>JGI24714J26587_10001312_pt1 | contig 17601 bp, 16 predicted proteins | sample BioPla4DNA2_FD_26587 | JGI IMG/M metagenome (IMG submission 26587)
TATTTGCTCAAAGTGGAGAAATAGAAATTTTCAGTTGGTGGACCGGTGGAGGTGAAGAAGCTGCATTATTAGCAACGATTGCAGATTTTGAACAGTTATATNCAAACATTAAAGTCATCAACGCAACTGTAGCTGGNGGTGCAGGTACCAATGCAAAAGCTGTATTGAAAACAAGAATGCTGGGNGGCAACCCTCCTGATACATTCCAAGTACACGCAGGTTGGGAATTAACAGACACGTATGTTATTCCAGGACTGATGGAACCTTTAACTGATTACCTCAAACTTTGGGGTGCATACGATAAATTTCCAAGTGGTTTAATAGACATAGTTAGTTATGAAGGGGAAGTATATTCAATTCCATTAACTATTCATAGAAGCAATGTTATTTTCTACAACAAGAAATTGTTTAACGAGATTGGTTTAACAAAAGAACCTGAAACATGGCAAGAATTTATAGCTGCATTAGATAAGGCAAAAGCTTCTGGATACATTCCTTTAGCAATGGGTGATAAAGAGAAATGGGAAGCTGGTCAAATTGTAGAAAATCTAATGGTTGCAGAATTTGGTGCTGCAAATTACAATGCNCTATTTAATGGAGAATTATCTTTTAACGACAATAGACTTGATAGTGCACTTCAGAAAATGGTTCAACTCATNAACTATGTTAATGTTGATCACGCTGCCTTNGCATGGCAAGAAGCCGCAAGACTTTTGTATGATAACAAAGCAGTTTTCAATTTAATGGGAGACTGGGCAGAAGGTTATTTTAAAGAATTAGGATGGACCCCTGGCGAAGACTTTGGTTGGTTTGAACTTCCTGGGACTCAAGCAGTATTTGTTTTAATATCAGATACATTTGGATTACCTAAAAATGCACCTCACAGAAATAATGCACTTATTTTCTTAGAATATTTAGCCTCTCCAAGAGCACAAGAAATATTTAATCCTATAAAAGGTTCTATTCCAGGCAGAGTTGATGCAAATCCTGGAGATGATCCCTATCTAATAGAAACTGCTGAAGACTTCAGAACATTAGCGATTAGCCCTTCAATAGTACATGGTTCTGCTGCACCAGAAGCATTTGTAACTTCCTTTAACGACGCAGTGAATGCTCTTGTTACTACAAAAAATATTACTCANGCNAAACAAATGATTCTTTGGGCAGCTGAAGATGTAGGTTTANTAACAGATTAATCTTGCTCAAAGAAATTAGTAAAAGACTCGGTTCATGNGAACCGGGTCTTTTTAAAAATCTGTGAAGAGGTGATATAATGTCTGTTCAAAAAAAGAAATCCAGAGCAGGATTTTTTATAATTCTACCATCATTAATTTTTATTGGCATATTTGTTTATTATTTCATATTTCTAACTATAAGGACTTCTACCTCAAATTGGAATAGTTTTTCTGCTTTAGTTAAGGGCGAGTATAATTTTGTAGGATTAAGAAATTATCAAAGACTTTTCCAAGATCCTAGATTTCAAACTGATATGTGGAATACTTTATTTTTTACATTATTTTTTCTCGCAGGATGTGTAATACTTGGACTATTTCTTGCTAATATAATTGATAAAAAGTTAAAAGGTTCTAATTTTTTCCAAAATCTATTTTTATTTCCAATGGCGATTTCCTATGTGGTTACAGGAACTGTTTGGGGTTGGATATTTGCACCTGGAAATCTTCCTTCAGATCCTCAGGGTATTAATCTTTTACTTCAAAAAATCGGCTTATCAAAATTCCAATGGATGTGGTATACAAGCACCCAATCAATTGGTAAGTTTAATTTAGCCCTTATCCCGGTTATAATTGCTGCTGTTTGGCAAATGTCTGGTTACGTCATGGCAATGTATTTAGCAGGGTTAAGAGCAATTCCTGAAGAATTGATCGAGGCATCTCAAGTCGATGGAGCAACAGGAACTCAAGTCTTTTGGAGAATAAAAATGCCTATGTTAAGACCTATTACTTTGAGTGCAATGATAGTTATAGGACACATGTCATTGAAGATATTTGACTTAATATATGCAATGACAGGAAGTGGTCCAAATAATGTTACAGATATGCCTGCTATTTATATGTTTGAACAAATGTTTAGGTCTAACAGATATGCCATTGCTTCAGCAATAGCAATAATAATGTTAGTTATGGTTGCGGTAGTAATAATTCCTTATCTTTACTATTCTTTTAGGGGGTCAAAATAATGGCTGAAAGAACGAGTAAAACTTCAACAATTGTATATTATATCATTTTAATTATTTTTACAATATTTTATATTATTCCATTCTATGTAACAATAAGTACTTCTTTTAAACCATTTGAAGAAGTATCTATTGCCACAATGTGGAATTTACCAAAGAAAATATCTTTAGATGGTTTTAAAGTGGCTTTCGCTAGACTAAGTCCAAATCTTAAAAATAGTTTATATCTTACAATTCCTGCAACACTAATTTCNGCAATGATTGGGTCAATAAATGGTTTTGCATTATCCAAACTAAAATTTAAATATTCAAATTTAATNTTTGCATTATTATTGTTTGGAATGTTCATACCTTATCAAAGTGTCTTATTCCCTCTTATACAATTCTTCCAAAAAACTGGATTGTATGGTACTATTCCTGCATTGATAATTGCTCATGTTATATATGGAATTCCAATTACCACCTTAATGTTTAAAAATTACTACGAAGAAATACCAGATGAACTAATAGAAGCTGCTTCCGTAGATGGTGCAAATATATGGCAATCATATACAAAAATTCTTCTTCCAATTTCAATGCCAGGTTTTGTCGTTGTTATAATCTGGCAATTCACTAATATTTGGAATGAATTCTTATTTGCAGTAACAGTTACAAGTGATCCTACTAAACAACCTATTACTGTAGCTCTAGTTAATTTAGCAGGAAGCCAAGTGGTCGAATGGAATGTACAAATGGCAGGAGCATTATTAGCTGCACTTCCTACTTTGATAGTCTACATACTCCTAGGTAGATATTTTGTTAGAGGTCTACTTGCTGGATCAGTTAAAGGATAATGTCGATAGCACTTATGAATTGATAATATACGAAAATTTTAATTAAATGATTCTATAAGTCAATGAAATGAAAAAATAATTTTAACTAACGAATTTATAGACTTTGTGAACAATGATTAATTTTACTAAAGAAAACATAATTTTATTTCAAAAGTTTTTATATAAATAAATCTTCTACAAACTTTATGTGTTTAATATATTTTTTATAAATTAGAAAAAATCGATCATGTCTAACTTATATTGGTTGATATAAGTGTACGTAAACATAATTTTCTAAAATTAGTTTTTTATATGAAAACTAATTAGTCGTTCAAGTATTATATAATAAACTAAAATGTTGTTACCTCTCTTAAATCTCGAATAATTTTTATGCATGAATTAATAATTACAAAAAATTCTAATCTTCCTAGATACATTACAATTATTTCAGTCCACAAAACTCCTAGTGGGGCTTGAGGGCCTGTTATTCCAACAGATAATCCAACATTTGAAACAGTTGAAGCCAATTCAAACAAGACATTAGGTAGAGAATATCCATAGCCTAGCAGAACGAATACCCCTACAAAATAAGTTACAAAATATGCAGTAAACACAACTATCACATTTTTAATAGCATCAACATCTATCTTTTTACGGAAATTCCCTTGTAAACTTCCAAATAAAAAGTTGTTCCACTAGGTTTGAAAAAAGATTTAATTTGATTAAGTACTAGTTCAAAAGCTATATAAATACGGTATAACTTCAAACCACTAGAGGTGGAATCCATCATTCCGCCAAAAATCATTAACAATGTTAGGATAAGTAAGCCAAAAGAATTCCAATTAATAAATGATACGGTTGAAAAACCGGTTCCCGTTAGTGAAGAAATACTTTGAAATATTGAGTTGATTATCCCTTCTTTTATGCCATACATTTGTAAAAGAGAAAACAAAAAAAGTAGGGTTGAAAATATTAATAGTATAACAAACATTAGTCTGGGTTCAGGATTTTTTAGAAAAGGTTCAGATCTTATTTTTTCTTTAAATTCGAGTTTGGTGAGTACTCCTTTTTTCAATTCTTTTCTATATCTAAAAAAATTTTTAACCATTAAAATCGCAGCATAATGAATTCCAAATCCTGTTGCTCCCATTATCATTAGTATCATAATAATTATTTCTACACTTAAACTATTATAAGCACCTATACTTAAATTCTTTGTTGAAAATCCACCTGTTGCCAAAGCAGTTAGTGTGTGATTAAATGAATCAAAAAAAGGTAGCTTACCTATTGTCATTAATAAAATTGTTCCTATAATTGCCCAAATAATATATATTCTCAATATAATTTTTGCAGACTCCCTTAAATTTGGAACCAAATTATCGCTTCGCCCTTCAGCTTGATAAATTCCTGCACCTACAGATCCTGCTATAATTACAGTAATAATTGCAAAACCAGCACCACCTACATATTGAGTAACTGATCTCCACAATAAAATAGATTTAGGTAATATTTCAACATCTAAAAACATTGAAAGACCTGTACCGGTCCATCCGCTTGTAGATTCAAAAATAGCTTGAGTAAAATTTAAATAATTTGCAAAAATGAAAGGAAGAGAAGATAAAAATATTGCAAGACTCCAAACTAAAAAGACGGTAACAGTAGCATCATGAATACTTAATTCTTTCTTTCTTTCTCCTCTACTTATTATTCTAAAGAATAATCCAGTTAAAAATGTTAAGATTGCTGGAATAAAAAAAGAGAAAAATAACTTATTTCCATCATTTATGAGGGCAAAAAAAGAAATTGCTAGTATTAATAGAGACAAGCCTATAGTTATGTTTCCTACGTTTCTAAAAATTGCTTTATATCTTAAGATAAGAAATTCACGATATGAAGACACATTTTCACCTTCTATTTTAAAGCATTTACCACTTCATCAACTTTATCTTTAAGTGCTAACACTATTAATCTATCACCCAAAAGAATAGAGGTTTCTCCGTTTGGTACCATAATTTCACCATTTTTCCTTATCAAGACCCCTATGATAGCATTTTGGGGTAATTTGACCTCTTTTAACTTTTTACTATCAGCTTTGTCTCCAGGATCAATTGTAATTTCTAAAACTGACAGTTTGTCAACATAAGGATTAAAAAATTCTGTAACATCCTCATAAATTAAAGATGATTCAATCAGTTTCTCCATCCATTTAATTGGAACTATAGTTTCAACTTTAATAGATTGAAACACAATCTCATCTTCTGGTGAATTGACTAAAGCAATTATCTTTATCTCTTCAAAAAATTGTTTTAATAACCAAGATACAACAAAATTAAAGGCATCATCCTCAGATATAATTATCATTGCTTCTACTTTTCTATCTAAATCTAAATTCTCTATCCAGTTGATGTCTGTAGGATCTTGATTAATAAGCTCTAAAGATGGAAAATTGACCTTTAAACCATCTAATATTTCTAAATTAGATTTTTTATTACTCACATAGAATACTTTATTACCTAATAACAATAACTTTTTGGCTAGCGAATAAGCTAACCCTGAACCCTCTATTATATAAAATGTCCTATTCATATTGATTCCTCTCCAAATCTTTAACTAGGTTGTTAACAGAATCTTCAATTGGGCAAAAGAAGTCTAGATTAGCTTTTGTAAAAATAGCCTTTTTTTCAGGATCATTAACTCTTGATACTAGATTGATTTTATCATTAATTTTTTTTATCCCATATGACAACATAAAATTTAAATTATCATCCGGGGTTACTATGTATACCATATCTGCAGTTTCTAAATTTAAGTCCATTAATGCAGCCATATCATTTGTATCTAGTATTTTCGTAAAACCTACAAAATTATTTTTAGTTAACCTTTCAAAAGATTTTTCATCTTTATCTATTACAATAACGTTATGATCTTTGCATAATTTAAGCGCTAACTCTGAACCCATCCGACCGCAACCAATTATGATAATAACCTTTACTCTATTAGCCATTCTTCCTCACTTCCAAATTTTATTTTTTATAACAAAATATTAAGGAAAATGTCTATAATAAAAATATAAAAGTAGTCAATATTTACCACAAAAATAGAAGGGAATTTGTTGTCCCTTCTAAATTTATAATGTTGTATTTCAAGAAATGTGTATTTCTATTTTTTCAAATTATTCCTATTTTTTCAAATAAAAAATCAATAAATTATAATATAAACTCGCGTAAGTCTTCGTTAAGGACAATATCTCCTAACCTTAAATCAACATAATTTTTATCAACTCTAACTTCCCATTCTCCAGATGCGGGAGCTTCATAAGATATTTCCTCAAGAACTTTTTCTACAATAGTATACAGTCTTCTAGCTCCTATGTTTTCAACTTTTTCGTTAACTTCATAAGCTATNTCTGCCATTCTATCAATTCCATCGTCAGTAAATTCNACAACTACTCCATCTGCTTTGAGCAGGAACTGATATTGTATTAAAAGCGCATTTTTCGGCTGAGTTAAAATTCTAACAAAATCTTCTTTGGTTAAAGAAGAAAGCTCTGCACGAATGGGGAATCTTCCCTGCAGCTCAGGGATCAAATCTGATGGTTTAGAATCACTAAACGCACCTGCAGCTATAAATAATATGTAATCAGTTTTGATAGAGCCGTATTTTGTCAAAACAGTTGTTCCTTCTACAATAGGTAGCAGGTCTCTTTGTACACCTTCTCTAGATACATCCGGACCAGAAGATGAACCTTTTGAAACAACCTTATCAATTTCATCAATAAATACTATTCCTTGATTTTGTGCTCTGTCTAATCCTTCTTGATAAAGTCTATCTTGATCTATGAATTGTTCTGCTTCAATTGGTTCTAAAACTCTTCTAGCCTCAGAAACTTTCATCCGTCTCTTTTTCTTTTTTTTAGGCATTAAACTCTCAAACATCTCTCCAAATTGCATTCCCATATCTTCAAATTCAGGACCCATTCCCAAAAATAACGGGCTTGCCTGCTCTTCCAATTCTATTTCAATTTCTACATCTTCTAATTCTTTATTACGTAGTTTTTCTAAAACTTCTTTTCTTTTCTTTAATATCGCTTCGTCTTCTTCCCGAATATTTTTATCTTGTTCATATTGATTTGGTTGAGTGAACACTTGAAACATATCAGTAAAAGATGTTTGAGTTTTTTTCTTTTTAGATGGAACAAGAGCTTCTACAATTCTTTCTTCAACAGCCCTTTGTGCCTTTTCTTTAACTTCTTCCATCATCTCTTTTTTTACCATATTTATAGAATTATCTACTAATTCTCGTATCATACTTTCAACATTTTTTCCTACATATCCTACCTCAGTGAATCTTGTTGCTTCAACTTTCACAAATGGTGCGTTAGCAATCTCGGCCAATCTTCTTGCAATTTCGGTTTTACCAACGCCCGTGGGACCTATCATCAATATATTTTTGGGAATGACGTCCTTTCTAATTTCTTCATCTAACGATAATCTCCTAATCCTGTTTCTTAAAGCTATAGCAACTAGTTTTTTAGCTTCGGTTTGACCAACTATGTATTTATCTAATTCTGACACAATTTTTTTTGGAGTTAACTCATTTTCAATAATAAATTTCACTAAAATCACCTCAAATTACTCGTTTATATTTCATGAATTTTAAGAAAATTGGTTTTACTTGAAAAACCATAAGGAATGCCTGCAGTGACAATAATACTTTCTCCTGGTGAAACTAAGTCCAATGATTTAACTATATTAGAAACGTTTTCTAACATATTATCCGTATCAACAAATTTATGCATTATTACAGGAGTAACTCCCCATACTAAAGCCAACCTATTATATGTTTTATATCTTGGGGATGCTGCTATAATTTTAATATTTCTTCTAAATCGAGATAGTGCTCTGGCAGTGTATCCACTATAAGTTGTTGCAACTATTACTTTTATTCCTAATTGTTCAGCTACTTTTATTGCAGACTGAGAAATCGCATTTGTATCTTGATCTCCACCACCATATGTTGAATAATCAAATTTATAAGAATAATCATCAAGATATTTTTCTGTTTCACAAGCAATACTACTCATAACTTTAACAGCTTGTACAGGATATTTCCCAACAGCAGTTTCACCAGACAACATTACAGCATCAGTTCCGTCTAATATTGCGTTTGCAATGTCTGTGGCTTCTGCTCGTGTTGGAAATGGATTGTTGATCATACTTTCCAACATTTGTGTCGCAGTAATTACGGGTTTTGCCATTGTATTAGCTATTTCTATTATTCTTTTTTGTAGTAAAGGAATTTTTTCTACCGCAACTTCCACCCCTAAGTCTCCTCTTGCAACCATAACCCCGTCTGCCTCTTCAATTATTGCTTCTAAATTATCAATAGCTTGAAGAGTTTCTATTTTTGCAATAACGGGTAAATCAGGAATTCCAATTTCCGTCAAAATTCTCTTAGTTTTTATTATATCATCTGGTTTCCTTACAAAAGATTGGGCAACATATTCAATATTCCAATCAACTGCTTTGGTAAGAAATTCTTTATCTTTCTGCGTTAAAGGAGGAAGGTTAATATCTACACCTGGTACATTAATACCTCTGTGATGGGTAATAATTCCCCCAACAATTACATTAGTTGTTATTTCTTTGCCATCAGTTTTAATGACTTCTAATTTTATTTTTCCATCATCTATTAGTATTACATCACCTTTTTTTACATCTTTTGGAAGCTCCTTGTAATTAATGCTAACTCTTTCATTATTTCCTATAATCTCTTGAGAGGTAAGAATAAAAATCTGCCCCTCTACTAAACTTACTTCATCTGTCTCAAAATTTCCAGTTCTTATTTTAGGACCTTCTAAATCTAGCAGTATTGCAAGAGGTATATTCATCTCTTTTCGAATTTTTACCAATGTCTCTACCCTTTTTTCATGTTGAGACATTGTATCATGGGAGGTGTTGAGTCTAGCAACATTCATCCCATTTTCTACTAACTTTCTCAAAATATCTTCGTCGTCTGTTGAAGGTCCAATAGTACAAACAACACGTGTTTTTTTATTTTTTATATTTTCATTCATGATAATATTTCCCCCTAAAACTTTTTAAAAATGATTCGTAGCTCTATGATAGAATCCCCGCTAGCTTTACAATATTCATATCTATTGATTTTTTTTCAGAAAGCACTTGATCAATTGAAATCCTCGCTAAATCATTTCTGCTTAACCCTATCATTACATTAAAGTTGCCATCTAAAAGAGATTTTACAGCTTCATAGCCCATTCTCGAAGCTAATATTCTATCAAAAGCTGTTGGCGAACCTCCTCTTTGAATATGACCTAATATTGTTATTCTGGTTTCAAAACCAATTCTATTTTCCAGATGTCTTGCAACTGTATATGCGCTGGCAGAACCTTCTGCAACAACCACTATAGAATTAATTTTACCTCTTTTTCTTTCAGACCACATTTTTTCTGCCAAAGAATCATAATCAACAGGCACTTCTGGGATTATTATGGCTTCAGCACCTATAGCTAAACCTGACATTAAAGCAATATATCCTGAGGTTCTTCCCATAACTTCTACTATAAAGGCCCTTTCATGAGAAGAAGCAGTATCCTTTAATTTTTGCATAGCATCAACCACCGTATTTAAACATGTATCTACACCTATACTCATATCAGTATGAGCTATATCATTATCTATAGACCCAGGAATTCCAATGAATGGGATACCTTGCTCTTGAGCTAAAAGATTTCCGCCTGTTAAGCTGCCTTCTCCACCTATTATAACAAGTGCATCTATACCCAGCTCTTTTAAGATATCACCTGCAACTTTTCTAACTTCTGGTAGTTTAAACTCAGGTACTCTTGATGTTCTTAAAATAGTGCCACCTCTCTCCATTATTCCTCCAACATCTGAATAGGAGAGTTTTTTATAATCTTTATCTAAAATACCAGCAAATCCACGTAAAAATCCATAAACTTCGATTCCTTCAGTGACTGCACATCTTGTTACAGATCTAATAACAGCATTCATTCCAGGGGCATCCCCACCACTTGTTAGTATTCCTATTTTTTTTATGGTAGCCACTTTATCCCTCCTAAAAATTATCAAATATTAATTCAAAAATTATATATATCTTTTCATTTTTGATGTTTGGTAGTTTGATGCAACTATTTTGATTTTAGGATTAAATTCAACGAATCAAAATACTTTTTAATTATATCACTAATAATATGAAAGTACTGTTAAGAACCTTATAAAATCATAATACTTACCAACTAAAGTATGATATAATATCTTATAAGCGTCTTTACGTTCATAGACTTTTTAAATAGGTGGTAAAAATGAAATTAGATCAAGATGAAATAGTTAAATTACTAAAAAACAAAAAAATTAAACTAACTCCTAATAGAATAAAAATAGCATGTGAACTTTTTAACTCAGATGATCATCCGTCGATTGAAGAAATTCATCAAAGACTTTTAAAAAACGGTGAAAGAATCTCTTTTACCTCAATATATAACATTGTTAAACTATTTGAAAGCACAGGATTGGTAAAAGAAATTAAAGTTGGTAATAAAAGTCACTATGATCCCAATGTTATACCACATATTCATTTTATATGTAACGAATGTGGAAATGTGACTGATCTGAACATTTTTGAAACTGATCNTGAGAATCTACAGCTTCTAATAAACAATCTTATTTNGCATTATACAAAATATGACGTCGACAATTTTGAGTTAAACTTATATGGAATATGTGAAAACTGTAAAAATGAAGAACAAGGCTCGGATTAATCTAAGCCTTGTTCTTCATTATTTATATATCTAACTTTTAATTCTTTATTAGCTTTAACTTCATCAAGTCTTTTTACAGGAGTACTATGTGGTGCTTCTTTTAAAACTTCTGGAGAATTTATAGCTTCATCTAATACTTTTTCATATACATCTATTACAAAATCTAATGTTTCTTTACTTTCAGTTTCAGTAGGTTCTATCATCATAGCTTCATCAACAATTAAAGGAAAATATATTGTAGGGGGATGTATACCATAATCTAATAGCCTTTTTACAAAATCTAAAGTGTTTACACCATAATTTTTAAGCATAGTCCCTTTTAACACAAATTCATGTTTACATAGGCTTGAATAAGCTATTTCAAACGATTTTGATAATTTTTCCTTTAAATAATTAGCATTAAGAGTAGCTAATTCACTAGCTTTTTTAAGTCCTTCTTTTCCCATAGAAAGAATATAAGTATATGCCTTCACTAATACCAAAAAGTTTCCATAAAAACTTCTAACCCTCCCAATACTCTTTGGAATATTATAATCAAAGAAATACATACCATTTTCTCTTCTTGATACAATGGGTTTTGGAAGATATGCTTTTAAATATGATTTAACAGCAACAGGACCACTTCCTGGTCCTCCCATTCCATGAGGAGTAGAAAATGTCTTGTGTAGATTCAAATGAACTACATCAAATCCGTTATCTCCTGGTCTGCTTTTTCCCATAATGGCATTTAAATTTGCCCCATCATAATATAATAATGCATTATTTTGATGAGCAATTTGAGAAATTTCTAAAATATCTTTTTCAAATATTCCTAAAGTGTTAGGGTTAGTCAACATTATCGCTGCAGTATTTTCATTAACCAATTCTTTTAGATTTTTTAGATCAACTCTTCCTTCAGAATTAGATTTAACTTCTATGACCTTAAATCCAGCCATTGCAGCAGAAGCTGGGTTAGTACCGTGAGCAGAATCAGGTACAATTACTTCATTTTTGTGATTAAAGTTGTTATCATGCAAATATTTTCTAATAATGAGCATTCCAGTCAGTTCTCCATGTGCTCCAGCAGCAGGTTGCAAAGTTATATTATCCATGCCAGTTATTTCCACAAGAAAATTTTGTAATTCATACATAAGCTCCAATGCACCTTGAATGGTTTCTTCTTCTTGATAAGGATGCAACATTTTAAACCCTTCAAGCGAAGCTGCTTCTTCGTTTAATACTGGATTATATTTCATAGTACAAGAACCCAATGGATAAAAGCCCCTGTCTACAGAATAGTTTAAACTAGCTAATTCATTATAATGTCTCACCACTTCTGTTTCATAAACCTCAGGAAAATTAAGATGTGTTTTTCTAATTAAATGAGTTGGAATATCAATATTTGACTCAGGTACATCTAATTTAGGAAGTGTATAAGCAGTTCTTCCTTTCGAAGATTTCTCAAAAATTAATTTCATGATAATCCCTCCAAAAATGAACATAAAAAGTCGATATCTCTTTTCTTATTTAATTCAGTAACGCTAAATAATATTTGATCTCCTTTTTGTGGGAAGAATTTTTTTAAAGGTAATGGACCAAAATAGCGTTGTTCTATGAGTTTCTTGTTCATATAAACAGGATCTATTTTTGATTTCATCACAAACTCATTAAAAAAAGGACCTTGATATACCATTTCAAATTTATCCGTTTCTAATAATTTATTAGCTAAATAATGGGCCTTATGATAACATTGGAGAGCAACTTCTTTTAACCCTTTTTCTCCCATAACGTTTAAATATATTGAAGCTAAAAGAGCATTATGCGCTTGATTAGAGCATATATTAGAAGTTGATCTTTCTCTTCTTATGTGTTGCTCCCTAGTTTGAAGAACCATTACAAATCCTCTTTTTCCGTCTTTATCAACTGTTTCGCCAATTATTCTTCCGGGCATTTTTCTTATATATTTTTCTTTTGAAGCAAAAAAACCCAAACCAGGTCCACCAAACGAAGGTAAATTCCCTAAAGATTGTCCTTCTCCAACAACTATATCTACCCCAAAACATCCAGGAGATTCTAATAGTCCAAGAGAAATTGGATAAGTTGAAACAATTAATATAATATCTTCAGGAACATTTTCTCTTATTTCTTGTAAATCTTCTATAACTCCAAAAAAATTAGGGTAAGAAACTACCACACAACTAACTTCTTTTGATATCTTGTTTTTTAAATCTTGAATATCAATTTGCGCTGTTTGATGATTATGTATTATTTCTATTAATTCTATATCTTGAGCTTCAATATAGGTTTTCGTCACCTCATAATATTCCGGATGTATCAAATCTGAAATTAGAACCTTGTTTCTTCCATTTATTCTTTTAGCCATTAAAATTGCTTCAGCTAAAGCAGAAGCTCCATCATACATTGAAGAGTTTGCGACTTCCATTCCGGTGAGCTCACAAATCAAAGTTTGATATTCAAAGAGTATTTGCAAAGTACCTTGTGAAACTTCAGCTTGATACGGTGTATAAGCAGTTAAAAAATTACGATTAGAAGCTATCGAATAAACAACTGTTGGAATATAATGATTATATACGCCTGCACCCCTAAAAATACCGAATTCTTGTATATTTTTATTGAAATCAGATAAATCAAATAATTTTTCTTTTACTTCTAACTCGCTTAAAGAAGAAGGAAGATTAAGATCTTTGTTAAAAAGTTGAGGAACATCTTGATATAACTCATTAATGTCTTTAATATTTAAATAATTCATCATTTCATCAATATCTCTTTCAGTATGTGGCAAATAAGGAAAATCACTCATGTTTTCTGTCACCTCTTCAAAAATTCAATTATATTTTTCTTGTTATTTATTGCTTTTGACACTTCCTCTATAAAAAGGTGTTTTAACAACTTGGGCAGATAAGCGCTTATTTCTGTTAATTATTGTTAATTTACTTCCTATGGAAGAATATGGTATACTTACGTAACCTAAAGCTAAATTTTTATTTAAAGTAGGAGATTTTAATCCACTTGTAACGTATCCAATATTTTCATCATTATTATTATATATTTCATTTCCGTGCCTTACAGGCATTTTATCAAATATTTCTATTCCTACAAGTTTTCTTTTTATTCCTTCTTCCATCTGACTAAGCAAAGCCCCTTTTCCAATAAAATCCTTACTAAAATCTATGGTCCATTTAATATTTGCTTCTAAAGGTGTAGTAGTTTCATCAATATCATTTCCATAAAGAAGTAATTTAGCTTCGAATCTTAAAGTATCTCTGCTCCCTAAACCACAAGGTTTCCCATCGACTTCTCTTGTCAAATTTATCAGATTATCCCAAACTTTAACAACAATTTTTGGAGATAGATATATTTCAAATCCATCCTCTCCAGTGTAACCTGTTCTAGAAATGAGCACATTTTCTCCCTCTAATTCTATTTCTTTGAAAGTAAAATAATTAAATTTTTCTAAATCAATTTCTTTTAAATATTTCTGAAGCTGCTCTTGAACTTTTGGCCCTTGAAAAGATATCAAACTATATTCATGGCTTTTATTTGAAACTTCAACATCAAAGGTTTTTGAATTGTTCACAACCCAATTGAAATCTTTATCTGTATTAGATGCATTAACTACAAGCATAAATGAATCTGTTGAAATTCTATATACAAGCAGATCATCAATTATACCGCCTTGCTCGTTACACATGGGAGAATATAGGATATCGCCAACCTCCAATTTACTAACATTGTTTGTTATGAGATAATTTAAGCAAGATTCTGCTTCTCTTCCTTCTACAAAAAGCTCACCCATATGAGAGACATCAAAAATACCAACATTTTCTCTAACTGCTTTATGCTCATCAATTATAGATGTGTACCAAAGAGGAAGTTCCCACCCTGCAAACTCTCCCATCTTAGCCCCTAATTCTTTATGTTTTTCATACAGTGGGGTCTTCTTTAATTCATCCAAAATAATTCCTCCCTTCTCAAATTTTTCGACAATCGAATTAGCAATTTCATACTCTTCTTCTGAAACATAAATATCATACATAACTCCTGAACCAAAATATTCTTGGCCTATTCCAGAAGAAGATTTCAAAAGNACCTGTATACCTTCNCCTTCTAATATTTGCTTGATAAATTGTGTTCTCATATATTCAACGTATTCTCTTAATTTCTTTAACATTCCTCTAACACCTCAGTAATATCGATTAGTTTACTAACTGTTTCAAATAATTCTTCGTTTAACATTAAAGTATAATTATTTTATCATTCGTTAAAATTATATCATTTTTTATTAATTTCAAAAAAAGTCTAATTAACTATAAAAAGAATTTAAATAAGTTTACGAGAGTTTATAGACATTTATCTGATTAATCTAAACTTGATAAATTATATATTTATTATCTTCAGATATCCCAAAAGCAGTTAATTTTCCGCCATAAACACATCCTGTATCTATATCAACACTAATTATCTTATTATTTATTCCTTTTTTAATAAATATTTTATCTTCACCATTAATAAATTGTGTGGGTGTATGACCATGAATTATCGTATAATCATAATATTGTTCTTTCATTAAAAGAAATTCATCTCGGATCCATAATAAATCGTGTTTATCTTGGTGATTAAGTGATTTCCCTGGTTTAACACCAGCATGAACATAAAGATATTTCTGACCCTTTATTTCCAATTCGTAGTATAATAAAAGGTCCCTAATAAAATCTAGATATTCTTTTCCTACATTATAATTAAAACTTTTTAGAGTAGAAGAGGAACCGTTGTAAAACCAAATACCCTCCATATATTTGTTCGTTTTATCAAAATAATCTAACATCATATCTTCATGATTGCCCATTAAAAATATATAATTCCGATCCTGTTTTAATGCTATTAGTAAATCAAGAACCTTCTTAGAATCCGGTCCCCTATCTATGTAGTCACCTAAAAATATAACCTGATCGTTAAGATCAATTTTTCTTAATAACATTACTAATTGATCATACATTCCATGAATATCTGAAATTACCCATACCATCTAAGTATCACCTTTTTAAGCTTTTTAATAAAAAAATAGGGCAGTTGACTGCCCTATTCCTTAATCTCTATCATTTTACTAATTCTTTCAATTCTTTACCAGGTACGAATTTAGGTACTTTCTTAGCTGGAATTTTAAGTGGTTTACCAGTTTGAGGATTGACTCCCTTCCTTGCAGCTCTTTCTTGAACTTTAAATGTTCCAAAACCAACTAACTTAACTTCTTCCCCTTTACTTAATGTTTCAGATACTACATCAACAAAAGCATCTAAAAAAGCTTCTGCATCCTTCTTAGTAATAGAAGCNTTCTTTGCTAAAGCATCTACTAACTCTTTTTTGTTCACATGCATTCCCCCTTTCAAAGATGAAAATCATTAAAACCTCTTAGCTGCCAACTTCAACGCAATTATATCATATATTTTTCAAAAAATCTATATATAACCTAAATTTTCTCAAATTACTTGAATGAATTATATCAATGAACTCTCTAAAAGATGATTGAATAATCTGCTAAAAGCTTTTGCTCTATGGCTTATCTCGTTTTTAACTTCTGGAGGAAGCTCACCAAAAGTTTGATTGTATCCGTCAGGTATAAAAAAAGGATCATAACCAAAACCATTACTTCCTCTAATCTCATAAGCTATTGTACCATAAACTCTCTCTTCTATTGAAACTAAAATATTATTTTCTATGTCATAATACGTTGCAGCACAAGCAAAATAAGCTCTCCTATCTTCTAGGTCTTTCATCATGGCCAAAATTGCTTTCATTCTTACCTCATAAGGCGAATTTGACATAAACCTTGAAGAATGAACACCAGGAAAATTGTCAAGTGCTACAATGTTCAAACCTGAATCATCGGTTATCACACATTTATTTATTACTTTACCATATTTCCAGGCTTTTATTACCGAATTTTCTAAAAATGTTTCTCCATTCTCCTCNATATATATACTTTTACTTTCAATTTTATCAAATATGCTTCTAAGTTTCACTTTATGTTTAATATTTAATTTTTCTAGGATTTTATCGACTTCTTTTATCTTTTCTTTATTAGATGTACCTAAATATATATCAATCAATACTTTTCGCCGCCTCTTTTAATTCTTTTATCTCTACATATGGATCTTCTTTATGAAAAATACTTGCTCCGATTATAAAAGTAGTAGCACCAGCTNAAGCAAGTTTCCCTATATTATCTTTATTTACTCCACCATCAACCATTATATCAAGTTTAGGATTAATCTTATTAGCCAATTGACGTAGCTTTTTAACTTTTTCAAATGTCGATTCAATAAATTGTTGCCCAGTGAAACCAGGATTTACAGACATAATAAGAACTTTATCCAAAAAAGGTAAAATTTCTTCCAGCATAAAAATTGGAGTGTGNGGGTTAAGTGAAACTCCTGCATCACACCCTAACTTTTTAATCCAAGTTACTGTCCTGTGTAAATGTATCACAGTTTCATAGTGAACAGTAATACTATTTACATACATAGCAAATTTTTCTAAATATCTATCAGGTTCAACTATCATCAAATGAGCATCTAAATAAGCGTCCGTATATTTTCTAATTGATTCTATAATGGGAAAACCGAAAGATATATTAGGAACAAATACTCCATCCATTATGTCAAGATGAATACCATCGGCGTTTTTTAATACTTTGTCTATTTCGGTGCCTAACGTAATAAAGTTTGCTGCTAAAATTGATGGATATATTTTGGGCAAAAAAATCACCTCGATTATTCGTGAGAAATATCAAAAAA
>JGI24714J26587_10001313_pt1 | contig 17600 bp, 14 predicted proteins | sample BioPla4DNA2_FD_26587 | JGI IMG/M metagenome (IMG submission 26587)
CGTCGATGGCGGAGATGACCAGCACGTCTGCGCCGCCCAGGATCATGTTCTCAATCTGAGAAATCTGCAGAGCTACGTTGTTGTTGGCATACTGGAGGTCTACCACGTAGCCAGCTTCTTCGAAGCGCTGCTTCATGTTGGCGCCGTCTTGGTTCCAGCGCTGCAAGCTCTGGGTGGGCATGGCGATGCCGATGCGCACCTGCGCCCAAGCAGTGCTAGCCGCAGCCAAGACCAATACCGCCAGAAGGATAACCGAGAATAATTTCTTCACTCGTTCCACACTCCTTTGCAAATTTCGCTTTTCAAATACTCTGCGATCTGTTCTTGCGGTGCCCCGATCTGCTTACTGGTAGGTCTCACCTCCTATGCCTCTAGGGTAGGCTTAGGCTTCAGACGTGCCGCGCGCGGCCGTCTGCCCAGCGGTCAAACGGGCAGCTTGTGTGGAAAGTGGAGATAGTGAGAGTGCTGCGATAATTAGCATCTGTTAAGCGGTTATTGCTGCGATCTTTCGCCACAGAACCGGTTTTTCCTTCTCAAGTTGTGAATAGTTTTGCGTTTTGCGTGATCATGTGCTGTCTTGGGCGGCGCCTTCTGAAAAAAGCGAAACAAGAACGGCGAATTACCGATTATACAGGCTGTTTGGCACAATGCGCTGGAATTTACGCTAGATCTGGTCCGCTGGGGCAGGAAAATGGAAAAAAGAAGGGTATAAGTTAAAAATAAACACAGCGACTGTCGCAGTCCGAGAATTGGGTGAGAAGACGTGTTCAAGGGTTTGAGGATTTCTCAGAAGCTCTATGGAGTTATCATTCTGTTGATAATATGTATAGGTGCTTTAGGTGTCACCTCCCGGATCCTGCTCAACCAGGTAGGGGAGGTTAATCAGCGCGCCGTTGATGCTATGGCCCAGGTGGCCATGCTGGACGAGCTGGAGATTGCCCACTTAGATTGGGCCCTGAACTTTGCCAATGCACTCAATCAGGAGCAGACCTTTACTGGCGAGTTGGATCACACCAAGTGTGCCTTGGGCAGCTGGTATTACGCGTTCATTCAGTCTGAGGAATTTGCCGCCCTGTCTCCGGAGCTGCAGGAGGCGTATGCCGCGCTGGAACGCCCCCACGAATTGCTGCACCGCTCCGCCTCTGATATTGAGCGCATCATTGTGGGCCAGCCGGATAAGGCCTTTGCCTATCGCTACGCGAGAAATATGTACCAGCAGAACACCCTGAATAATCTGCAGGCCGTGCGCAGTGCTTTGGATACCATCATTGAAATAGTGCGGGCCGAGGCTGCCGGTTTGGAAACAGAGGCAGCGCGCATCAACACCACTGCTGACCTGGTCACCGCGGCGCTGATTGCCCTCGCCCTGTTCATTGCCATTGTCTTCGGTTTCTTCACGGTGAGGTCTGTGTGCCGGTCGCTGAGAAGAACGGTGGCCCTCGTGCTGGAGCTGGGCCAAGGTGGGGGAGACCTAACCCAGCGTCTGCCTGTGCAGGGCCGGGACGAAATGGCCAAGCTCGCCCAGGGCATGAACGATTTTATCGCCAAAGTGCACGAGATGATGAGCAAAGTCGCGGAAGCGGCTGCCCAAACTGCCACCGGCTCGTCGCATGTGGCGGCTGCCGTGGAAGAGACGTCCAGTTCTGTGGCGAGTGTATCCAGCGCCACCAACGAGTTCTCGGCCTCCATCAACACTTTGAACGAGCAGACTCAGGACATTGCCGATATGGCCCGCAGTACGCTGGAAAAAACCCAGGAAGGGAGCAGGCAGATCGAACAGACCCTCAACGTGATGGGCGAGATCGACACAGCCGTTACCCAGCTGCGGGATGAAATCAGGGATCTGGATGAACAGTCCGATAAGATCCGTTCCATTGTGAACATCATTACTGACATCGCTGAGCAGACTAATCTGCTGGCGCTGAACGCGGCCATTGAGGCGGCCCGGGCTGGAGAGCACGGGCGGGGTTTTTCCGTGGTTTCGGAAGAGGTGCGCAAACTTGCTGAAGAGTCTGCCGATGCGGCCAAGGAGATTGCCGGGCTGATCGGCCGCATGCAGCGAATTGTGCAGGAGACGGTGGAAAAGAGCGAGCGCAGTTCCGCTAAGGTGTCGCAAGGCAAGGAAAGCGCGGTGAAGAGCGGTAAGGTGTTCGAAGAGGTGCACCAAGTGATTGCTCAGTTGTCTGGAGGAATCGAAAAGGCTGCGGCCGCACTGAACGACCTCTCTGGGGCCGGGGAAGAGATCGCTGCCGGCAGCGAAGAGCAATCCGCATCTTTGGAAGAAATCGCCGCTTCCATGGACCAGATCGCCTCTGCAGCTGCCACCTTGCAGCAGCTGGTAGGCTACTTCAAAGTCTAAGCGTCGATGAGAGGAATATGAACAAAGCCTTGAGCAGCGATGATCTGCCCAAGGCTTTTTTGCTGGGGTGGATCAGTCGTTGAGGTTGAACACCTGGCTTAAGTCTGCCGGTACTCTGACCTGCTCGTGGCCTAGGACGAAGCTGGAGAACGCTGCGAAATCTTCATCAACGGCCAAGGCCAGAGCTGCGAGCTTATCGAGAAACTCGAAGTCGGCTTCTGTCCACTGGGCCGCCGGCCGACTTTTGTAACCTGGCCAGCCGTCCCAGGGCTGCATGGGCATTTTCACCAGGGAGTTCACATCCAGGATCAGATTGCAGTTGAGGTAGTCGTAGCCCCACCAGTGGAAAATGCCGAAGCGGTTGGGGTCCGCCTGGCCCTGGCGGCAGAGCATCCAAGCCCGAGGACCCGTGAGGAAGTGCTCGGGTCCCACATCTAGGGGATCGAAGCTGATCTGCAGCGCCTTCTGCTGCAGTTCATCCAGCTGAGCATCGACCATCACCCAGCGCTGCTGCTCGTAGTTCCAATACTCTAACACCCAGTGGTCCATGTACGTGCCAGGTTCAAAGTAGGTCGCAAAACCACACCTGGCCCGGGCCGGGATCCCCGCTTCCCGGCAGAGGGCCGCGCCAACCACGGAGAAGTCCCTGCAGATCCCCACCATCTTCTCGGCCGAGGGTTTTCGGTCCGCAACGTGGCTAAAACCGTGCTCGGCCAGGAAGTCCAGCTTTTCCTGGAAACTGCGCAGCATAGGTTCTCTCTGGCGCTCCGGGCTNAGTTCCACTCCATAGGCTCCGCTCCAATGCTGGTGCAGAAGGATGTTCTGCACATAGGTTACGATGGTGGGAATATCCTTAGGGATACCGGCCACCATGTCCCGCCTGGCAGTAATTTCCGTCATGGGACCGTGTTCCAGATAGTATTGCAGTACTTCACTGTTCAAGGCCATCGCTCCCATCTCTTTGGGGTTGAGTGCGCGCACTTCCGCCCTGTTCTTTCGGGAGCGAGAGGCCTTTTCCCTTTAATATTTTCCCAATTTTGGCTAGTTTTCTTGGTAAGCGGATCTGGGGAATACTGAAGCGGATCCGGTTAAGTTTGTATTGCGCTGGTTGCAAGGCATTTGCAACTCGCTTGCAACGGGAACTGCAAAAATTGCAATTCGCCCTGAAAAAGGGTTGCTTTGGCGGTTGTTTTTATTTATAATGTTAATGCAGCCACCTATGATGTTTGCATTTCGTTAATCGACGTCCTACTCATCGACGCAAGCAACGGCCAGCAACCCCCGTGCTCAGAAAAAGGTGGAGTACTATGCCTAAAGTCAACCTCAGTGACATTGCTGAAAAACTCGGTGTCTCTACAGCCACCGTGTCCAGGGCCCTGCGCAACAAACCGGGGGTCAACCCGCAGCTGCGCGAGGCAATTTTCAAGATGGCCCAGTCGCTCAACTACCCCTTTACCTTACAAGAAAACAGCTCCGCGCTGCAGAAAGTCGGGGTTGTGGTTCCGGACTTGTCCAACCCGTTCTTCGCCACAGTATGCTACGGTATCGACAGCGTGCTTAGGCCCAGCGGTTTTTTGAGTGTGCTTGTCAATACGGATGAAGACCGTGAACTGGAATCGGAGTACGTCAACTTCCTCATCGAAGATGGAGTCAAGGGGCTGATCGCCGCCCCCAGCGCGGGCAGCAGAGAAGTCTATGCTGAATGGGCAGAAAGGATGCCCCTAGTGTTTTTTGACCGCTGCTATGATATCCCCGGGAGCCAATGCGTGTTGGTGGACAATAAGGATATTATCTTCCAGGTAGTACGGTTCCTGGTGGAACAGGGCCACAGGGAAATCTGCCTGGTTGGGGGCGACGAGGAGATTTATACAGGAAGGATGCGCACCGAGGGATTCTTGGAAGCTGTCAAGCTCCTCAACCTGGATCCGCAGAGCTGCCGAGTGGTGCCGGGCCAGTTTAAGGAACCCGAATCTTACGCGGCAACCAAACAGGTTTTGGAGTCAGAAAGGTGCACGGCGGTGATCGCCACCAGCAACAAGACTACCCTGGGAGCCCTGCGGGCCATTCGTGAGCTGGGCCTGCGCATACCCGAGGAAGTAAGCCTGGTGGGTTTTGATGAACAGGAATGGATGGCCATCTATGAGCCTGCCATCACCACGGCTGTGCAGCCGGCCTTCAGTATGGGCACCCTGGCTGCCAGTCTGCTCCTGCAGAGCTTCAACAGCTCGGGGGCGAGGGAGAAAGTGGTGCTCAAGGCCGAGATGGTCCATCGTCAATCTGTTGCCTCAATAGGTTGAGCAAAGGGGGGATGCAAAAAGGGAAGTCGTCGAGGCACTTTTGTCTTCAGGTAGAAAACAAAAGGAGGTAACGTCCGTGAGAAAAGCTTCCATATTAGCTCTCTCGCTAGCGTTGTTGATGGTCTTTTCAGCAGTAAGCATGGCCAGCACTCTGGAAGAGTGGGGTGCAGAGGTCAAGGCGAAACTTGGCGGAACGGAAATCACCGTAGCCATGGCTACCCATCCGTCCACAGATGCCTTCCGGGCCATGGTCGCCGAATTTGAACAGCTGACTGGCATTACCGTGCGCTGGGACATCATGGAGGAGCTCTACCTCCACGATAAGATTTTGACCGAGCACGCTGCTGCCACTGGCCGCTATGACGTGGTCATGATGGACGTGGTGTGGATTGGCGAATTTGCAAATCGCAAGGTTGTCCTCCCCTTGGATGAGTACATCGCCAACACACCTGACTGGTTCAACTTCGAGGACATCGTCGAAGCTTACAGAGCCGGTCTGGGCATGTACAACGGCCAAGTTTACGGCATTCCGTCCGCCGGTGAGTCCGCCTTTGTGGCCTACCGGGTAGACCTGTTTGAGAAGTACGGATATGATCCCAATTCGATTCAGACTCTCGATGACCTGCTTGCTGCCGCTGAGTTCTTCCATGGAAAAGAAGAAGGCCTGTCCGGCATCTCCATGCGTGGACGCCGCGGTCACCACATCGTTTACGGTTGGTTCCAGGCCCTGTATCCCATGGGCGGCAATGTGTTCCATCCGGGCACCTTTGATGTAGCAGTGAACACCCCCGAAACCATCGCTTCCCTGCAGTACTTCGTCGATCTGATGAAGTATGCTCCCATGGGCATCGAAAACTTCAGCCACGAAGAAGCAACCACAACCTTCATGCAGGGTCACGCTGCCCTCTGGTTTGATGCCACCGCGCTGGCACCCTGGATTGAAGATGCCAGCAAGAGCGCTGTAGCGGGCAAAGTTGGCTATCTGCCTCCGCCCACTGGCCCGGCAGGCGCCGCTGGGGCCGTAGCAGGCTGGAACCTGGCTATCTCCACCAACTCCAAGAACAAGGACGCTGCTTGGGCGTTCATCGCCTTCATGACCAGCGAAGCCAAGGCGGAAGAGTATGTACGCAACGGTGGTGTTGTCACCAGGAAGTCTGTACTTACCAACCCGGAATTTGTAGCCGAGTATCACTACTATCCGCAGATTCTGGAGTCTCTGGAAAGGGCCCAGATCTTGGTAGAAAAGGGCATCGACTGGAGGCCGCGCATTCCTGAGTGGCCGCGCATCGGGGAGGCCCTGGGCCTGAATGCTTCCTTGGCTTTGACCGGACAGCTCACTCCGGAACAGGCCATGGAACGGGCCGAGCGTGAAGTGGAAAGCATTATGCGGATGGCTGGCTACTAAAGGCAACCATTAGCTCAGTAGTGGTGGGCTGTGCCCACCACTACTGACCGAGAGGTGATCTGTTTTGAAGAAGTACATGGAGTCTCCCTATGCGTGGCTGGGGCCAACCTTAGTTGTGCTCTTTACGATTACCATCATACCAACCCTGTTCTTGTTTTTTACCGCTCTGCACCACTGGGAACTGGGCTTGCCTTGGTCGGACCGGGTTTTTGTGGGGCTGCGCAATTTCGTTTTCATCTTTCGAGATTTCTTGTTCCAATCTGCCATCAAGCGCACTCTTGTCTACACCTTGGCCTCAGTGGGTCTAGAGTTTATCCTGGGCTTTCTGATCGCACTCTTCCTCACCCGGCAGTCCCTGAAATGGAAGGGCGTTTTAATTGGAATGCTGATCATCCCCATGACTGTAACGCCCAGTATTGCCGGCCTGATCTGGCGCCTTTATTTCAACCCCACTTACGGCATCGTCAACTACATTTTGGGGTTTTTCAATATCGCCCCCAACTGGTACAGCTATGATCTAGCCATGCTGTCCGTGATCTTGGTTGAGGTCTGGCAGTGGACTCCCTTTGTGGCCCTAATCCTCACCAGCGGCTTAAGTGCCCTGCCCGTCACCCCCTTTGAGGCCGCGAAAGTGGACGGCGCCTCTGGTCTGCAGACCATCTGGTATGTGACCCTGCCGCTGTTGAGGCCCATCATTCTCATCGCACTGCTTCTGCGCACTATGGATGCTTTGAAGATGTTTGACGTGGTCTTCTCCTTAACAGGCGGCGGTCCCGCCGATGCAACTGAACTGCTTTCCATGCTCATCTACCGCACCGGCTTCTATTACTCCGGGCAGGTGGGTATGGCCTCGGCCATGGCTGTGATCCTGCTGGTGATCATCATCGCGCTCAGCAACTTGTTCATTAGGGTGCTCGGCGGGAAGGAGGGTGAAGTAAGTTGAGAACACAGACTTGGAAAAGCGTGCGTACTACTACCTTCGATGCGCTGGTAAGCCTGCTGTTGGTGTTCTTGTTCTTCTTTCCTTTCCTGTGGATGATCAGTATGTCCTTTAAGGACCGCATCCAGATTTTCCAGATCCCGCCAGTCTTGATTGGGAACCCTACTTTGGAAAACTACAAGGCCCTGTTTGAGCGGGAAATCTTCGGCGTCTATTTTGGCAACAGCCTAGTCATTGTGGTAGCCACAGTGCTTTTGGCCCTGATTCTAGCGGCGCCCGCGGCCTACGCTTTGACCCGTTTCAACTTCAAGCGCAAAAAGGATGTGGCCTTTTGGATCTTGAGCATCCGCATGGCTCCGGCTATCGCCGTGGTGATCCCCTATTTCTTCCTGGGACGCTTCCTGGGGATCCTCGATACCAAATTGGTGCTGATCATTGCTTATCTGTCCTTTAACGTGCCTTTTGCCGTCTGGATGTTGCGGGGCTTTATGGCGGAAATCCCAGTGGAAATCGACGAGGCGGCCATGATCGATGGCTGCTCCCGCTGGCAGGTGTTTATCAGGCTCATCCTGCCCCTGTGCGCCAATGGGTTGGCAGCTACAAGCATTCTCTGTNTGATCCAGTCGTGGAACGAGTTTACTTTCGCCCTCTTTTTGACCACCACCGAGGCACGCACGCTGCCCACCATCGTCACCCAGTTCTTGACCTTCCAAGGAGTGGTGTGGGGTGAGATGTCGGCTGCTGCTACTATCACGGTGCTGCCGGCAGTGGTCTTTGCTCTGGCCGTACGCAAGCACTTGATTACGGGCCTAACCTTCGGGGCGACCAAGGAATAACGACGCATACTATGCTACCGCTTTTCGTTGATGCGGCACAGAAGAGGTGAACTGACATGTTTGAAGTGGTGGCCTTAGGTGAACTGCTTATAGATTTCACGCCGGCCGGCCATGCACCTAGCGGTGAAAAGCTGTTTCAGCAGAATCCCGGTGGGGCTCCCGCCAATGTGGTGAGCTGTCTGGCCCGCTTTGGCCGGCGCACGGGCTTTATCGGTAAAGTCGGCGATGATCAGTTTGGCCATGATCTGAAGCAGGTTTTAGAGACCAACAACGTTAGTACTGCGGGGCTGGTTTTGGATTCCACAGCCCATACCACCCTGGCCTTTGTACACCTGACGGACCAAGGTGAGCGCTCCTTTAGCTTCTATCGGGATCCAGGGGCAGATACGCTCCTGACCAGAGCAGATGTCAACCCAGACCTGCTCAACACCAAGATCTTCCATTTCGGCTCCCTGTCGCTCACCGATGAGCCGGCGCGCAGCACTACTTTTGAGGTGCTGGAGCAGTTGAAGGCCCAGGGAGTGTTTATATCCTATGATCCTAATCTGCGGCCGCTGCTGTGGCCTTCCTTAGCGGAGGCCAAGGAGCGCATGCTCCAGGGCATGGACTACGCTGATCTGATCAAGCTCACCGATGAGGAACTGGAGTTTCTCTTGGGAACAACGGACTTGGAGCGGGGAGCAGCGGAGCTGACGGAGCAGTACAACCTTGCGGCGGTGTTTGTCACCCTGGGAGAGCGGGGCTGCTTCTATTACGTGCAGGGCCAAGCGGGAACGGTGCCGGCCTTTAGAGTGAACGTGGTAGACACAACAGGGTCAGGCGACGGCTTTACTGGCGGCATGCTCCACAGAATCCTGGAGAGCCCAGAGCCGATCACCGCCTGGGATCGGGATGCCTTGGAAAGCAGCGTGCGCTTTGCCAATGCGGTAGGAGGCTTAGTTGCCACGAAGAAGGGCGGCATCCCGGCTATGCCCACTCTAGCTGAAGTGCACGCGCTGTTGGCCCGGTGAGTCTCGCTAAAAGGAGGACACGGGTAGAAGGGAGAGGACAGCATGAAGGCGGCTGTATTCTTAGGAACGGGACGGATTGAGGTGCAGGAGCTGGCACTTGCTGCTTTGGGCCCCACGGATGTGCGGGTGCGCAACAGAGCGGTGGGTGTCTGCGGCACAGACATTCACATCTTCAATGGAGAGAAAGGTTCCGCAGACGTCACGCCGCCAGTAGTGCTGGGGCACGAGTTTGCCGGTGAGGTAGTGGAGATCGGCAGCGCCGTCACCACGGTGCGGGTTGGTGATCGGGTGGCCATCGATCCCAATATCTACTGCGGCAAATGCCATTACTGCAAAATCGGCAAGAAACAGCACTGTGAGAATCTGCAGGCCATCGGTGTGACCCGGCACGGCGGCTTCGCTGAATACTGCGTTGTCCCTGAGCAGCAGGTGTATGTGCTGGGCGAGGATGTAGATTTCGAAGAGGGTGCCATGGCTGAACCCTTGGCCTGCTGCCTGCACGGGATCGATCTGGTGGGCATCCGCACAGGTGATACGGTCTGCGTGATCGGGGGCGGCCCCATCGGGCAGATCATGGTGCAGCTGGCAAGAATCTCAGGAGCATCCCTAGTCCTGCTCAGCGAACCTGTGTCTGAGCGGCGCCGGATTGCCCTCGAGTTGGGGGCCGATTACACCTTTGATCCCCTTGCGGTGCCCCTGGTGGACAGTATCCGGGAGGAACTGGGCATGCCCGGCGTTGATGTGGTCATTGAATGCGCGGGCGTGGGCGGCGCCGTGGAACAGGCCTTTGCTGTGGCCAAGCGCGGAGCCAGCATCCTGCTCTTCAGTGTACCAGCCCCCGATGCCACTTATCCTCTGCGCCTTTTTGACGTGTTCCAAAAGGAGTTAAAGATTCAGGGCTCGTTCATCAATCCGGACACCCACCAGCGGGCTGTGGAGCTGCTCAACGCCAAGAAGGTGCAGATCGCTCCCCTGATCACTCACCGCTATGGCTTAGACGGGGTCGCGGAGGCTATACAGAAGCAGACAGAAGCCGACTCTTTGAAGGTGCTCGTTAAGCCCTGAGAATTGCTGGAGCGGCTGGCAAAAAGCGGAGTTTGTTAAGGAGAATTATTCCAAAAAAGGGAAAGAAATTACACTGCACTCGTTTGCACGCGGTTTTGCTTGCGAAAAAGGCACCCATTGACGCTGAAGTTTCTTGCATTGTGAACAGAAACTTTACGTTCGCAAACATGCAGCTATAAAACGGAAAACTCGGATTCTGGCAGGAGTTTAGTTCCATATGTCTAATAGGGACTTTAGCAACATATATTGAAAATAAGATGCTTCCTGGTGAATGTCGTAACAATATTTTATTTGATTATCCAATTGGGAACCTGTATAACTTTGAGGCAGGCATCTGCCGGGTGCATCTGGTGCAAACGAGGCGGGCCTACGCTGGGATCCAGTCCCAGAAAGGTCATTATTATGTCTGGAGGAAGAGCAATGGATCTCAATCTCAAAGGTAAGTTCGCTGTAATTACTGGTGGTAGTAAAGGTATCGGTTACGCTGTGGCTGAGGGTCTGGCCCGGGAGGGCGTGAACTTGGCCCTCGTTGCACGAGACGAGACCAGGCTGCAGCAGGCAGTGGAGAAACTCACAGCCGCATACGGCGTACAGGTCGTGGGCATCGCCGCGGATGTGTCCAAGCTTGCAGAGATCGAGCGCTGTGTGGAAGAGATCAAGCAGCATACCGATGGCGTGGACATTTTGATCAACAACGCGGGGACGGGCACTAATGAGACCATTATGGATGCCCCTGATGAGAAGTGGGACTATTTCTGGAACCTCCATGTCATGGCCGCGGTGCGTTTTTCTCGCCTGCTAGTGCCCCTGATGCGCAAGCGGGGCGGCGGCGTGATTCTNAATACCGCATCCATCTGTGCCAAGCAGCCGCTGTACTATGAACCGATTTATAACACCACCAAAGCGGCTCTGGTTATGTTCTCCAAGTGCTTGGCCAACGAGGTGATCGCAGACAACATCCGGGTCAACACGATCAACCCCGGCCTTATCCTTACTGAAGACTGGGTAAAGACGGCTAAGCAGCTTACCGAAGGCACAGATCAGACTTACGAAGACTATCTGCGCAATATTGCGGAGGAGAATACGCCCATCAAACGTTTTGCCACACCCGAAGAGCTGGCCAATTTCTACGTGTTTATGTGCTCTGACAAAGCTAGCTACTGCGTTGGATCCACTTATTTCGTAGATGGGGGCTGGTTGAAGGTCATATAAGACAAGTCGATATTACACAAGCGATTTAACAGTGCCAAGGATCATCCGGCGCATTCCGCACGGGGCTGCAGCGGATGATGAGAGGAGGAAGTCTCAGAGAGACCATGGACAACAACATTGTATTGCAGGTCCGCAATATAGAAAAATCATTTCCAGGAGTCAAAGCACTGGATAAGATCAACTTCGCCGTCAAAAAGGGAACCGTGCACGCTTTGTGCGGCGAAAACGGTGCTGGCAAGTCCACGTTGATGAAGATCATCAACGGGATTTACAGACCAGATTCCGGTGAGGTCCTGGTCAAGGGTCAAGTGGTAGACATCACCAGCGCCATGCAAGCTCGCAAGCTGGGGATCTCCATGATCAACCAGGAACTCAACTTCGTTCCCGAAATGACGGTGGCCGAAAACTTCTTTCTCGGCAAGTGGCCAACCACTGCCGGCGGCAGACTGGCGTGGAGGCAGATGAGGCAGCGGGCCAAACAGCTGCTGGAAGAGAACAACCTGCCGTACAGCTTGGATACCAAGCTGAAGGATCTGTCCATCTCCGACATCCAGCTGTTGGAGATCACCAAAGCCACCGCGGATAACGCGGATGTGATCATCATGGATGAGCCCACCTCGGCTATCAGTGACAAAGAAGTAGATGTCTTGTTCGACAAGATTCGGGAGCTGCGCAGCCGGGGCACCAGCGTCATTTATATTTCCCACAAGCTGGACGAGGTGTTTGAGATCGCTGATGAAATCACCGTTATGCGTGACGGTAAAGTGATCGAAACCCGCCCGGCGAACCAGTTCGACAAGAACACTGTGATCGCCCTCATGGTGGGCCGCGAGCTTTCCGACACCTATCCGAAAGAACACGTTCCCGTGGGCAAAGAAGTGTTCCGGGTGCAGAACCTGACCCGGCGCGGCGTGTTCCACTCCATCAGCTTCCATGTCAAAGCCGGTGAAATCGTGGGCATTGCGGGGTTGGTTGGTGCGGGGCGCACAGAAGTGCTGCGGGCTTTGTTCGGCCTAGATCCCTATGATTCCGGGGAAATCTTGGTCAACGGACGCAGTGTGCGGGTGCGCACTCCTGTGGACAGCATTGCCAATGGCGTGATCATGCTTTCCGAAGACCGCAGGCGTTACGGCATTGTGCCTGTACGCAGCGTGAAAGAGAACGTCACCATCACCAGACTGGAAGAGTTCATCTATAACGGCCGCTGGCATCGCCAGAAGGAAATTGACCGGGTCAGCGAGTTGTGCCAGCGCATGAACGTGAAAACACCATCCATCAACACCGACATCAGCGCCCTCAGCGGCGGCAATCAGCAGAAAGTAGTGTTGGCCAAATGGATGGTGCGGGATCCGCTGGTGTTCCTCTTGGATGAACCCACCCGCGGCATTGACGTGGGCGCCAAGTATGAGATCTACAAACTGATGACCACACTGGCCAGGGAAGGTAAGGGCATTGTGATGGTGTCGTCTGAACTGCCAGAGCTGGTCGGCATGTGCGACCGGATCTACGTGATGGCAGAAGGTAAGATCCAAGGAGAATTGCAGAGAAGTGAGTTCTCGCAAGAGGCCATTATGCATCTGGCCGTAGGACAATAAGGAAAGGAAAGGTAAAGGTAGCGGATATGAGCACTGTGAAGAAGGACAGCGTTGTAAGGAAACTCATCCAAAGGCACGGCATTTTGCTGGTTCTGATTGCCTTGTTTATCATCTCATCGTTGATCAACAAGAACTTCTTATCCGTGCGCAACCTGACCAACATTTCCAGGCAGATCTCCATCACTACGATCCTGGCGTTTGGACAAACCATCTTGATCATCGCCGGGATGCTCGACCTCTCGTGCGGTTCTGTCCTGGCCCTGGCGGGCTTGCTGTCGGTTTCGGTCTACAAGCAAACTGAATCTCTGATTCTGGCGTTCTTTGTGGCCATTGTCATTGCAGTCATCTGCAACTTCCTCAACGGGTTGATGGTGACCAAGTTCAGAACGCCGCCGTTCATCGCCACACTAGCCATGCTCACCATGGCTCGCGGAGCGGCTCTCCTGTACACTAATGGCCAGAACATCTACCAGATTGGTAAGTACACTTTCTTCGGCCAGGGATCCGTTTGGGTCATACCCACTCCCATCATCTTCTTCTTCCTGGTCGGCCTGGCTACGTGGTATATTCTAACCCACACCCGGCTGGGAAGAACGCTGTACGCCATAGGCGGTAACGAAGAGGCGGCCATCGCTTCCGGTATCAATGTGAACAGGCGGAAGATGCAGGCTTACCTCGTAAACGGCGTGATGGTGGGTATCGCGGGCGTTCTGTTCATGTCCCGTGTAAATGCCGGACTGCCCAATGGCGCGGTAGGCTATGAGTTTGAAGCATTGACCTCTGCAGTTATTGGCGGAACCAGCTTCTCCGGTGGTCTGGGTACTGCCGGCGGTACCGTAATCGGTGCCTTCATCGTGGGTATCTTGAACAACATGATGAACCTGGCTGGTTTGAACGCTTACCTGCAGCAAGTGATCCGCGGTGCCATTATTGCCCTCGCGGTGATCTATGACATGCATGCCAAGAAGATGCGGACCACCCGCACACTGGGAAGCATTGAGGACACACAGTCTGCTTAATGGTTTGCACACTGCCAGATAATTGACAAAAGGAGGAAGAGGAATTGAGGAGAAATCTTCTGCTTCTCGTAACCGCAATGTTGATCGTCGGCTTGCTGGCTGGCGTCGTTAGCGCTCAGCAGTACCGGGTAGCTTACATCGCCCGCGCTCAAGGCGACTCCTTCGCTGCCTGGCTGGCCAACTCCATCCTGGAAGAAGCCAAGAAGTATCCCCACATCAGTGTCGACGTGTTCGACGGTCAAGCAGACAGCTTCCATCAGAACTCCTTGATCGAAAACGCCATCGTGAACCAATATGACCTGATTATCATCCAACCGCACGATGGAGAGGCCCAAAGGCCCTACGCTGAGAAAGTTGTTGAAGCTGGTATCCATCTCATCACCACCAACGCCCGTATCGACGGCATCGAGGGTGCCTCCTCCGTGGACGCCGACCCCTACATGCAGGCTGCTGTAGTGGCTCACCTGGCTCTGGAGCAGGTTCCCCAGAACGCTAACGTTGTAGTGCTCACTGGACCTCCTGGGAACTTCCACTCCATCGAGCGCCGCAGAGCTTGGGAGATCGAGTTCTTCCAGAAGCGCCCAGATGTGAAGATCGTTGGCGAGCAGATCGCTAACTGGAACAAAGACGAAGCCATGCGTTACATGGAGGACTGGGTACAGGCTAACGACCGCATCGACGCCATCATCTCCATGAACGACAACATGGCCGCCGGTGCCCTTGAGGTTGTTAAGGATGATCCGAAGTTCAAGAACATCCTGGCCTACGGTGTAGACGGCACCGCTGAAGCCGCTCTGCTGATCAAGGACGGTCTCATGACCGCCACCACCCTGCAGAGTGCCTACCAGTTGGCCGAGCGTATCCTGTGGGTATCCGACCTGCTGCTCCGCGGTGAGGTCTTCGAAATCCACACCGATATCGGCAACCCTGTGATCACTCTGGACAACGTAGACGAAGTAATCGAAATGCACAAGAGGGCTGGCAACCTCTAAAACCAATTGACAAGCAGACTGTCAGTGACAAGCAGCATCCCAGTGTGTCGGGTAGTTCGCGTGATATCGGGACACTGCATTCGGCCTTCTGGCCGTATGCAGTGCCCTCCTGCACGCCCAAGTTTTTAACATGGGAGGTTATGCCATAATGAAAGCAGCTGTTATGACTGAAGTTGGGAAGATTGAATTTGTTGAGCGAGAAATGCCTAAGATCAACGATGATCAGGTATTAGTAAGGATTGACCATGTTGGCCTCTGCGGCTCTGATATTCACTACTATCAGCATGGGCGCATCGGCGACTTCGTGGTGGAAAACCCCATCATCCTGGGCCACGAATCGGCTGGTACCGTCATGGAAGTGGGCAAGAACGTCAAGACTTTGAAGAAAGGCGATCTAGTCGCTCTGGAACCGGGCATCACCTGCGGCAAGTGCGAATTCTGCAAAACTGGCCGCTATAATTTGTGCCCGGATGTTGTGTTTATGGCCACCCCGCCCTATGATGGTGCTTTTGTAGAATATGTTGCTTATCCCGAGGATATGTGCTTTAAGCTCATGCCCGGTATGGACACCATCGAAGGGGCCCTGATCGAACCCCTGGCTGTGGGCTTCCATGCAGCCAATCAAGGCAAGGCCGCCATCGGCCAGACCGCTGCCGTTTTGGGTTCCGGAACCATCGGCCTGACCACGCTCATGGCGCTGCAGGCCCGGGGCATCAAAGAAGTATACGTAACCGACTTGGTGGACATCAGGCTCGAGAAAGCCAAGGAAATTGGCGCTAAGGCTGTGTTCAACGCTAAGAAGACCGACATTGTAGCTGAGATTCTCAAGGCCACTAACGGTCAAGGCGTTGACGTTGTGATTGAGACCGCCGGTGCCGAGATCACTGCTCAGCAGTGCGTGGAACTGGTGAAGCGGGGCGGTACCATTGTCATGGTAGGTATGGCCGCTGATCCCAGGTACAAGTTCGACTTTGGCAAACTCCAGGCCAAAGAAGCCAGCATTGCCACTGTGTTCCGGTACAGGAACCTCTATCCCGCAGCCATCCGCGCCGTGGGCGAGAAACTGATCGATGTGAAACAGATCGTTACTGACGTGTTCGGCTTCTCCCAGGTGACCGAAGCTGTGGAGCATGCCATCAACCATCCAGACAAGACAGTGAAAGTCGTCATCGACATGAGCAAATAGCTGCGCGCAACATAAAAATGCGTCTGCGGAGCGAAGCCCCCTTTTCTGAAGGGGGATTCGTGCAGATAGGGCAAAAAAGGGAAAGGGAGGTTGGAAGATGGGTCTTTTGCTTGGTTTAGACATTGGCACGTCCACGGTGAAAGCCTTGCTCTTGGATAGCGACCGGGGTGTCTTGGGTAGTGTCACGGCGGACTATCCCCTTTATGCTCCTCATCCCGGCTGGTCGGAGCAGGAACCGGAAGATATGTGGCAGGCCACGGTGCAAGCTATCCGGCGTGCTTTAGAGAAGTTTGGGGTAGATCCGGCTTCTATTGCCGGCATCGGCCTTTCGGGCCAGATGCACAGCTCTGTGTTTCTTGATGAGAACTACCAGGTTATCCGGCGGGCTATTCTGTGGAACGATACCCGCACCAGCGCCCAGTGCCGCTACATCGAAGAGACGGTGGATCCACATGTATTGATGTCCGAAGTGTGCAACCCTGTTCTGGAAGGTTTCACCCTGCCCAAGGTGTTGTGGCTGAGGGACAATGAACCGGAGAACTTCAGAAGACTGCGCCACCTGGTACTGCCAAAAGACTATGTGCGCTTCCGCTTGACGGGGCAGCTGCATATGGAACTGTCGGATGCCGCGGGCATGCTCATGATGAACGTGCGGGAGAAAATCTGGTCTAGGCCCGTTCTGGACGCTTTGGATCTGTCCCTGGACATTCTGCCTCCTCTTGTGGGTTCATCTGAGATAGTGGGCACAATCACACAAGAGGTTGCTGAGCTCACGGGCTTGAAGGCAGGTATCCCAGTGGTGGGCGGCGGCGCCGACAATGCCTGCGGGGCAGTGGGCTCCGGTGTGGTCAGAGCTGGCCGAGGGATGGTCAGCCTGGGTTCCAGCGGTGTGGTTTTGGCTCATCTGCAGCAGCCCAAGCTGGTCACCGAAGGCACGGTGCACATGTTCAACAGCTGTGTCCCCAACGAGTTCTACATGATGGGCGTCATGCTTGCTGCGGGCCTGTCCTTGAGCTGGCTGCGCAACCAGCTGGGGCGGGAAGAGTATTCCTACGATCGCATGACTGAGCTGGCCAGTGCAGTGAAGCCTGGTTCCCGCGGCCTGATCTTCCTGCCTTATCTCACTGGCGAGCGCACACCCCACGGCGATGCCAACGCCCGCGGCTGCTTTGTGGGACTCAGCTCCACCCACGGCAGGCCGGAGATGATCCGTGCCGTTTTGGAAGGTGTAGCCTTCGGCCTATGCGATTCCGTGGAACTGCTCCGCTCGGCCGGCTGGAACGGCACGTCGCTGCGCGCCTTAGGCGGCGGCGCCAGGTCTCCGCTGTGGAAGGAGATTATTGCCAGTGCCACCGGTCTGGTGCTGGAAGAGATCAATATCGACGAAGGGCCGGCTCTTGGTGCTGCTATTCTGGCCGGCGTTGGTGCAGGCCTGTATGGAGATGTGGCGGAAGCTTCCGACTCCATCATCAAGGTGGTGGGCCAAGTGGAGCCTAATCCCCAGTGGCAAAAGCTCTACCGGGATCTGTACAAGGTGTTCAAGAAGCTCTATCCTGCCCTCAAAGAACCTTTCCAAGACTTGGCCCAGTTTGCCTAAGGGCACAGCAGTGGATCCGTTCGGGAAGCGTGTCTTCCCGGGCGGATCTTCAAATTTGTAGACACTAACCAAACTCGTGCAGCGGGG
>JGI24714J26587_10001316_pt1 | contig 17577 bp, 15 predicted proteins | sample BioPla4DNA2_FD_26587 | JGI IMG/M metagenome (IMG submission 26587)
TTTTTAAGCTGGTCTACAATTCTTCCCCCATATTTTTCTTTCCATTCCCATGCCCTTTCTAGAAAGCCCTCTCTTCCAACATGGTTTTTGGTAAGACCTTCCTTTGCCATTTCCTCAACAATTTTCACTTCAGTAGCAATACTAGCATGGTCAGTTCCTGGAACCCAAAGGGTTGAATATCCTTGCATCCTTCTCCAGCGTATTAGAGTGTCTTGCAGTGTATTGTCCAAGGCATGGCCCATATGAAGCTGCCCAGTTATATTTGGAGGAGGAATTACTATGCAAAAAGGCTTTTTGCTCGAGTCCACTTCTCCTCTAAAATAGCCCTTTTCCATCCATTCTTTATATATTCTATCTTCTACCTGTCTCGGATCATAAGTTTTTGCAATCATGCGTTCTTCACTCATTCTATACTCTCCTCTCTCTTTATTTAGTAATCTTGTACAGTCCTAATAAACCAATAAATAATCCAACTATTTTAAGTATAGTTGTAACCTGGAAAACCTTATGGGATGAAACTTTCATAATCCTCATAGCTATAAATCTAGCTCCATAAGTGATAAATGCAGCTACTATAAAAATCAATAAGGCCAGCTTATCAATATTTATCAAATTTTCCAGCGCCTTCTCTAGCATAGACAACACCTTTCACAAAAGATAAAAAAAGCCTTACATCCCAGGGACAAGGACGTAAGACTCCGCGGTACCACCTTGCTTTTTGCTTTTATATCAATAATNACTATAAAAGCAAACACTCGAAATCTTTAACGGGATTAGCGTTTCAACCTACTTACAGTTCAGCTGAAATGTTCAGAAGCGACCTTCCATTTTCTCAAACCGGGGAAATCTCTCAGCCAGTGGATTTCCTTTTCTGTCGGCATTGAAAATGTACTCCTCTTCGTCATCACATTGCTATGAAATTGTTGTTCTCAATTAGCTACTTTTTCATAATATTATAACCTATAAAGTTATGTTGTCAAGACTTAACTTAAACCTATATCAATAGTCATTATGATTCATGAATGCCAACTATTGAAATAGGACAATAAATAAAATTAAGCATTTGTATTATGATTTCCTAAATTTATAATGCCATATTGAATAAGGGCAAATAATGTCAGAAAGACTGCAATTCCTAGCATATAATAAGCATAAGGTAATTCAAACACCAAAGCTACAATGGCTACATAAAAGGCCGCACTGGCCGCTTTTCCAACAAAGTTAGATTGTACTACAGTATCCCTATTTTTGTATAAGAATATAGCGCCTAACACCATTAATAGTTCCTTGCCTAACACTATAATAACAACGATTAAGGGAACTATATCTACTGTATACAAACTTATCAGAACTACAATTAACATTAGCTTATCAGCTAATGGATCCATTAGCTTACCCCATTTGGTAATCATATCAAATTTTCTAGCAATATAGCCATCCAATACGTCGGTAATCCCTGCTGCTAAAAAAATAATAATACCCCATTTAAGATTGTTTTCAATAGCAGGATTGTAAAATACATATATAAATACGCCGACGAGGCAAAATCTAATGGCTGTCAAGATATTGGGAATATTCATAATTAATTTTCCTCTTCTCTTTATTTAGCTTTGACTTAATTTTAACTTTTTCTAAAGTTATTTATACCAAATATCACTATTTGTTGCATTTAATAGTTACTATATTCTACTTATAATTAAAAATTCCTCCAAAAAGATCGAGGAATTACTGCAAAACAATGGTCGGGATGACAGGATTTGAACCTGCGGCCCCTTGCTCCCGAAGCAAGTGCGCTACCAAGCTGCGCTACATCCCGAATTATATGGAGCCAATAAGGGGACTCGAACCCCTGACCTACGGTTTACGAGACCGTTGCTCTACCATCTGAGCTATATTGGCAAAATAGCGCCTAATACAGTAATTTATTATATCATATGAGTTTTAAAATGTCACCACATTTTTCAATTCTATAATCAGAGTGATTATTGAAGTAGGAGTAATCACTGTACGCCATATTATAGCAATAACAATAAAAATATTCTGCTTCCATCTACTATAAAAGGCAACTACATAACTGAGTTAGTTGTTATATACATTTCAAAATCTATATAAAATCATAAACCATAAGTCTACTAGTTAAATCACCTTTTATTATCACTTGAATATTATAAAAGTACCTAAACTATGTCAAAAAAATGGAGGTGTTACCAAATGAGTAAAATGAAATATTTTATTTTAGCACTAGTTTTAGTGTTGGCTATTTCCTTTGTTGGCTCAGGATGTTCTAAGCAGCAGGGGCAAAAAGTTCGTTTGATAGAAGTAACCCATTCCATTTTCTATGCTCCTCAATATGTAGCAATATATGAAGGATATTTTGAAGAAGAAGGCATAGAAATTGAGCTTACAACGGGTGAAGGTGCTGACAAAGTTATGACAGCTGTACTGGCTGACCAAGCAGATATTGGATTTATGGGACCTGAAGCAGCTATCTATGTTTACAATGAAGGCAGGGATGATTACGCCCAGGTCTTTGCCCAACTAACTCAAACCGACGGTTCTTTTTTGGTAGGTAGACAAGAAGAACCAGATTTTAAATGGGAAAATTTAAGAGGTAAAACCATTATTGGCGGTCGAAAAGGTGGAGTTCCTCTTATGACCCTTGAATATGTACTTAAGAAACATGGGTTAACTCCTGGTGTGGATGTAGAAGTTCTGACAAATGTACAATTTGCATTAATGGCAGGTGCCTTTACCGGCGGTACTGGAGATTATGTCACCCTCTTTGAACCAGTAGCTTCCACTCTAGAGAATGAAGGTTCCGGTCATGTTGTTGCCTCTGTAGGGGTGGCTGCTGGCAATGTTCCTTATACAGTCTATGCTGCGAAGAAAAGCTTTGTTGAAAAAAATAAGGATTTAATCCAACGTTTTACCAATGCCATTTACAAAGGCCAGCAATTTGTTAAAGAAAAATCTCCTGAAGAGATAGCCAAAGCCATACAACCAGCTTTCCCTGACAGCGATTTAGATTTGCTTACCCAAGTAGTTAAAAGATATAAGGATCAAGATTCCTGGGCTGCCGATCCTATTTTGAATGAAGAAGATTTTAACCATCTACAAGATATAATGGAGATGGCTGGTGAACTTGATAAGAGAGCACCCTATGATGAACTAATAAACAATGAATTTGCAGAGAAAGCAACTAAATAGTATATTGAATAATCCTAATTATATAGCCCCCTAGGGGGCTTTTTATTTTAACAATTCATATGTCGAAGAATATAATGAATTATGAACAAAAACTCTAGAATCCTTATATCTTTATATATTTATCCATAAAAGGAGGCCTGAATATATGAATAGAAAAGAAGTAGTAAGCCTAAAAAATGTATCCTTGAAATATTACAGCTTAGAGGGTGAAACCCATGCGGTTAATGATATATCCTTCTCTGTTAAAGAAGGAGAGTTTATTGGGATTGTTGGCCCCAGTGGTTGTGGCAAAACCACTATACTTTCTCTAATTGCTGGATTAATTAAACCTACCAGAGGGCAAGTTATAGTAGATGGAAAAATCGTAGAAGGCCCTTCCACCGATGTGGGATACATGTTACAACAGGATCATTTATTCGAGTGGCGTACCATATTACAAAACGTCTTGCTAGGTCTTGAGATCCACGGTAAAGTCAATCAAGAAACAAAAGAAAAAGTAGAAAGACTTCTAGAAACCTATGGGTTAGGAGAATTTAAAAACCACTACCCCGATCAACTTTCAGGAGGCATGAGACAACGAGCAGCCCTAATACGCACTTTAGCAGTGGATCCTAAAATTTTATTGCTTGATGAGCCTTTTTCAGCCTTAGATTACCAGACAAGATTAGCCATATCCGATGAAGTGAGTACAATCATTCGAAAGGAAGGCAAAACTGCATTGCTAGTTACCCATGACATTTCTGAGGCAATCAGTATGTCTGATAAGGTAATAGTTTTATCTAAAAGACCCGCTACAATAAAGTCTATTCACGAAATCCGACTTACTTGTGAAAAAGATAATCCCATTAATCGTCGTCAAGCCCCTGAATTTAGAGAGTACTTTAACACCATATGGAAGGAGTTGGATGTACATGTTCAATAGAAATAAAATCAATGCAGCATCCAAAGAGCATGCTATGTACATTGCCAAGATTAAAAGAAGAAAACTGTTTATACGTCTTACACAACTTAGTGTCTTAATTCTCTTTATAATTCTATGGGAGTTGGCAGCAAGGCTGAAATTAATCGATGCTTTTATTACCAGCCAGCCAACTAGAATAGTTAATACATTAGTAAGCTTATATGAAGAAGGTACACTTTGGATGCATATATCCATAAGTATTATAGAGACCGTAGTAGGTTTCATTTTAGGCACTGCACTGGGTACGGCTATAGCTATAGTACTGTGGTGGTCCGATTTTATTGCAAAAGTAGCTGATCCCTACCTAGTTGTGCTAAACAGCTTACCAAAGGTAGCATTGGGTCCTATTATCATTGTATGGATAGGCGCAGGACCTTTTGCAATTATAACCATGGCCCTATTAGTTTCCCTTATTGTCACTATCATAACAGTGCTCAATGGTTTCTTGGAGGTCAGTCCTGACAAGATCAAGCTACTTCAGACTTTTGGTGCAACCAAGCTGCAAATTCTTAAAAAAGTTATTCTTCCTGCTAGTATTCCTACCATAATATCTGCTCTTAAGATCAACGTTGGCATGTCTTGGGTAGGAGTAATAGTNGGAGAGTTTCTAGTTTCCAAAGCCGGATTAGGCCATTTAATCGTATATGGCGGTCAGGTATTTAAGCTTGATCTAGTTATGACCAGTGTATTTATACTTTCTATTGCAGCAGCTTTAATGTATCAGTTTACCACTTGGTTGGAGAAAAAATTAATAAAATGGCAAAATTAGAGATTAAAAAAGATGAGAGAAATTTTTCTCTCATCCTTTTTTGTTTATTATAGTGATATTTTTTAGCTGCGGAAGACTAAAATTATCTAAATATCTATTCCAAAATCCATCAATTTTTTGCATTGAATCTAGCCAATTATGGGTCTTTTCTAAATTATCTTTGCTTAGAAAAAGTAACTTTTCTGTTTTTAAATTATCTTGGCCGTATAATTCTGGAATCTGCTCTATAATATCATTTGCCCTGTTAATAGGGATACTATAAGCTAGAAAGTCATCCCAAACATCCAATTGGGGTTTGGTCAAATCAGATTGTGAAGGATCTTTTAAGTAGTTTTTAAAGCCAGTCCATAAAGCATTATTAATGGCTCCAAATTTTGTACGCTTGCTAATAAATTGGGAATATATAGCAAGCAATAAGGCCAATCCTATGACTGATAAGCCTCTAACCATTTCTCCCATGGAACACAGTATAACTCCTGGGATTATAGCTATAAATCCAAACAGCAAGCCATATAGCTTTGCCTTTTGGATATTTTCGAAGAAATTCCATTTATCTGCTTGTTCTATAACTAACTTCTTCCATGTATTGTACTTATATTTGTATCGTTGTCTATTGCTTTGATCTTTGACCCATGCTTCAAAATCCTTGGTGGATACCTTGGAAGAACCATGTGCAAAATCTTCAAAAAGCCATACTAATAGATATTTTTCATGGTCTTTCAAATCCTTTGTTTCAACATCTGGATTCTGAGATAGAATAAAACCTCCATCTTTTCCTGATTCCCCTTTTAGATAACCTCTATTTACTAAGTCAACAAGGGTAGCAATAATATAATCCTCTCTTACTCTTCCTTTATTCATTAGCACTCCTAACTCCGCAGGAGTATAGTAATTGGCTGGCAATTCATTTACATGTTTTTTCTCAATACCTGTTTTTGGATCTTTATCATATTTTATAAAAATATATACAAAGGCAATGGCAATTAATATCCAAGTAACTATGGAAAGTAACCTAATAGTCAATTGACGCCTTTCATAGGCCTCACGAGCTTGTCCAATCTTTTCCTCATACTCTTGCATAGCTGCCAAAACTTTATCTGTAATTTCATTTTCTATCATTTTTCTTCCTTCAGGAATCATGGACATTGGCAGTAGCAAAATTAACCTTAGATCCTCATCTCCAGTCATTAGACTAGCATCAAATTGAATAGTATTTCCATCTTTAAACTGTTGACTATAAAGAACCCCTTGTAGAAAAGACTGTGTAAGTTCCGCATCTCCTCCCTTAGGAATATGGACAGTTATGGAAACCTCTCCTAAACACTGGCCATCCCCTTGGTTAATAAATGACCAGTCTAATAACGCCATATCCTTATATATTCCTACTAAATCATACAAAGTATATTTATATACTAGAGTTTTTTGTTTTTCTTCCGGATCCAAGGATACATCTATTCCATTAACAATACCATATTCCTCATCATATATAAGCTCATAGGAACCCGATTTAATTTGCTCCAGTTTAGATTTTTTAATATCTTCCTCATCCGCTTCCACAACATAATATACACTCAAATTATCTATTAAGGATGCAGCAAAAGCATCTATATTTTTCCTTATGGTACCTGAAAAGTTTTTATTAAAGTTATATGTAATATATTCCTCTATTGATACAGAACCATCGGGATTCACTTGGGCTGTCGCCGTATAGGAATGAATGTCCCATGAATTGGGTATATCCTCATTAGCCAAAGACTTAGATATTCCCAAAGAAGTAATTAATATAACACAAGATAATACAAATACAATAAACTTTTTCAACTCTCCCCACCCCTTTTCATAGTCATTATTCTACCACGAAATTAAATTCATCTCTATACTTTTAATAAAAATTAATATCATATTATTCTCGGAGCATAATATATGGTATTATTAGATTAATTGGAATATATTCCAGGAGTGAGAGTCAGAATGAAATTATTTAAAAAACCATATACATACTTAATTTTTATCTTAACCATTGCAGTTTTGTTAATTTTATTTTTTGTTATAAAAAGTCCAGCAGCAAGAAGCCTTGACCAGTTTTTAAGCCATATCAATGATTCATCTAAAATATCTATACAAAATTTTGTAGCAGCGGAAATCCTAGATGATCCATTCATCACTACCCTAATTAATCGAAATATAATAAAAAAGCATAGAATAATCAGAACTCAAAAGGATGGTCAATATAGTGCAAGAATCAAAGCCTCCCTTACCACTGATCACGGCTCTTTCCATGTGTGGTTTAGCCTATCCAAATTATCCAATAGGTGGCTTATTACTGGTTTTCCTAAAATCACCAATATTGAAGCGGCTGTGCCCCTAGCAGCTGATGAAAAAGATGGGCATGTAGAATATCAAATGGACGTGGATGGAACCCATCTGTATTGCCTTTTTCCATCTCATAAAAGTGGAATCAATATTGGGTTGCCTGTTTCCCTTGTTCTAATAGAAGACTACATCGTTTCATATGAGCATATGATCCCAGTTTATCTCAATAGGATAATGTCAGCGTCAGACAGCCATATTGAAGATTCTAAGCTAGGATACATTCCCATTGAATCGTCATTACATATATATGAGATTACCAATAATATACCGATTTATCAGAAAAATCCTATTTTGCCAGTAGGCATTCAGGATGTTATCCTGTATCATTCAGCCTCACCAAAGAATAAAACCCTTGTAGCATATGTGGATTCCAAAAAAATACCCAATGATTTAATACGTGTTGTTTTAAAAGATACACAGTTTCAAAATCCTGTGCATCCAGAGGTAAGATTATCCTCTACTCATGGCCTAACTATAAAAAATATAGTTGATGATATTGAGTTTAATATAGAAAATAATCAAGAGATTGTCTTTAAACATGATGGTGAAAAGGGCAGCCAGCTATATCATAACGACCATTTAATTGGGGCATCCTCCAACCGCTGGTATATTTCTCCTAAAAATGGAGGGAAAATAATTATTAATAGTATTATCCGCGCTCAAGCTCAAGGATTATCTGGTACACCCTATAGAGGAAATATAGAAATATTTAGTAATGACAATGGATTGGTAATAGTTAATGAAGTAGATTTAGAAGAATATCTCTACTCAGTTGTTCCTAGTGAAATGCCTACAAAATTTGGCCTTGAAAGCCTTAAGGTGCAGGCTATTGCTGCACGTTCCTATGCTGCTAGGAGTCAAAAATCCAGAGGCTACGCCAGTTTAGGTGCACATGTAGATGACAGCACCTCCAGTCAAATGTATAACAATATCCAAGAACAACCTATTGCCATTCAAGCGGTTGATGAAACCCGGGGTCTAGTGCCTGTATTTGAAGGTGAAATTATTGATGCTCGCTTTTTTTCTACCTCTTGTGGCTATACTGCAAATTTCCATGAAACCTGGAGTGTAGATGATGTTTTCCCCAGCAGTGAAATTCCCTACTTAACTGCACAGCCTCAATTTGAAGGAGACGCCCCCAGCCTATACAACGAAGAAAATTTTAGAGCTTTTATTAATCAAAAAAATCTACAAGGCTATGATAGATATTCCCCCTTTTTCCGCTGGACTTTTACCATGAAGCGAGAGCAGTTGGAAGCTGTACTGCAAGAAAATTTGGCTGCACTACAAAAAAAACAACCTTCATTTATCCTTACACGGGATAACGAAGGCTCTTTTAGTCAGCAGTCAATACCTGACGACATAGGCCAACTGCAAAATATAGTACCTATTAGAAGAGGTCAAGGTGGCAATATTATGGAATTAGAAATCACTACCACAAGTGGGGTTTACAGAATTATAAAAGAACTCAATATAAGACAGCTTCTAAAACCCGTTAATCTTATCCCTGGTGAAAAACCTATTGAGATATATCGTCATGACAACAGCATAGTAACTGACTTCCCTATCCTGCCCAGCTCCTTTTTCTATGTAGACATAATTCGGGATAAAAACGGGAATCTTTCCCAAGTTATATTTACTGGAGGTGGATACGGTCATGGGGTTGGCATGAGCCAGTATGGCGTCTACGGTCTATCTCTCTTGGGCAAATCTTATGTGGAAATTATTGAACATTTTTACCCAGGAAGCAGACTTGAAAGCCTATACTAAGAATTCTTTAACCTTTTCAATCAAGGCTTCTCTGGTATTTTCTACTTCTTCGTTAATTACCATCTCCAATAACTTATTTAGAATAACTCCTATATCTTTTCCTTGGGGAATACCTAGTACAATGAGGTCATGACCGTCAATGGCCAGATCCTTTAAGGTAATGCAAGGGTTCTCTGCTAAAACAGCATCTAATTTATTTTCAATAGCCTCTAGCTTGTCCAGCCTTTCCTTGGTATATAAGGGGTTTTTCGCCAAATTATCGGCTCTCTTTACCTTTAACAACCTCTTAAATTGGGTTTCCCCTATTTCACTCAACAGCCTTTTTATGCTTTTGGAGGTTAAAGCTATTTGCCTATCATGATACTTAATTAGCTGTACAATATCATTTATATCCTTATTTGAAAATCTCATTCTCTTCAATACTTTTTGAGCCATATGGGCAGATACTTCAGCATGACCGTAAAAATGACCTATATTATTTTTGTCTAATGAGAAACATTTGGGTTTACCCATATCATGAAAAAACATGGTAGACCTTAAAATAATGTCTTTAGCAATTAATTCTACTGATTTTAGGGTATGTTGATATACATCGTATATATGATAATCATTATGCTGATCAAAACCAACCATATCTTTAACTTCGGGAATTAGAAATATAATAATTTCCTTAAACTCCATGAGTGTATCATAAACCTTTTCCCCAAGCAAGGTCTTACAAAATTCCATGGTAATTCGTTCTTGGGATATATTTTTCAATAGGTGCATGCATTCAAACATAGCCTTCTTGGTTCTATCTTCAACTTGGAAGCCCAAGACCGATGCAAATCGAATTCCCCTGAGTATTCTCAGTGCATCTTCAGTGAAGCGCTCTACTGGGTTGCCCACGCAACGAATCAAGCATTTTTTTAAATCCTCTTGTCCTCCAAACGGGTCTACTATTTGTCTGTCTGTCATAGCACAAGCATTAATTGTGAAATCTCTACGCTTTAAATCCTCCACAATATTTTTTGTAAAATATACTTTATCGGGCCTGCGCCCATCGGAATACTGATCATCAATTCTATAGGTGGTAATCTCAATTAATTCCCTGCCTATTAGGATGCCTACAGTACCATGCTTAAGGCCAGTATCTATCTGATGATAATCTCTAAACACCTTTTTTATTTCCTCAGGAGTAGCCGAGGTAGTAATATCCCAATCGTCAGGTTCCTTTCCTAGTAAGGAATCTCGAACGCAGCCACCCACAACATAGGCTTCATATCCAGCTTCATGAAGTTTATCTAAAGCTAATTTAATTTTTTTCGGAATATTAATATTTATCGTGCTCATCCTTTGCACCTCATGGATTTATAATTTTTCCTTTGTATTAAAAAAGTTGAAACTCACACATCTTAATTTTTCACCTTTCTTGAATAAAAAAACACTCCTATAATAAAAATGACGCCTATTAAGCCTACTATAGGATAAAGGGTACTTACTATTGATGAAAACCCAAGAAAAGAAAGTAATGATGCGATACATATTATTAATGTAGCCGTTATTATATGGTTAATACCAAACCTATCATGAAAAAAAGAGGTCATAGAAAATAAATTGCCTACCAGGGTCGTGAAAATAGCACCCCATACGACTAGGAAATAAAGAATTGAAAAAAATCGGGATTCATTGGAGATAATGTAAAGGACTGGAATTTCATAATCTAAAATATAAGGTATATGTGCTAGCAAGCAATAATGACTAGTTATGAGCATGGCTCCTAAAATGCTTCCGCCTAACACTCCGCCTAGTTTTAATACATTCCTATCCCTAAATTCCTGTCCTAATCTTGCCAATACTCCGGTGCTTAGAATTATATTAAAGGAGGCATAAGATATTCCTTGTTTTATGATATGGATAGTGCTTGCCTCAACAAAATCAATTTGACCTTCAAAAGATTTTTTTGTAAACAAGGTAATGAAAATTATTATTATCTGAAATGATAAAATGGTAGTTACTAACACTTTATTTATGGATAATATTCCACTTATACCAAATCCTATGGTTACTATGGCTGCCAATGCAGTTATTGTGACTCCAACTAGATATGATGTCTTACCAAATTCTTGAAACATAGCCCCGGCTCCAGCCAGCATAGCCATATTTATAACCATCATGGCAAACAAGAGGTATATATTGATAATAGGAGAGAGAAATCCAAACATGATATCTATTAATTTCCCAAAGGAGGAGGCCTTAAATTCCATCCCTAAAAGTAGGATGCGAGTTCCAATAAAAATAAAAAGGAAAGAGGAAATTAAAATTGCCCATAGGGCATTATGTCCATATATAGTAAAAAAGCTCATTACTTCCTGTCCTGATGCAAATCCTGCCCCAACCACTGTACCTATATAGGTAAAGGCTATTCCAGCTGCTGGACCCAGCTTTTTATTTTTATTCATATCAATATTCACTCTCCCTTAATATGGGCTATAATAGGAATTCTTTAGTCTAATGACTATATATTTAATAGGGAGAGTAAATATGAATAAATCTTTAAGTATCCTTACAATCCGATTGTTTTAGCAGCCTTATGGTGCTAAAAGGATCAAAGGAAATATTAAACTGGAGAACATCTCCTACTCGACAACCTTCTGGCAAGTATTCAATGGGAATCACAATATTTTCGTTACTGTGTTGAGGACAGACAATTCCCTTATCATCCTTAAGATCCTTTAATATGGCGCTCCATCTCATACCCTAACCCCCTCCTCCTTAACTCATCTATAAATCAAATATTATCTAATACCTTCTTTAGCTTATTAAGATTATTATAAAGAGCTGAATAGGTAATATCATAGTAGTCCGCAATGTCTTTCTTTTTAATGTATATATCCTGATCAATACAATAATATAACTCTAATGCCGCAGCCCAAGCCTCATATTTTTTAATCTTAGGCAAATCATTAGGATATAGTGCTTTTACAAATTTAGTCCATATCTTTTCTATAATTTCTTCATATCCGTGCTGATATCTGCCTTCCATTTTATAGGTAGCTATATTAAGCACCATCTCCATTTCTAGAGGCATTTCAAAAGAATTATCATCTAAAAGATCTACCTTTACCTCTAATATATCATCATCCACATAGGTTAAGTAGGGTTCCTCGGCAGCCATTTGTTTTAGTAAACCTAAAGCTTCAGTTTTTAACTCTTCACTCTCATTTACCATCAACAAAAATTCCCGAAGGAAATCTTCTGCTTTACTATCATTGAAAGATGCTACTACATTTAAAATTGCTTTCTTTATTAAATCATCATTAAGCCCTAATCCCCATCTTAACAAGTTCACAAGGTTATCATCATTTTTCCACCTAACTAGCAGTTCTCTCTCATCTAGTCTAAGAATATTATTTAATTCTCTGATTCTACGCAGAATTTCATCATAGGGAACTTGAAAATGATAAAATATTTCCCTGCTGCTGTCTTTATCATTTATATATTCCTGCGCTAAGCGAATATAATAGTCACTTATAGCATTGTCTGGATCAATTTTGCTTATCTTTCTCCAATGCTTAATAGCTTCTTTGTATTCCTTAAGATTAAAATGGGATACGGCTACATAGTGAAGAACCCGAATATCATAAGGTTTATACTGTAACAATTGCTTTAACACGCGATTAGCCAGTCTATGCTCTTTCAATTCACATAATGTTACAGCTATTTTATGAAGTTCTTCTGGATCCTGAGTTTTAAAATTAACAATTTTATCCACGTATTTCTGACTGCTTTCTGAGCCATCTCTTTCATTTATAAAAAGACATATATTACAGTTTGCATGAATGTTTTGAGGGTCCATAGCCAAAACTTCCAAGCTTGTTTCTATAGCCTTATTAATCTTTCCATCACAAAAGTAGGCTAAGGACAAATTATTCTTAACAAAGGTTAGGGTAGGGTCTAATTTAACTACTTTTTCAAGTTTGTTTATTGCTTTCTTATACTCACCCCGGTCTAAAAGATACTTACCTTCAGATGCCAAATCATATAGGCTTTCCGTATCTGAATCAAAAATATTATAGCTATCTTCGTAATACTCGTATTCTTCTAGAACATCTAATAAATCCCTTGCTTCTTCTGAATACATGCCATGAGGATCTATGTCTAGATACTTTTCAAAGCATTCGATTGCCCTGTCGTAATCTTGCATACCTAAAAAATTACATCCTAAACCAAAATAACAATCAACCCTATCTTTCTCTTTCTGGAGGATGCTAAACAAAATCCTGCTGGATTGATCAAAACATCCCATTTCTGTAAAAACTTCAGCCAAATCTAACAGATACTCTATATTATGAGGTTCCTTCTCAATTGCTTTTCTGAAAAGGTTAACAGCACCAAGATAATTATTGTTATTCATGTGTTTTTTTGCTTTTCTATGATAAAATTGACCAGACTGGTCAAAAGGGATAACTTTCCTCCGTTTTCTCGCAAATAGTTCTTTAGCCATTTTCATCTCCTGACAACCAAATATAATGAGTATATTATAGCACAAATTTTAGCCAGGCTCCATAATCAAAGAAAATTTAAGCATTCTTGATTAGTCGCTTTATATCTTCCTCATCAAAATTATATACAGTATTGCAATAATGGCATACCAGTTCTGCCTTCCCATCTTCCTCTAGTATAGCCTCTAGCTCTTTTTTCCCTATAGTTAACAGTACTGCCTCTAATCTTTCTCTATTACAATCACAGGAAAATTCAGGATAAATAGTGTCATTAATCTTTAAATCCATAGATCCTAAGATTTTCTCTAAAATCTCTTCAGGTTTCATACCCTGATCCACCATTGTGGATATGGGGGGAGCCTCATATATATTTCTTTCAATTTCATCTATAAGTTTATCCGGTGCACCAGGTAAAGGCTGAATAATAAAACCGCCCGCAGCTTTAACACTGCCATCAGGATATACTAATACTCCTACAGCAACAGCAGAGGGCTGCTGTTCGGAAAAAGCCATATAATATGCTATGTCTTCCCCAATTTCACCTGAAACTAAATCAACCTGCCCAGCGTAGGGCTCCTTCAACCCCAAATCCTTGATTACAGTTAGCTTGCCTTGAGTACCCACGGCACCAGATACATCCAGTTTCCCTACAGAATTGAGAGGTAATTCTATTTGAGGGTTATCAACATAACCTTTAATTTTACCAGTACTCTTGGCAACTACCACTATATTGCCTATGGGACCATCGCCTTTTATTACTAGAGACAAGGTATCATTCTTGCCTTTTAGATCAATCGCCATCATAGCAGCAGCTGTCATAGCTCTTCCTAGGGCTGCTGATGCTACTGGATATAGTCCATGAGTTTTACGGGCAGTATCCACTAGATTTGTAGTAGTAGCAGCAAAAGCTCTTATATTACCATTTGCTGCTGTTGCTCTTATTATATAGTCTTTCATATCTATAGCTCCTTACATTCTAGATTGTTATTCATATAAATATACTTCCATAAGTTAATATATTGTTCAATAGCCATTGTATTATTTTTGCGCCACAAACATTAAGCGCTGGCTACGCTTTTTTGGCCCATCAAAGGTCAAATGATGGTAGCAGTTTATATTTATAAACCTATTTTTCTCTAATTTATAAATAAGATCTTGAGCGTGATGAGCCTTTTGCACATGGACCTCATCGAATCTTCTGTATAAAGAATTTTCCTGAACAAAAAAGGTTAAGTCCATAGTACAGGTACTATCTTCCTCGTCAAAGCTATTTTCCCATACAAGAAATATACCTTGGTCATCATCTATCATTATATTATCCCCCAATATAGTAGAAAGCTTATAATAGGTGCTTATATCAAACAATAGTACCCCACCAGGTCTTAGAATATTGTAAATAAGGTAGAATACCGTGTCAATATCCTCATCGTCTATAATATAATTTATTCCGTCACACATAATAAGGACCGCATCTATCTGTTTATGAAGCTCAAGTTCCCTCATATCTTGACTGACAAATGGTATCTTCAGTCCTTTTTTTCTAGCCTTTTCTTGGGCAACTTGCAGCATATCTGGAGAGCTATCAACACCTATCATATTATAACCACGGTCTGCCATTCTTATTGTTATATTGCCAGTGCCGCAGGCTAAATCTGCTATGTCTCTGGGCTTTATATTATATAGGGAAAATATTCTTTCAATATAATCAATCCACTTTAAGTAATCCACATCCTCCATCATTTTGTCATATATATAGGCAAACTCTTGATACATTTCCTCATACTCCTTTAATTTTTCCTTAAAAAAAGAGGGCCTTTTACGGCGCCTCATTTGGTTCAGCTTTTTCATTTTTTTCAATCTTCTTGTTAAGATACTTGTTAAACACCCAATTCGCAAATGAAACAGTAATAAACATAGGAAAAGTTAATCCTACTATAAAGAAGGGGATTATAAAGGGTATACTATAATAAAATACTACACCAAATAGTAAGAAAGCTAATAGAAATATAACAAAAGCTCTGGGCAATTCCGCTATTGTGAAAATCAAAGCGTTCTTAAATATATCTCTTATCTTTAGCTTATATGTTACTAGCATAGGAAATACAAACATATTCATCATGGCATATATAACGCCTATAACTAAGATAAAATAGCGTAACACAACAAATAAGAAACTGCTCTGTGCTTGGACTGTATAGAAAAGAATGTTTACATAAAAGATTATTAACGCTAGTCCATTAATAAGCATAATTAATATGCTTTCTTTCCAATTCTGCTTCAATGCATCCTTAAAGTCACTCCATACCCATGCATGTTCATCCCTAGACCAATTTCTTAAAACATAGGTGGTACCAGCAGTTGCAGGACCTGCAATAAGCATACAAGGCACTAGTAATATTAGCATAGACAATAGAAAACTTTGTAGGTTTCCTGCAGCTTCTAAAAACTCTGGGGATTGGGCAACGGCCATAAGATTCATATAAACTACAGCGAAAGCTGGTACCCAAAATAACGAATATAGTAAGTTAAGTTGAATAAGTTTCCAAAACCTGACTTGTAACACAATAAAAAATAACTTAATAGGTCCCTCTTGCACATCTTCCTTTTTTAAATCGGGCTTATTGGGATTGCCATAATACATTCTATTGAAAAATCCGCCAAACATTTCAACAGTCCTTTCTCAGACAAGAACTCTTGCCTTTCCTTTGTATAAACTATATTCTAACAAAAATACAATGAAAAATCAAAATCCCAGTCTTAATTTAATGCTCATCTAGATAAGTCCCAAAGCTTGTAGCTCTGCCCTTAATGTATCTTTTACTTTTTCATCTGCTTCAACCAAAGGTAGGCGTAATCCTCCTACATTCATTCCCATAATATTTAGAGCTGCCTTGACAGGTATGGGATTGGTAGTCATAAATAAGGCCTTGAACAAGGGATTTAGCAACTGATGAATTTTAGCTGCTGTGTCAACATCACCATTTACAAAAGCATCTATCATCTCTCTCATCTTACGGCCTGCTACCTGTGCAGCAACACTAACAACTCCATATCCACCAGCACTTAATACTGGCAAAGTAAAGGCATCATCTCCTGAATAAACTAGAAAATCTTTGTCACATCCTGCAATTATCTTGGTAATTTGATCTAAATTCCCACTTGCTTCTTTTATTGCTACTATATTGGGTATCTTTGATAAGGCTATGGTAGTTTCTGCTTCCATATTGCCACCAGTTCTTGATGGAACATTATAGGGCATCATAGGTAAATCTATGGCTTCAGCGACAGCCTTGAAATGTTCATACAGACCTTTTTGATTAGGTTTATTATAGTAGGGCACCACAACCATTACCCCATCAACCTTACTCTCTATTGCCAATTTTCCAGTTTCTATAGTTGCCTTAGTACAATTAGTACCAATTCCCGCTATAATAGGCGCATTTACTTCTCTTTTAAGTATTCTAAATAATTCAAACTTTTCTTCAGATGTCAGCGTAGGAGACTCCCCTGTAGTTCCTACTACAACTATAGCTGTACTACCATCGTCAATGATTTTTTTTGCCAGTTCCACAGTTTTATCATAGTCCACACCAAAATTTTCATCAAAAGGTGTCACCATGGCAGTAAGCAATCGTCCCCACTCTTTCATATTAATAGCCTCCTTAAAAATTAGTGTCTCCAAGATTATTACTATTTTACTATATGTTTATTCTCATGTAAATGGTATAGATTTAACTATAGCAGTTTTCAATCTTTTTAAATTTCGCAGCCGAAATTCTAAATTTCAAGTTTGTCTCCTTTCAAAACATTCTATTTGCTTGGCCACAATTCTACCAATCAGTAAATTTTCCTAAAAACTGATAACAGAGCCTCCCTGAGATGTGCATAAATGAATAGGCAAAATATCCTATAATAACCAGTAATGATGTTTAATACTAATATACCTTTTTCTTTATAGAATATCAATGATAAATTTTCAATTAATTGCAGGATCCAAGGTGTTATTTTGCATA
>JGI24714J26587_10001320_pt1 | contig 17526 bp, 20 predicted proteins | sample BioPla4DNA2_FD_26587 | JGI IMG/M metagenome (IMG submission 26587)
AAAAAACTGAAACTTATTTAAGTTTCAGTTTTTTTATTTGGTGGGCGATATTGGAATCGAACCAATGACCTCCACGATGTCAACGTGGCACTCTAACCAGCTGAGCTAATCGCCCATGGATACTCTTTAGTTGCACAATTTATTATACCATCAATAGTTATTAATTTCAATAGTTAGTTTAATTTTATAATTTTTGGAAAACTCCATGGAAGCTAGGTATAAGGCCTAGGTTTTTTGTCAAAGATTTTAACATAGGTATGGAGGTGGTTAGCTTGTTTTCAAACTTAATTAAAAGGAATTGGATAAAGAACATTAGAGATAGGATTCAAAAAAAGAAATTAGAACAAGAGGAATACCAGATGTTTGAAAGTATTCAGCGGGCCCGCGAAGAATGGATGGACAAGGAGAACTTCTTTAATTTTGCAACGGATCCAGATTTAATCGACTTTGCCATCTACGATATAGAAGCTTCCAGGAGGAAATATGCTTACCTATTAAAGCAGGCAAGGGAGGAAAACAAAAAGTCATAATATTCAGTGTCTAGTCCTATATTATAGTATAATGAATTTAGGGAAAATTTAGGAGGTCTATTTATGGAAAATATATTGGCTTATTTAGTAGGACTAGTCATCTTGTACATTTTAAGCATGATTTTAGTAATCCCCCTAAGAATACTTATTAAACTAATAATAAATGGCCTAATAGGGGGAGTAATTTTGTTTATCTTCAATTTCCTTGGAAGCTTCTTTGGCCTATCTATAGTAATAAATCCCTTTAATGCGGTCCTGGTAGGTATCTTAGGGGTTCCTGGTGTAATCTTGCTACTCATATTGCAAGTGTTATTATAATTAGCTTATTTGCATTATTTGGAAAAATATGATATATATACCTTATACGCAGTTAAACTTTAGAAAAGAGGAGGTTAAAAGATGGGTGCACTAAAGTTGAAGCTAGAGCCAAGGACGGGAATTGGAAGCAGAAAAGTAAATAAATTGAGAGCTCAAAATCTTTTACCAGCAGTTCTTTATAAAAAAGGAGAAGAAACAAAAGAAGTACAAGTTTCAGAATCAGATTTTCTAAGAGTGTATAAAGAAGCGGGAACTACATCTATTGTAGAATTAGACCTAGATGGTAAGATCCATCCATCTATCATTAAGGAAGTTCAAATCCATCCAGTTAAAAACAAAATCCTTCATATTGATTTTCAAGAGTTAATTATGGACGAGGCTATAAGGGTGACCATACCTATCAACCTAATTAATAGAGATAGTATTAGGCTGCAACCTTCAGTATTGATACAGATGGTAGATGAAATCGAAATCGAATGTCTGCCTATGGATATTCCAGCTGCAGCCAGTGTAGACGTGGCTGACATGACCTTTGCAGAGCCTATCTATGTAAGGGATTTAGATGTGGCTAAGGATGAAAAGATAACTGTTTTAACGGAACTAGATACTGTAGTTTGTACCCTAACTGAACCAGCTGCCACTGTAGAAGAGGAAGGAGAGGGCGAAGAGGCAGCGGTAGAAGCAGACGAAACGGAAGAATAAAATTAAAGGATAATCCATTTCAATATCTCAACTGCCTATAGGCAGTTGGGGTATTTTTTTGCCTATTTTAAGCTAGCCAAGCACAAAAACTTATTTAAATGAATAAAATATACTATTCCGATAATAATCAATAGTAAAACTAAGGAGAGGATTATATGTATTGTAATATCTGTGGCAGCCGAGAAGATAATTTTAGTATATTTATGATAAAGATGTGTAAGAACTGCTTCCATGAGTTTGCGAATATATCAATTATGGATGAGGATTACGATAGATACAAAAATTTAATAAGGATCCTTCTATCATACTACATAACCCCCAAAGCTATTTTATACCCTGCCAATTAGGCAGGGTATTATTTTTCTTAAGAAAGGAGTAGTAATACAATATTAGATAATCAAAAGATACTTATCTAAGTAAATACATTATGATATAATTAATATATACTAATTAACATAATATTATATATTATATTTAAGGATATAATTGTCAGAAGACAATGATGCAACCACGAAGGTTAAGCCACTTATTCGCAAGTGGTACTTCGTGGTTTTTTGATTTAGATAGGAATAGAAAGGGGAGGCCTATGGAGGACTTAAAATTAGCAAAATCTCAACTATTAAAAAATGATTTAAACTTCGTCTTAGTAAGAGATAGCCAAATCCTGGCTCAATCTAAGGGTAGGGGTATAAGTCCCATACACGAAACCTATAAAAAAGATAAGGGGCTCTTTAAAGCCGCATCGGTGGCCGATAGGGTCATAGGTAAGGCTGCAGCTATGTTTTTAATAGCAGGGGGCATCACCAAACTATATACCGACCTAATAAGCGACATAGCTGTAGAACTATTACAAGATGCAGGTATTCAAGTGGAGTTTAAGAAAAGGGTTCCTGTGATTTTAAACCAGGCAGGGGATGACCTTTGCCCAATGGAGAAGATAGCATCTAAAGCCAAATCAGTTGAAGAGCTAATTAGGGGCATAGATGAATTCTTTCGTAGTAAATAAGCTAGATTTAAAAAGTTATAATTTATAAGAAATCTATAATAAGGGTAATTAAGAGTGATTAAGAATAATTAAAAATAATTAAAAGTAAAAATAATTAAAAGCTATTAGGAGCTATTAAAAGAAAAAAGTATTAAACCATACGATTATTTATAAGAGGTGATAGGATGAAATCAAGAAATATAGTACTGTCAGGATTATTTATAGCTTTAGGTGTACTTCTCCCCATAGTCTTTCATCAGTTCAACATGGGTGGTCCCGTATTTTTACCCATGCATATTCCCGTCCTAATGGCTGGCCTATTGCTAGGCCCTATTGAAGGCTTATTAGTTGGAGTAATTACCCCTATAATCAGCAGCCTATTAACAGGCATGCCACCCCTTTTCCCCATGCTGCCTATAATGATAGCTGAATTGGGAACCTACGGCTTAACCTCAGGTTATTTCTCTAAAAAGCTAAAGGTAAACACCTACATCTCCCTTATAGCGGGTATGATAGATGGTAGGATAGCAGCAGGTATTATGGTATTTATCTTAGCAAACTTCTTTGGCTTTAATAGTGGTCCACTCCTTTATTTAAAGGGGGCAATTATGACGGGACTACCTGGAATCATAATCCAATTGTTGTTTATCCCCCCTATAGTTAGGCTATTAAAAAGGGATAAGGTAACTTTTTACTCATAAAATATTCTTTAGCTCTTCAACTAATGCGAAATGGCGAATTATACCCATTTCGCATTAATTGATTTATGCCATTTTTAGTGTTATCATTTACTTAAATATAGACTAATTTAAAGGAGAAGTGACTATGAAGGGTATTTCAATAGCTGTAGTAGATGGACAAGGCGGGGGTATAGGAAGCTCTATTGTAGAAAAATTAAAGGCAGAATTACCTGATATAAATGTAATTGCACTAGGTACCAATTCCTTGGCCACCGGTAGGATGCTAAAGGCTGGAGCGGATCAGGGGGCTACTGGTGAAAATGCCCTAATCTACAATGTAAAAAGGGTGGATATTATAATGGGGGTAGTGGCAGTGCTGATGCCCAATGCCATGATGGGGGAACTATCTCCAAGGATGGCAGAAGCCATAGGCTCCAGCGATGCTATGAAGATATTGATTCCCCTGGAAAAATGCAATATCAAGGTTTCCATGCCTGGTGATTATACCATCAGCCAGTGTATAGACTATGGGGTAGAATTAATTAAGGAGTATATCCAGGAGAGGGAGCAGGAAGGATGAAGACCCCTGTTTTAGATGCACTTAAAAAACTCATGGAAGACAAGCCCACAAGCTTTCACGTTCCAGGCCATAAGGGTAGGAATAGCTTAATAGAATGGGGTAAGCTTATACCCCAGCTGGATATTACGGAGCTGGAAGGTACGGATAACCTACTGGACCCTAGGGGTATCATCAAGGAATCCCAAGACCTGGCTGCTAAAGCCTTTGGAGCAAGGGCCAGTTTTTATGGAGTCAATGGGTCCACCGGCAGCAACTATGTGGCCATGGCTGCCATAACGGAGCCAGGGGATAAGGTCCTGATCCAGCGTAACAGCCATAAGTCCATATATAATGGACTGATCTTAAATAGGCTAAAGCCCGTATACCTCTATCCCAACTATAATGAAAAATTTCATCTCTTAACGGGAATAGACCCTAAGGAAGTTGAAAGGAAGCTGAAGGAAGACCCAGACATAAAGGCGGTTATCATAACTAATCCTAACTATTATGGAATCTGTTCAGATATAGAAGAAATCACAAGGATAGTACATAAATATGGAAGGCTATTAATGGTAGATGAAGCCCATGGAGCCCATCTGGTCTTTTCAGATAAGTCTGCTAAATCTGCCCTAGAAGCCGGTGCAGACCTAGTAATCCACAGCACCCATAAGACCCTACCAAGCTTTACCCAAACATCTATCCTCCATGTGGGAAGCCATAGAGTAGATTTAAATAAACTAAGGGATCGCTACTCCCTCTTTACCACCACCAGCCCCTCCTATCTATTTACCCTTTCAAATGAAATAGCCACAGCCTATATGGTTGGAGAAGGTAGGGAAAGATTAGCTAAAACCCTAGACCATATACAGGATGTAATAGAAGAATTAAAGCAAATCCCCAGGGTATCCGTATTTACTGGAGATGATGAGGATAAGACCATTCATGATTTAGATATAACTAAGATTCTCTTTAAAATAGGTGGTTTAACTGGTAGTAGGGTGGATAGGCTGCTGGCGGAGAAGTACAATATTAGGCTAGAAATGGCCGATTACTACTACTGTCTGGCCCTTTCAAGCCTGATGAATGAAAAAGAGGATTTTGAAAAATTGATTCTAGCTATTAAAGATATAGCTAAGAATGAACCCTATGGGGACTTAAATATGGTTTCTGTAAATATGCCTAATCCTAAGATAAGGATGGATTTAGTGGATGCCTACTATGCTAAAAAGGAAATAATAGACTTAAAGGACAGCATAGGTAGGATTTCAGGCTCCTTCATCATCCCCTATCCGCCGGGCATACCCCTGCTGGCAGCTGGGGAGGAGATGACTGAAGAACTATATGAAAATATCATCTTCCTTAGGGAAAATAATATAGAAATTGTGGGTTTAATGGGATATAATAAAGACCAAATAGTAGTTATAGAATAAAGGAGTTGTTATTAATTGACGGGACTATTCATAGCCTTAGAAGGTCCAGATGGTTCAGGCAAATCTACCATAACTAGCTTGTTGGCAGAATACTTTAAGGAAAAGGGAATTGACCACATCATCACCAGGGAACCAGGTGGCACTAAGATAGGAGAAGCCATAAGGAAGCTGATCCTAGATACTAGTAATACGGAGATGTGTCCTGAAACAGAAGCCCTTCTTTACGCAGCATCAAGGGGACAGCATGTTCATGAAAAGATTCTTCCTGCCCTTCAGGAAGGGAAAATAGTCTTATGTGATAGATTCGTCCTTTCAAGCCTAGCCTATCAGGGGGTTGGAAGGGACTTAGGTATAGAAGAAGTTAAGGCCATTAATGACTTTGCCATTAAGGAGGTATACCCTGACCTAATCCTATTCTTCCATGTAGACCCGGAGATTACCCTAAGGAGGAAGACTAGAAAGATTGGTGGAGATAGGTTAGAGAAGGAAGGCAACCAATTCCACAACAAGGTCTATAATGGTTATATGGGCTTAATTAAACTGTATCCTAAAAATATCAAGCTAATCGATGCAAGTAAGTCTATAGAAGAGGTGCTTGCTCAGAGTATAGCGGCCATAGAGGAAAAGTTAAGAGAAAGGGAGGGGTAGTATGAAGCTTATAGTAGCCATAGTCCAGGACCAGGATGCCATAAGCCTAATCGATGATTTAACGGAACATAAATATAGGGTTACAAAACTGGCATCTACTGGAGGCTTTTTAAAAAGCGGCAATACCACTTTGTTAATAGGAGTAGAGGATGAGGAAGTAAATAAGGTTATAGGCATAATAGAGAGGAACTGCAAAACCAGGGAGATAACCACATCCCTATTAAACGTCACCATACCAGGAGAAACCTATATACCCTATCCATTGGAAGTAAAAGTTGGGGGAGCCACCTTATTTATACTAGATGTGGAAGAGCATATCAGGATTTAAGGGGGTATGTCATTGAAGCTAATCATAGCCGTAATACAGGATGAATTCATAAATAAGGTTACTAGGGCCCTAATGGAAAATGATATTAGGGTTACTAGACTTTCATCAACGGGAGGTTTTTTAAAGTCCGGTAACACCACCCTCTTCATAGGTACCCATGAGATCCATCTGGATAAGGTTATAGACATAATCAGGAAGGAATGCAAGACTAAGAGGGTAAATAAGCTGGGAGAGGAAGTAAGGGTTGGTGGGGCCAATATATTTATTATAAATATGGACAAATATGTGAGGATTTAGGAGCAAAATATGGACTTTAGCGATATAATCGGACATGAAAAGGTAATAGAGGGCCTAAGGAAGGCCATAAGAAACCATAGTATTAGCCACAGCTATTTATTTGAAGGGGAGGAAGGTATAGGCAAGAGGAGGGTGGCTTATGCCTTGGCCAAGACCCTCCTTTGTAAGGAGGAGGGTGATTCCCCTTGTAATAGCTGTACTTCCTGTAGGAAGTTTGACGGTGGAAACCACCCTGATTTCTTCCTAATAGAGCCGGAGAAGGATATAATCAGGGTCCACCAAATAGAGGGGCTTATTAAGGAGATTACCACCTCCCCCTTAGAATCTAAGCGAAAGATTTTCATCATAGACGATAGCCATAAATTCAATAAGGAGTCGGCCAATAAATTCCTTAAGACCCTGGAGGAGCCACCTTCCTATGTTAATATAATCCTCATCAGCTCTAATCCTAGCAGCATCTTGCCTACCATCCTATCTAGGGTTCAGACTATTAAATTCCAGCCTGTAGAATATGAAAGGGTGGTAGGCTTGTTGACAAGGGATTATGGCAAATCCTTAGAGGAGGCTAAATTCATAGCCGAATTTACCAAGGGGGCCATAGGTAAGGCTAGGAGCCTGGCTGAAGATGACAGCTTCTTCCAAAGGAGAAATGAAATAATCAACATCATCCAAGGCCTACTTCAAGGGGATAAGACTAAGGCTTTTAGTAGCCTAGGCTTTTTTAACCAGCATAAGGAGATTATAGATGAGCTTTTAGATATATTCCTTCTATGGTTTAGGGACCTTTTAATATATAAGGAAATTGGGGAAAATCATCTAATAATAAATAAGGATAAATTGGAATATTTATCTGCCCAATCCAATGTGAATTCTAATAGGATAAATGATATAATAGTAAGGATACAGGAAACTAAAGATAACATCAAAAGAAATGTAAATTATCAATTAGCTATAGAAACGATGCTTCTTTATATAGGAGGAATATAATGGTAAAGGTAGTAGGAGTTAGATTTAAAAAGGCGGGCAAAGTATATTACTTCGACCCGGATGATATAGATATAAAGCTGAACGATTTTGTAATTGTGGAGACAGCCAGGGGCGTAGAATTCGGACATGTAGTCATAGGGCCTAAGGAGGTTNCTGAAGATGAAATCGTGGCTCCCTTAAAACCGGTTATAAGGGTTGCCGATGATGAGGACTTTGAAATCCATAGGGAAAATAAGAGGAAGGCCAAGGAAGCCATGGTAATCTGTGAAGAGAAGGTGGCAGAGCATGGGCTGGATATGAAGATCATCGATGTGGAATATACCTTCGATAACAATAAGGTTATCTTCTACTTTACAGCCGATGGCAGGGTGGACTTTAGGGAATTGGTTAAGGACCTGGCAGCAATCTTCAGGACCAGGATTGAGTTGCGTCAAATAGGGGTTAGGGATGAGGTTAAGATGGTTGGAGGCATGGGTCCCTGCGGCAAGACCTGCTGCTGCGTTCAATTCCTAGGGGAATTTGAGCCGGTATCCATCAAGATGGCCAAGGAACAAAACCTATCCTTAAATCCCACCAAGATTTCAGGCCTGTGCGGAAGGCTCATGTGCTGTTTAAAATATGAACAGGAAACCTACGAGGAGATCCTTTCTAGGATGCCTCAAGTTGGAACCATAGCCATTACCCCAGAGGGCAGGGGTACTATTATTGAAACCTTCACCNTACTGGAAGCTGTAAAGGTTAAGGTAAGATTAGAAGATGGCAGCGACGACATCTTCCAATTTAAAATAAGTGAAATTGAAATAACCGATGAAATGGATCCAGCTTACNTTAAACCCTCAGAAATCGCTGAAAATGCCGATAGAATAGCCGATATAGACGAAACAGTAGATATAGGATTGGAAGAAGTAAATGAAGGGGAATTAATAAAATAATATAAATTTTATATATACCCTTTAAATTTATTTAACAATCTGTTAAAATAATGTCGTAAGCATTTAAAGGGGGTGAAATAAATGGCATACATTATAGATGAGGGATGCATCGCTTGTGGTGCTTGCATGGGTGAATGTCCATCAGAAGCGATTTCAGAAGGAGATATATACGTAATTTCAGCTGATGACTGCATAGATTGCGGAGCTTGCGCTGACGTTTGTCCAACAGGATCAGCTAAACCAGAGTAATACATACTCTTACAAAAAAGACCCACTGGGTCTTTTTTTATTCTGAAAGACATATTAACCTCCCTACACATCCTACATAGCTTTCAATCTTCAATTTACCTTTGGTTTACTACAATTATCTTTTCTTACTAACAAATCCCATTATTTATCAAGATATGAATCTCCTAAAAGATTTCCAATGGTGTATAATAAGTATATGGTTGTTTATTATCTATATTAAGTTAAAATACATATCTTATATAAATTACTGATTGAAAAATTTAAGTAAAATCTACTAAATTTACGGAATAGGGTGAAATAATTGAAAAGAGGTAAATTATATATCTGCCCAACCCCCATAGGTAACCTTGAGGATATAACCCTAAGGACCCTAAGGGTTTTAAGGGAAGTAGACCTAATTGCGGCGGAGGATACTAGGCATACTATAAAGCTTTTAAACCATTATGAGATTAAAAAGCCCCTGACCAGCTACCATGAACACAATGTAAGGGAAAAGGGGGAAGAATTGATATCCAAGCTGGAAGAAGGGCAGGATATAGCCCTGGTATCTGATGCGGGTATGCCGGGGATTTCAGACCCTGGTGAGGATTTAATCAAGTTAGCCATAGAAAATGATATAGAAGTTATAGTCCTACCAGGTCCAACAGCCAGCATTTCTGCCCTGGTGGTGTCAGGGTTAAGTACAGAAAAGTTTTCCTTTGAAGGCTTCCTACCCCCAAAGAAGAAGGAGAGGAAGTTGAGGCTAGAGGAGATTAAGGATGAGAGAAGGACCCTTATAATCTACGAATCCCCCCACCGGATATTAGGAAGCCTGGAGGATATGCTGGAGGTTTTAGGTAATAGAAAATTAGCAGTGGCAAGGGAGCTTACTAAGCTCCATGAGGAGGTCTTTAGAGGTTCCGTCCAAGAGGCTATAGAAAGATTTTCATCCGGCCCCGTTAAGGGTGAATTTGTCTTAGTTGTGGAAGGGAATATGGAAGAGGAAAGGGTGGAAGTGGATATTGAAGAGGAGCTGTTGAAATATATCAACCAGGGCCTTAGTAAGAAGGAGAGTGTCAAAAGGGTAGCTAAGGAGTTTAACCTAGCTAGAAATGAAGTTTATCAAAGGAGCTTAAAGTTATAGGGTGATAGGATGTACAATATAAACGACAAATTAAAGGAAAAGGTAGAGGACTTAAATCAAGCCTTAAGGGTCAAATACAGGGATATTTTTGAGCTGGACAAAGGCCAGCTGAGGGATTTTATAAATAAACACATAGGCCAGATTAAGAAGATGGATAAGTTGGATAGGGCCCAGCTATCCCTTTACCAAAGTAAGGGAGGGATAGTAGGGGTAGACGGTTCCGTAAATAAGGTGGGGGGAGCCTACCCCCACTTTATAGAGATCTACCAGGCCATGGCCAAGTGTACCAATAGGAGGGAAGACCCGGTGGTCCTGGCGGACATCTATAGCCCCCTCTATATAGAAGAAGAGGAGATGGAGGAGGATGATGACCTCTTCCAAAATAAGCGGGATGTAAAACTGGCCACCCTGGAAGTGGAGGCGGCCATAGAAAGTGTAAAAAGGCACAAGCCCTATGCCATTTTAATGGATGGTGGCCTTATACGGTATAATATCGATGCCCACGACAGCTGGTTGGAGTTAAGGGGTTTATGTGAAGAGAGGGGTACCATAATAGTTGGGGTCATAAAGGATATAAAGACCTCCATCATAGGGGATATGATTAGGGAGCTGGATGGGAAAATCAATTCCACCATCTACGATAGGGAGATCCTCTTTGGCCTCTTAGACTATGGGGAGATGGTCTTAGTAAAGGATGAGGCTAATAAAAAGGGGCCCCAGGGCTATGCTTCAGTCTTCCTAAGGTCATCCCTGGCCCCCACTGTAATAGGAATGGACATTATAGACAGCCAGAGGGACAAGCTGGAGGAGATGGCTCAGCTGGTCTTTACCCTAACACCAGAAAACAGCCGAGGGGTACCCCTGTGGCTGGATATAGTAGATAAGGAAGTCCTAATTAGCGATGAGTTGATAAGAAGCCTACTGGAACAGTATATGGACCGGGGCTTGTATGAAAGGTTCTTCATTTCAGAAAGGGACAAGCGGAATTAATATCATTTTAATTAAGAAGGCTATAAGGTATTAAAATATGGTTTATGGCTCTTTTGGCTAAAAAGAGAACTGATATATAAAATATAAAGGGCAAAAACAAAAGGCGAAATGAATTAACCCTATTGCTGGAAAAAAACATTTCGCATCTGCAAGAAGAGGTGAAAGGATGAAAGTAGTCGGCATAACTACGCAGCAGGAAGTCTTCGTAGGTTCCAAGGAGAGGAATTTTAGGATAAATGAATTTTTAATTATAGAAGACCCCTATCAAGGCAGTCTACTGGGGGAAGTGGTAGAGGCAAAGACCTTCAATAGATATATTCCCCTAAACATATATGGAGATTTTGTAGATAGCTCCGTCTTAGAGTCCTTAAAGGCCCTAGGCTATAATATCGACGAGGATACTATCTATATAGCCAAGATCAGGCTATTAAATGAAGCATTATATCCAATTCAGACCGGGTCCGACGTTAGGCTACCCCAGTTCCTGGAGGTAAAAGACCTGATGATTAAGAGTAGGGTAGATGAGGGCCTAGTCCTAGGGATAATAAAGAACACCGACGACCTAGCCAAGGATATGGATGATGAATTTAAGGACCTCCTCCACACCTTTGAGGAAGGGGACCTACTGGAGCAGAGGGATATACCCTATATCTTGGATATAAAATCCATGCACCACTATCCCCATATAGGGGTCTTTGGCGGGTCCGGCTCTGGTAAGTCCTTTGGCCTTAGGGTTATCTTAGAAGAGCTGATGAGGTTAAATATCCCTACCATAGTACTGGATCCTCACTTTGAAATGGATTTTAGCCAGCCAGCTTCTTACTTAGATGATGAGGCTATAGATTTTAAGAATAGGTTTAAATGCCTGCAGGTGGGCACCCATGTGGGGGTTAAGTTTGAAGATTTAACAGCCCAGGACCTTAAGAACCTCCTAAGTGCAGCCAGTAACTTGACCGATTCCATGAGCAATGTGGTGGATATCCTCTTTAAACCTAAGGACTCCTACTACAGCTTCTACAACAGGATGCAGATGTTGACGGAAGCCCAGGAGGAAGGATCCTTAGATAGGATTGAAAATCGTATTAATAATGCTGCAGACCCAGAGGAAAGAAGGGCTTGGATGGAGAGGAAGGAGCTCTTCATAAGCTATGATAAGACCTGCCCCTATAACTCCGTCAGGGGTATAATCTGGAGGCTAAGGCGGTTGGAAAATGACGGTGTATTCTCCAAGGATATAAGGGAGATAGAAGATGGCCTACAGAATGGAAAGCTAATAGTCATCCAAGGAAATACCAGGATCCTCCAGGTCTTTAGTACCTATTTATTAAATAACCTTTACCACAAGCGTAGGGAATATAAGGATGCCCTATACAAGAAGACGGAGGCGGATTATTTCCCACCCTTTATTATAGTAACGGACGAGGCCCACAACTTTGCACCTAAGGCCTATGAATCCCCTTCTAAATCCATAATTAAGGAGATCTCCCAGGAGGGTAGGAAGTACGGGGTATTTCTAATCCTGGCCACCCAAAGGCCTACCCTATTGGATGAGACTATAACAGCCCAGCTTAATACTAAGTTAATCTTTAGGACCGTAAGGGCTTCAGATATCCAGACTATCCAGGAGGAAACGGACCTGACCATGGAGGAATGTAGGAGGCTTCCATACTTAAGGACGGGGGATGTCTTTATATCCTCAGCAGACATGGGGAGGACCATCTTTGCCCGTATAAGGGCGGCCCTGACCACCAGCCCCCATACCCTAAATCCCTTTGATGANCTTAAGAGCAAATTCAAGGAAGATGATNAGGACTTCTTAAAGCTCATCATGGATAAGCTGCCTATAAACGATATAGAATTGGCCCAGCTGGCCCTAGAAATCGAGCAGGAGGCCAAGATCACCTATACGGTAAATCAACTGGAAGAAAAGCTAAATAAGCTGGTGGAAAAAAAACATATAAAGAAGGAAGAGACCATATTTGGCTTTAGGTATAATATATAAATTTGGATTTAGGTATAATATAAAAAGGTAGGTGTTTAACCTACCTTTTTTAATCTAGAATATAAACTTTTACCTTTCTTCTTCCAAACCTTCTTACCTCTTCGGCGGTTTCGAAGAATAAATCGATCTTGTTGCCTTTAATGGCTCCACCCGTATCTTCGGCTACAGCAAACCCATAATCCTTACTTCCGTCTAAGGACTGGATATATAGCTTAGTTCCCAGTGGTATAACCCTTGGGTCAACAGCTACTACACCGGGTCTAGCCCTAGTACCAGATGCTGTTAAACCGTAGTGTGGGTGTCCTGGCCTCTTGCCGGTACTTTCAAAGGATAAGTCATAGGCTGTTGCCGTCATGACTATGGCCTTTTTATACCTTGTGCTACCCCTTGAGGTAGTTATAATGGCCCTTGAACCCTTCTCCTTAATTTGGTTTACAGGTTCTTGGACGACCTCTTCCTTCTCAACTTCTTCTGATACCAACTGACCATTTACATATGTCTTTCTGATATGGGTTTGTTTTAAGCCGTTTTTACCCTCCTGAACTATCCTAGTGGTACCCACGTCTAAGTTCTTGTTACTAACCACCTGTTCCTGGAAAGGTATTACCGACTCAATAACCTCCACTTCCTCTGTCACCCTAAAGATTTGGATGGTATCGTATGGATCGATTTTTTCGTCTAGAGCAGGAACTGTATAGTCCTTTTCTCCTAATTGAACCTTATGGTCTTTTAATACCTCCCCTACAGTCTTGTAGATGGATGAAACCTCAATGGCGATTCCATTCTCCTCTATGGCGTAAGGTATTGGGTTCCTTATGATTATCTCTATGTCATCTTCTAATTTGCTGTCTAAAGGAACGTTGATGTAGGCTTTTTTACTGATGGTTATTTCTTCAGCTTCAAGCAACTCTTCAACGGTATCAGAATAGGAAACTAATTCAGTAACCCTTCCATCCACATTAAGCACTACCTTCTTACCGCGGAACATATAAAGTCCCAGCATCAAAGAAGCGGCTACAATGAGGATTACCACCATCTTGAACTTATTCGTTCTAGATGCTTCATTACTATCCATTTTTTTCCTCCTAAATTTGTAACTTTTTTGTAACTGTTTTTAATTACTGTAGTAGTATATTCTAAAAAAATATATTTGTCAAATTTTTGCTGGCATATCCGGAATATTCAGACAACATCCCGCAATTCTTAGAAAGAATAGGCCTAAAGTTATTAGTTACCATTAAAGGATATTTTATTCAATAATTATTAAAATATTCACCAGCTTTCTAAACTAAAATGCCTGCAGGCTTGTTGAATTCATAAGGACAAGTTTAATTGACAAAAAATTCAATATGACTTATAATATCTAATTAACTAAGCATAATATAAAGAAAGGCTTCTTTATATAAGGTAAAAATATAAGGTAAAATTGATGATGGGAAGAGTAGATTATATACTATACCCAAGAGAGCTGGGTAGGGTGGGAACCAGCGTATAGGTATAATCGAACATGGCCCCTGAAATTTACAGCTGAAGAATAGTAGGCTGTAACGGCTGCATCCGTTAAAATGTAAGGTTGTTAGAAACCTAGTGAGATTTAAATCGTGAGGTTTAAATAAATTAGAGTGGTAACACGGAGTATGCCTTCGTCTCTAAATGGAGATGTGGGCTTTTTTTATGATTTTTGCCTTATATAATTTTACTTTGCCCATACTTATCTTAATAATAGGCATAAGTATGCACTTAACTTAATAAGGGGCAAAAAATAGTTTATACTTAATTTAATGATTGACATAAGGATCCAAAACTAGTGAAAAGAACTAGCTTTAAATAATAAGAGGAGGAGATAAAATGGCTAAACCAACTTATTACCTTACGACCCCTATCTACTATCCAAGTGATAATTTGCACATAGGCCATACCTACACCACAGTGGCAGCTGATTCCATAAAGAGGTTTAAAAGGCTACAAGGCTATGACGTATTCTTCGTAACAGGTTCCGATGAACACGGCCAAAAGATTCAAGAAAAGGCTAAGGAGGCCAATAAGACTCCAAAGCAATATGTAGACGATATAGTAGCTGATATAAAGAAATTATGGAAGATGTTGGAGATCGACTACGACGTCTTTATCAGGACTACTGATGAATATCATGAAAGGGTAGTACAAGATATATTTACAAGGCTTTATGAAAAGGGAGAAATCTATAAGTCTAAGTACGAAGGCCACTACTGTACGCCCTGTGAATCCTTCTGGGCAGAGTCCCAGCTAGTAGACGGTAACTGCCCTGACTGTGGAAGGCCAACCCACTGGGCGGAAGAGGAAGCCTACTTCTTCAAACTTTCCAAATACGGAGACAGGTTACTAAAGCTATATGAAGAAAATCCAGACTTCATCCAGCCAGAATCTAGGAAGAATGAAATGATTAGCTTCATCAAGGAAGGCTTGGAGGACCTTTGCGTATCAAGGACATCCTTCGACTGGGGTATCCCAGTACCCTTCGATCCTAAGCATGTGGTCTATGTATGGATAGATGCCCTATCCTGCTATATAACAGCCCTAGGCTATGGAACAGAAAATGATGAAAACTTTAAGAAGTTCTGGCCAGCCAACGTCCACCTGGTGGGTAAGGAGATAGTCAGATTCCACACTGTAATCTGGCCTGCTATCCTAATGGCCTTAGAAGAGGAGCTGCCAAAGCAGGTATTTGGCCATGGCTGGATCCTATTCGACGATGACAAGATGTCCAAGTCTAAGGGTAACATCATCTATCCTGAGCCAATAATAGAACTATATGGAATAGATGCCTTTAAATACTTCCTATTAAGGGAATTCTCCTTTGGCCAAGACGGCTCCTTCTCCAGGGAGAAATTCTTACAAAGGTTAAACTCAGACCTGGCCAACGACCTAGGAAACCTAGTAAGCAGGACCATCAGCATGGTAAGTAAGTATAGGGATGGAGTAATACCTGAGGTGGGAGCTAAGGAGGAGGTAGACGATTCTTTAATAGAGCTGGCAACTACAGTGGCTGGCAGGGTAGAGGAATTGATGGAGAAATTCAACTTCTCCCAATCCCTAGAAGAGATTTGGAAGCTAGTAAGAAGGACCAATAAATATGTAGATGAGACTATGCCATGGGTATTAGATAAAGAGCAGAAGGTAGACAGACTAAATACGGTATTATATAATCTATCAGAATCCTTAAGGATCATATCCGTATTAATCAAGCCCTTTATGGATAAGACATCAGATGAAATCCGTAGGCAACTAGGCTTAGAAGACCAAGCCAGATGGGAAGACTCTAAGGAGTGGGGCTTACTNCCTGCCGGTACTAGGGTCAACAAGGGTAAGATCATCTTCCCAAGATTAGATGTGGAAAAGGAATTAGAGAGACTAAACGAAGCAAATCAAAAACTAATAGATGAAAGAAGCAAGAAGAAAGAAGGAGGAGACAAAGCAGTGGACCAAGAATTCATTACAATAGACGACTTTGCCAAATGTCAATTCAGGGTTGCAGAAGTAATCGAGTGCGAAGACCATCCAAAGGCGGATAAGTTGTTAGTATTAACTTTAAAAATAGGTGATGAAGAGCGTCAGGTAGTATCAGGTATTAAGAAATGGTATAAGGCGGAAGACCTAGTAGGTAAGAAGGTAATCTGTATAGTAAACCTAAAGCCTGTTAAGTTAAGAGGGGTAGAATCCAACGGTATGATCCTGGCAGCTGAGGACGACGAAGGCAACCTATCATTATTAACAACCTTAGAAGACTTAAAGTCAGGAGCTGTAGTATCCTAGGAGGAGATTATGTTTATAGATAGTCATGCACATTTAGACGATAGTAGGTTTGATGGGGATAGGGATATCCTCATTAAATCTTTGAAGGATAATGATATTGAATTGGTAATAAATATCGGGGCTGACCTACAATCCAGCATAGACTCCCTTAAGTTAGCCGATAAATATGATAATATCTATGCCACCATAGGGGTCCATCCCCATTCGGCTAAAGAAGTAACGGAAGAGACCCTGGAGGAATTTAGGAAGCTGGCTAAACATCCTAAGGTGGTAGCCATAGGGGAGATTGGCCTAGACTTCTACTACGACAACTCCCCAAGAGATATTCAGAGGAAGTGGTTTAGGGAGCAGTTGAAGCTGGCTAAAGAACTGAACTTGCCAGTAGTCATCCACTCCAGGGAGGCCACCAAGGAGACCTACGATATTATCAAGGAAGAACAAGATGGAACCCTAAGGGGTGTACTCCACTGCTTCTCCGCCAGCAAGGAGGTGGCCATGGAATATATAAAACTAGGCTTTTATATATCCCTTGCAGGCCCTGTTACCTTTAAAAATGCCAGGGTGGCAAAGGAAGTGGCCAAGGCTGTGCCCTTAGATAAGCTATTGATAGAAACCGACTGCCCATATTTAGCCCCAGAACCCAATAGGGGTAGGCGAAATGAGCCTAAATATGTAAGATATGTGGCAGAAAAGATAGCTGAACTAAGGGGCATCCCAGTGGAGGAAGTGGCAGAGCAGACCAGGAAGAATACTAAAGAATTATTTGGTATTAAATAGATGGGTGTTGAAATCAGTGTTAAAACTGATATGGATGTTTAAATTGCCTAAAGTATAAAGATCCATATAGTTTAATTAGTAAAAACCCCTCATCTCTGATTTAACCTAATTAACAACAGAAGTCTCCCATCTTCTATAAGTGGGAGATGAATGTTACTTGACAATTCCTTCCTTTATGATATAACCAGTATTAGAGG
>JGI24714J26587_10001328_pt1 | contig 17480 bp, 11 predicted proteins | sample BioPla4DNA2_FD_26587 | JGI IMG/M metagenome (IMG submission 26587)
TGTTCGTTGTAAGATAAAAATGTAGAAAATTGCAAGTGAAAAATACAGAGTTTTGCAACTGGAAAATCCATAATTTTGCAAAAAGCCCATTGCAGGCATAAACCATAACCTATATCCTTGTATTTGACCACCACAAATGCAAGGAGGAGAGGAGAATGCTTGCAATGGACCAAGTACATGATATCAGATTTCGATACTTTATGAAAGGAGAGAACATTACTCAGATCGCCAAAGCGTTGAAAAGGGACTGGAGGACGGTTCGCAAGTACGTTGACAAGACTGACTTCAACGAACCACCTCCCAAACCAGCCGCAGAGCAGCGGTTGTGCCCCAAGCTGGACCCTTACAAGCCAATAATTGACCAGTGGCTTGAGGATGACAAGCACGCACCGCGGAAGCAGCGCCACACCGCTCAGAGAGTTTTTAATCGACTCAAAGAGGAAATCCCTGGATTCAATTGCTCCTATCGAACGGTTGCCAAGTACTACAATGCAAAGCGCGAGGAGATTTTCAGTCAAACTAAGACTGGTTTTCTACCCCTGGAACATCGTCCTGGCGAAGCACAAATCGATTTTGGTACGGCTGACTTTTACGAGAATGGCACACGACATGCCGGTAAATATCTTGAAGTCTCATTCCCTTATAGCAACAAAGGTTATCTGCAGCTATTCTATGGCGAGAACATGGAATGCTTATTAGAAGGACTGTATGCCATCTTCAAACACATTGGTGCTGTTCCAGTAGAATTATGGTTTGATAACACTAAAACTATCGTGACGAAGGTAATCAAAGGCGGCGACCGTAAAACTACAGAACGCTTTGATCTGTTCCGAGAGCACTTTCTCTTTAACGCTGTATTTACAAATCCTGGAGAAGGACATGAAAAGGGCAACGTTGAGAATAAAGTCGGCTATCATAGGCGAAACCTTCTCGTCCCGATTCCACACTTCCACTCACTTGCTGATTACAATAAAGAGCTTCTGATAAAGTGCGACAAAGACGGCGATAGAATACATTATCGCCACAACAAAACCATTAATGAGTTGTTTGCGGAAGATTTGAAACACTGCCATCCATTACCTGAAGTTGAATTCGACTTAACTGGCAAAAAAGTTGTGACCACTAATAATTGGGGCAAGTTTTATCTGCATAAGGGGATGCATGAATATTCGGTTTCGCCAGAATATGCCAATATGGCAGTTAACCTAAAGCTAACTTCATCACATGTTATAGTACTCGATGAAAATTACCGTGAGATAGTAAGGCACCGCCGATTGTATGGTGATACCAAACAACAGAGCATGGACTGGCTTCCATATCTCAGACAGCTTTCTCTGCGGCCGCGGGCCTTGAAATATTCTGGTATCTATGAGCTAATGCCACCTGCGCTGAAACAGTACATCGATGGTTGTTCCAATACCGAAACCGGCAAAGTTTTGAAGGTTTTAGTGGAACTCACAAACAAAACAGGTTTTGAAAGTGCACTTAATACAGTGAATCAGGCGCTCTGTTATGGAGCAGCTGATGCTGATAGTTTACTTAACCTTTACCGTCGCCTTTATGCTGAATTACCTGAACTTCCGCCCATGCCTGTTGACTCTGATATACCAGAGATAGAGCCTATGGCAACCAATTTAGGTAGTTATGACACCTTCCTGAAGGGAGGTGTACAATAAAATGCTTGAAGATAAAATCATCGCTTGCTGCAAGAAACTCAGGCTAAGCCGCAATTTTGCTGATATGGCAATGATGGCGGACGGTGAATCGCATCAAGAATATTTACTTAAACTGTTGGTTGCAGAACTGAAAAATCGGGAGCAGTGCCGCATAACCAAACTAATTAATGCAGCGGGATTCTACAGCATCAAGACCTTTGACGAGTTTCGTTTTGATGAGGTTACACTACCTTCCGATTTAACACCTGAAAGGCTTAAATCTCTTGATTTTATCGAGGAAAAAAAGAATATAATCATGTATGGCCGAACAGGAACGGGCAAAACCATGCTCTCTATTGCTCTTGGTATTACAGCATGCCAGCATGGTATTCCAGTGAGGTTTTTTCGCACTTCAGCTTTCGTAAATCAACTATTAGAGGCCAAGCATGCTGGCACATTAGGGAAACTGTTGAAAAAGTTGAATAAAGTGTCTGTTATCATCCTTGACGAATGGGGCTACGTGCCATATGACCGTACTGGTATCCAGCTGCTTTTTGACTATCTTTCTGAAATTCATGAGCAGAAGTCTATCATCTTAAATACTAATCTAGAGTTTTCAAGATGGGTTAATGTGATGTATGATGAACAAATGACAGCCGCTTTAGTGGGAAGACTGATGCATCACTGCTACCTTCTTCTATTTCCTGGTGAAAACAATAGGTTAAGAGAATCCAGCATTAATGAGCTTTACCGCTCAATGGCAGCAACAAACCGGAAGGAGGGCAGATGAGATGGTTATAAGCAAGACGATGCTAAAGAAGCTTGAACATTCATATGGTCCATTTCCCAGTGAATTAAAGCAATATTTGCTTGTACATTACTCTGAAGAGCCTTTCCCATATGAATATAGCGAACAAGATCTCTACGAGAACATTCGACGTGATATTTGCGCTTATAAGGCAGGGGAGCTTGATGTGAAAATAAAAAGTCCGTCTGAGCGCTGGCAAGAAGAGCGCGAATATTTACAGGAGCTTTATATTGAAAAGTGCCAAGAAGTACATGCACTAACCGAATATATTGTGGAACTTGAAAAAATCCTTTCTGAACATGGCCTAGAATCTTCTAGAATGGCTGAGAGGCGACAAGAGTTATCGAGCTTTTAATCATGGGGCTACTGCCTGCAATGGCCTAGTTCCCCGCTCGTCATAAAGCGGGGGACTAGGTTGCAACTTTATGGAAAATGCAGATGCAAAACTATGGAAAAATAACTTGCAACTTTGTGGAAAAAGGTCTTGCAAAAAACAGCCTGGAGGGAATTTTTTTGCGGAGAACATGCTTGAACAGGGCTTTTCTCCTGCAGATTTTTCAGGATGGACCAATAATTTCCAGTTTTTTCCACTTCTAATGGAAACTTTTTGCTGATATACTGGAAATAGAAACCAGTTTATAAAGCAGGATGTGATTTTATGCGAAGGAAACTTGTTCTCTTCCTACTCCTTCTCGCCATTTCCCAAATAGTCCACGCTTTGGAGGTGAAGCAGATCAACTTCGAGCAGGGGAAAATGCTCCAGCCTGTTTTGGCGCCGGGAAACAAAATGATCGCCTTCTTACAGGAGCAAAACGGCAAAACTTCCCTTTACCTCAAACCTTTCTCCGTAACTGGCGGCACCGCCCAGCCTGCGAGAAAAATCTACGAAACTTACGGAAAACCTCACCACCTCCAGTGGGTTCCCACAGGAAGTGGAGTTGCTTTTATCGAAAGCTCCCGGGCTGGCAATCCAGGCACTTTGACTGTGGTTGGCTTGGATGGAAAAGTGCAAAAGCTGCTCGCAGACGTTGAGCTCTTCGCCTTCCACGTTCAGGGTACAAAGCTGGTCTACAAAAAGAGCCGTGATCTACATATTCAGGATCTGAGAACAAAAAGCAGCAAGAAAATAATTACCGAAACTCTTTTCACAGTAACCAGTCTCGCCTGGCGCAGGGATGGAGTCATTACCTTTGCCAAAAAGCCCCTTTGGGGTTATCCCCAGCTTTGCTCAGTGGACGAAAACGGCAGGGAAAAGCTGCTTTTGAGCCTAACAGGCCACTCACAGATCACAGACCACCTTTGGTCTGACGATAACCGAACACTTGCCTTTTGCGATAAAAGCTCTAATCTATCCAGCCTGTGGATTCAAAATGAGGCAGGCAAGAGACTGATGATTGCTTCTGGTGACGTAGACTTTGCCGGCTGGTATGGAAAGGAGGCTCACTTTTTCACGAAAAAAGACAGCCAAGGCCGCAGTCAGATTTGGCTGGCAACCTTTGCCTCTGAACCAGAGCCGCCCAAGCACAGGCCTATTCCAGCGCCAGCAGAAGAGGAAATCTACTACCGCAATACTTTTGACAGGGAAGTAAACTGGGGGTCATACGATAAAACCAGAACGAGGGTTAAAAAAGGCGTTTTGGAAATTAAAGTGGACAAAAAGAACCAGGAGCTCAAGTTTCTGGCCCCTGTAACCATCCCCCAAGGAAACTACAGCGTCCAGCTTGAGCTTGAAAACCTGAAAAAAGAAGGCAGGGCAGGATTGGTCTTCAACTTTCAGGACTGGAATAACTTTTTCGTCTTGGAGGTTGAGCCGCAAAATAGAACATACCGCCTTTTACAGTATAAGAATAATCGCCGAACCAGCATAATCGGAGACACGAAAACCTCAGATCTCAATGCCAAAGGGAAAAACAAACTGCTCCTCCGCAAGCGGGGCAGTCAGGTGGAGATCTATTTAAATGACCGCTACCAGAGGCAGGCAGCGATCTCTTTCAGGGAAACTGCTGCAGAAGCTGGAATCTGGATTGCCTCTGGGAGCAAAACTCCTGTGGAGTTCGCCTTTGACAACTTCCAAATCAACCTTCCCAAAGGGTACCGGCCGCCTACAACTGGAGGAACAATCTTTTTTGATGACTTTTCCAACAGCAAAAGCGGCTGGAGTGCCGGCAATTTCCGGGAAGTCAGCGCGAATTACCACAACGGCACCTACCGCATCAGGATATACAATAGATATTCTGCATACGGCTTCCTTGCCCCGACCAGCATCAATACAGACAGCTATACAGTGGAAACGGAGCTGGACCTCGAGATCGCAAAGCAAGGCGAAGCGGGGCTCATTTTCAATTTCACAGATTGGAACAATTTCTTCCTGTTCCAGGTGAACCCCGTCCGGCGCAGCTACCAGGTTTACCGCTATCGGTCCGGCCGCAGGGAAACCCTCGCTGAGGGAAGGCTAGACCTCTACCGCAGTCAGAATAAACTGAAGGTAGTTGTGGAAAAAAGTGCTCTTTCCTTTTACTGCAATGAAAGGCTTCTCACAAAGAAAAGCAGCTCTACCCCCAGAAACCTCCAGGTGGGCCTTACAGCAGGTGCAGGGGACAGGACGCCTTTTGAAGTATCCTTTGATAATTTCAAGGTGACTGGCAGCGGCCAGCATCCAGGCTTTCAGCCTTTGGCTGTGCCAAACCAGAGAAACTGGTCTTTAATCTTTGTCTTTCAGCCGCCTGATGTCAACAAGGAGCTGACGCAGCCTGCGGCCCCTTCCCCAGTGGCAGTGGCAACTGTAGGATCTCCCAAGCCGCAAAAGACCGCATCAGGCGGCTTGAGCCTCTCTTTTTACCTTCCAAGCGGCAGCCTTCCTTTAGTTTCAAGCGGTGGTGACAGGTGGCTCTACGCTGTCTTCACAGACGACGAGGGAGATGTATACAGTTTCAGCGCTGAGCAAAGAGCTTCCGCAGAGGCAAAGCCTAATTCACTAGGCTTTGCCCTGGCTCTGCCCCTCGGGCGGACAGAAGCTTTCGGGGTAAGCCTCGATTTTTCCCTGCTCAGTTTCGACAATCCCATTTTAACGAGCAACGAGGCTGACCCCAAAGGTGCTGGGTACCTGTTGAACATAGCAGGAGGCGTGAATTTCACGCTGCCCCTCGGCGAACACTTGGAAGTGTCTTGCGGCCTTGGTCTGGGAAAGTACCTCCTCAACACACCCAACACCCTGGAGAAAGCGGGCTTTTGGGATGAAGGTTTTGCAGCAGGCTCCAGGGTCTATCCCCCAGGCACAACCATAAACCTCAGTGGCTGGTCCCAGCTGGCAGGTACGGCAAATTTTGGTTTCCGCTTTCGCTTCACCCCGAACCTGAGCCTCGCAGGACAGTACAGTTATTTGCCGGGCGGAAGGATCACTCAGTTCAAGTATTCTTTGGGCGGGCCTTTTGCTCACGAGATCAAGGCTGCTGAGAAGCCACATCCTGTGAATATCCAAGGGCAGTCAGCTTTAAGTTTGGGAGTTAGCGTTAACTTTTAATTGTGAAGGCAAAAGCCCTGAGCGGAGTCGCTCAGGGCTTTTTGATTGATGATGCTTTCCAAGCTATTTCATGCCTTAACTGCAGCGGGAATACCCGCAGGCTATACAGACAGCACAGCCATCCACATGCCGCATGTGAGAGCCGCACTCAGGACAAGCGCCTTGGAAGTTGAGGAGCTTGTCTTCAAGATCATCTGAAGCGCAAGCCTCGTCGTGTCCGGTGATGGTACTGGCAAGAACCCTGCCGATGGCATCCGGGCAGGAGCAAATTACCTCGCCAGATTGCCAGGCTGGAGACGGACAGCGGATGCCCCGCAGGTGTTTGGCAATGGCCTCCACTTTAACGCCAGCCCTCAGGGCAAGGGAAACAAGCCTGCTGATGGCTTCCGCCTGAGCTGCAGCGCAGCCGCCTGCTTTGCCGATCTGGGTGAAGACCTCGCAGAGGCCTTCATCGTCATAGTTTACTGTCACGTAGACGTTGCCGCAGCCTGTCTGCACTCTGTAGGTTGAGCCGTGGGTCACCTGAGGCCGCTTTCGAGGCAGGATGGTGTTTCTGCCTGAAGGCACCTCTTTGGGTTTGTCCTTTTTGGCAACCTCCAGGACCTGGCTCTCCCTGCTGCCGTCGCGATAGACTGTAACGCCCTTGCAGCCTGTCTGGTAAGCGAGGTGGTAGACTTCCCGCACATCTTCAACTGTGGCGCTGTTGGGCAGGTTAACTGTTTTGGAGACAGCATTGTCTGTTCCCTTCTGAAAAGCCGCCTGGATCTTAACGTGCCACAGCGGGTCCACGTCATGGGCTGTGACGAAAATTCTTTTCAGTTCCTGCGGGATCTCGTCGATGTGGGCAATAGAGCCCTCTGCAGCAACTCTCTCCATCAGCTCTTTGGAGTAGAGGCCGTACTGGCGGATCCTCTCGGCAAAGATAGGATGTACCTCCAGCAGCCGGTCCTGATCCAGGACGTTGCGCACGTAGCAGACTGCAAAAAGGGGCTCAATGCCGGATGAGCAGCCTGCAATGATGCTGATGGTGCCTGTAGGAGCCACTGTGGTAACTGTGGCATTGCGCAGGGCAGGATACTTGTCTGCGTAGATGCTCTCTGGAAAAGCAGGAAAACTGCCCCGTATTTCCCCTAATTCAACTGAAGCCTCTCTGCCCTCTTTTTGAATGAAGCACATGATTTTTTCTGCCAAGGCAACGGCCTCATCAGAATTGTAGGGGATGTTCAGCTGAATGAGCATGTCAGCAAAGCCCATCACCCCAAGGCCGATCTTGCGGCTCAGTTTGGTTTGTTTTTCAATTTGGGGCAGGGGGTATTGGTTCGCTTCAATTACATTATCTAAAAACCTCACCAGAATTCTCGTGGTGCGGGCCAGCTTGTCCCAGTCGATTTCGCCGTCGTCAGTTACCATTCGCGAGAGGTTGAGGGACGCCAGATTACAGCTTTCAAAGGGCAGAAGGGGCACCTCGCCGCAGGGGTTGGTGCCTTCGATCTCTCCAAGTTGTGGTGTGGGGTTATATTTGTTCACAGTATCGATGAAGACAACGCCGGGATCGCCGTTTTTCCAGGCCCCCTCTACGATGAGATCGAAGACCATTTTTGCTGACAGTGTTCCTGCCACCTCCCCTGTCCGGGGATTGACCAGCTCGTATTCTTCGTCCTTTACTAAAGCCTCCATGAACTTGTCTGTGAGGGCAACAGAAATGTTGAAATTGGTCAGCTCTTGCTCGTCGGTTTTAGCCTTGATGAATTCCAAAATATCAGGGTGATCCACCCGCAAGACGCCCATATTGGCACCCCTGCGTTTTCCGCCCTGGATCACAGCCTGTGTTGCAGAATTGAATACTTTCATGAAGGAAACAGGTCCGCTTGCCACACCGCCTGTGCTGGAGACCATGTCGTTTTTCGGCCTGAGCCGAGAGAAGGAAAAGCCTGTCCCTCCCCCGCTTTTATGGATCAGAGCTGCGTATTTGATAGCGTCGAAAATGGCCTCCATAGAGTCGTCCACAGGCAGCACAAAACAGGCAGAAAGCTGTCCCAATTCCCGGCCAGCGTTCATCAGGGTGGGAGAGTTGGGAAGAAAATCCAGGTTGCACATAAGCTCATAGAAAGTCTGAGCCAGCTGGTCTATTTCTTCCTGGGGCGTACCAAAACTCTCCTCCACCTGAGCTATGGCTTTTGCCACACGCATAAACAGCTCTTCAGGGGTTTCTATAATTTCGCCCTCATTATTGCGTTTGAGGTAGCGTCGTTCAAGTACTGTAAGCGCGTTATCTGTCAGCTTTAACATTCCCAACTCTCCTTATTTGCGTATCTGGCCTTCGCCATAAATTATGAATTTAGTTGTGGTCAGGGCTTTGAGCCCCATCGGACCCCGGGCATGTAGTTTTTGCGTGCTGATGCCTATTTCAGCTCCTAGGCCAAACTGGCCGCCGTCAGTGAACCTGGTTGAAGCATTCACGTACACAGCTGCTGCATCGATTTCCTCTAGAAATCTCCTGGCAGCTGAGTAGTCTTCTGTGACTATAGCCTCAGAGTGGCCAGTTGAGTACTGGTTAATGTGAGCCACAGCATCAGCAAAAGAAGGCACTACCCTGATCGCCAAAATATAGTCCAAATACTCTGTGGCCCAATCTTCTTCAGTTGCTGGCTTTGCCTGGGGAATCAACCGGCAAGTCTCAGGACAGCCCCGCAGCTCAACTTTATCCAGCAGCTGTTCAGCGAGTTTAGGCAGAAAAGCTTCTGCTATTTCTCCATGAACCAGCAGGGTTTCCATGGCATTGCAGACTCCAGGCCGCTGGATTTTGGCGTTTATGGCTATCTCCAAAGCCATTTGGAGGTCTGCTGCTTTGTCCACGTAAGTATGGCAGTTGCCAACTCCTGTTTCGATCACAGGCACAGTTGCCTCTTCCACCACGGTGCGGATGAGGCCTGCTCCTCCCCTGGGAATCACCACATCTATGGCATCGTGCATGCGGATTAGCTCCCGGACAAGTTTGCGGTCTGTATTCTGCACCACGCAAACGGCTTCTTTAGGCAAGCCAACTTCGGCAATGGCATCGCAGATCACGTTGCCGATGGCAATATTGGAGCGGATAGCCTCTGAACCTCCCCGCAGAACCACGCTGTTTCCAGCTTTGAGGCAGAGCCCTGCTGCATCTGCAGTAACATTAGGCCGCGCTTCATAAATCATGGCCACCACACCAAGGGGCACCCGGACGAGGCCAACCTGCAGGTCATTGGGCCGCTTCCACATCCCCTCAACTTCCCCTACAGGGTCAGGGAGGGCAGCCACCTCTTCAAGTCCCTTGGCCAAGCCTTCCACACGATCTTGGTTTAAGGCCAATCTGTCTAAAAGGGCCTTGCTCAGCCCCCGCTCTCTGCCTTGGTCTAGATCTTCTCTGTTGGCAGCGAGGACCTCGTCAGCACGCTCTCGCAAAGCCTTTGCCATAGCCAGCAGGGCTGCGTTTTTTTTGCTGCTGGACAATACACGCAGCTTTCTCGCTGCCTCTTTGGCCGCGAGAACCTGCCTTCTCAAATCCTCAGTCATTTGAATCCCACCTTTGCCTAAAGTAGCACCAGATTATCGCGGTGAATGGCTTCGTCGTAACCGCGATAGCCCAAGACAGCTTCGATCTGGTTGGATTTCAAGCCTTTGATTTTCTTCAGTTCAGAAGCGTCGTAATTGACCAAGCCCCTTGCGAACTCTCTCCCGGCAGATCCGCAGATGGACACCAGATCCCCGGCAGAAAACTCCCCTTCACAGCCAACAATTCCTGAGGGCAGAAGGCTTTTGCCGCGTTCGCGCAGAGCGTCTTCAGCTCCCTCATCCACAATGACTTTGCCGCAGACCGGCGGATTGAAAGCAAGCCACATTTTGCGGCCAGCCAAAGGCTCCTGGGGGAGGAAAATGGTCCCTGGGCACTGGCCGGAAAGAACCTTGGCAAGATTCCCCTCCCTGCCGCCGTGGACGATTGCCATGGCAGCGCCGCTTTTGGTGGCAATGCGCGCAGCTGCGAGCTTGGTCTGCATGCCGCCAGTGCCAAAGGTGCTGCCTGCTTGTCCTGCCAGCTGTTCTATCTCAGGGGTGATCTCCTCGATGACATCGATTTTCTTTGCTGCTGGATCCAGCCTGGGATCTGCTGTGTAAAGCCCTTCTACGTCAGAGAGGATCACAAGCAGGTCTGCGCCGATTAGAGCTGTGATGTTGGCTGCCAGTGTATCGTTATCGCCGATCTTGATCTCGTCCACTGCCACTGTGTCGTTTTCATTGACAATAGGGATTACCTCATAACTGAACAGAGTGTCCAGGGCGTTTTTCGCGTTTAGATAGCGCTGTCTGTCCCCCAGATCCGCCCGGGTAAGCAGGATCTGGGCCACGATCTTTCCCTGTTCTGTGAAAAACTTTTCGTAAATCTGCATCAAAAGACCCTGCCCAACTGCAGCTGCTGCTTGTTTGGCAGGGATGGTTGTTGGTTTGTGAGTCAGGCCAAGTCTGGCAGAGCCAATGCCTATAGCCCCTGAGGTTACCAGAAGAACTTCTCTCCCCTTGGCCGCTGCAACAATTTCCCGNACCAGTGTTGCGATTCTCTCCAAATTTAACTTTCCAGAAGGATGCGTGATGGTGCTGGTGCCTACCTTCACTACAATCCTTTTGGAATTCTGTAGCTGTCTTTGCCATTTCTCTTTCAAGGTATTCTCTCCCACTACACTTCTGATACAATAGTTCAATGCCAAAAAAGCAGCTTTGTTTCAGTCGAAAATTATCGAGCCGCCCTTTGCCATGACCTCTCTCAGCTTTTGCGTTGAAATCTCCGCCACAGGAAGAGCTGAATCCAAAGCCAAAAAGGCTGCCACTCCTGCCGCTTCTCCCAACTGATTTAAGTTTACCATTACCCTTACGGCTCCGAAAGCGCCAGGATCTGCATCGATCATCCGGCCGCAGAAGAGGACGTTTTCGAATTTTGGGGGAACCAAACAGCGATAGGGGATCTGGTAGTAGGTTGGGCTGTCAGCCGTCTCTTCCCGCCACCTGCTGACTGCCTTTTTTCCGTGGCGGATCACCTCCTGGGTGCCGTCCAAGTACTTAAAGGTGATCCCCTTGCAGTCTGCGTGGTGAATATCCACGCGATAACTGCCGTAGGCAACAGCATCGTGGAATTTGGTCCCGCTGAGGAGATCCCTTTCAGTGAGCTGATACTCTGCTTTGATATGTCTTGTCTCCCTAATGCCGATGGCAGCAGGCAGGCTGACAAGAGCCAAGACATCCTCCGGGCCGTATTTCCGCGCCAGATCCATAAGAGCCCGTACTTGCCTCCTGCCTTCAATTTCGCTGTAGGTAAGCTGCGCTGCATCAGCGCAGTCCACATTGAAAACGTGGGTTTCAGCGTGCATGAAGGTATTGGGCATACCCGGCACGAAGGTGCGCCAGCCCCAATCTTCAGCGAGGCCGAACTCTTCCCCCTTCTCTGCTATGGCCTTCTGCCAGCCAAAGCCGTGCAGCTTCTCGCCGTAATAAAGTTTTGCGCAAGAGGTGGGCGGCTGGATTGCTTCTGCATAAAAGTGCTCAAGGCCGAGGTGATAGCACAGGTCGCCGTCGCCTGTGGCATCGATGAACACTTTGGCTGCAATTGCCTGCCGTCCTGATTTATTCTCAATGATCACAGCTTTAACCCTGTCCCCCTCAACCACAGGCGCTGCGTAGAAGGAGTGGAGGTAGGGCTTTACTTTGCTTTCTGTGATCAATTGATCCAGTTCGATTTTAAGTTCTTCTGTGTTTAAATTGAAAGCACTGGATGGTGAGTTTGAATTTTTCCGCACTGCAGAGCGCTTTTCCAGGCGCTCCACAACTTCTTCTGTGAGCCCGGAAATGATCTGCTTTTTAAATTCAGCGTCGTACAGGCTGTGCCAGATGTTAACCAGGCCTAAAGTTGCAACCCCACCGAAGCAGTTCTGCTTCTCGATAATCACAACCTTGGCGCCGAGTCTTGCCGCCCGCACTGCAGCAAAAACTCCAGTGCAGCTTCCGCCTAGGACACAAACATCTGCTTCATCAACGATGGGGATATGTTTTCCAGGCTCGTAGATGGTTTTCATTCTGCTCTCCCTTTGTGTTATTTGCAGAGCTCTAACACGAGCTTTTCCAGTACAAAATTAGCATCTTGGCTTCTCTTCAAGGCTGAATCTGCCTCAAAGAGGGCTTTGAAAATATCTTCCCTGGCCTGCCACCGAAAGCCTTGTGCCTGCTGCTCGCATTTTTTCAGCTCGTAGGGATGAAGGCCCAGCTCTCGCAGCCTCTGTCTGTTGCCGGCCAAAGCCTTGATCCTGAAAATGTTGCGCATCTGTCTTGTTATCATGGCAAGCAGGCCCAAAGGTTCTGCGCCCTCTGAGAGCATGCGTTCGAGAAAAGTGAGGGCTGTCTTGGTCTGCCTTTTGCCGATGGCGTCTACCAGGCTGAAAATGTCCAGCTCATCTGCCTGCCAGCTGATGACCTCGAGATCTTTTTGGGTTGGCTGTGAATTTTCCGGTCCCAGATAGGTTGCGAGTTTCGCCAGTTCTTGATCCAAAAGGCGCAGATCGTTTCCCATCAGCCTCAACAAAATAGCTTCGACCTCTGCTGAAAGCTTGAGGTGGTATTTTGTCCTGGCGTGCTGCCTCAGCCAGCTGGAAAGGTCTTTCCCTGAGAGCCTGGGAAATTCCTGGACCTTCCCCGCCTTTTTGATTTGCTGATAAACGCGGGTTCGCTGGTCGATTTTCTCTGCCCAGAGGATCAAGGTTGATTGTGGAGGCCAGCTGTCTAAAAGGGGCAGAAGCTCTTCTTGGTCTTCTTTTTTCCAAAGGTGAAAATGGCGTACCAAGACTACCTTCTGTCCGCTGCCAAAGGCAGGGGTGAGGACAGCGCCTCTCACTTCCCTGCCTTTGCTTTCTGCTGCCAAATAGACCTGGTAATTAAAGGCATTCCTGCCAGCTGGCAGTGTTTCGGTGATCAGCTTCTGTACTTCCTCTTCGATTAAAAACTGCTCTTCACCGAAAAACAGGTAAATGGGTTTCATCACTACTCTTTGTTGGCTTCTTCAATGATTTTCTCTGCAATTTGGGCAGGTACTTCTTCGTAATGGTCAAATTCCAGGGTAAAGGAGCCGCGGCCCTGGGTCATGGAACGCAGATCGATGGCGTAGCGGAACATCTCTGCCTGAGGTGCCTGGGCTCTGATCACCTGCACTTTGCCCTCTGGCTCCATCCCTAAAATCCTGCCCCGCTTTTTGTTCATGTCGCCGATAATGTCTCCCATGAATTCCTCTGGCACCCTGATCTCTACATTCATAATGGGTTCCAGGAGAATTGGTTTTGCATCCATAAAGCCTTTCTTGAAGGCCATGGAGGCTGCGATCTTAAAGGCCATTTCTGAAGAATCCACAGGGTGGTATGAACCGTCGTAGAGGGTGACCTTAACGTCCACTACAGGGTAGCCGGCCAAAATTCCTTCCGCCATGGTCTCCCGGACGCCTTTCTCTACCGCCGGGACATATTGTTTGGGCACAACGCCGCCGAAGATCTTATCTACAAACTCGAACTCTTCGCCTGGCGCCAAAGGCTCAAGCTCCAGCCAAACGTGGCCGTACTGGCCTCTGCCGCCTGATTGCTTTTTGTGCTTTCCTTCCACCTTCGCTGTGCCGCGAATGGTTTCTCTGTAAGGGACTTTAGGATCTGTGAGCTCCACCTGCACTCCGAATTTTTTCTGCATGCGGCTTACCAGAATCTCAAGATGCAGCTCGCCCATGCCGCTGACCAGAAGCTGTCTGGTCTCTGCCCTGCGCTCCATCTTAATGGTTGGATCCTCTTCCAGTAGCCTGGCAAGGCCGCCGGCGATTTTATCCTCATCGCCTTTTGCTTTAGGCTCGATGGCCATGGTCAGCACGGGATTGGGAAGATCGATTCCAGGAAGCACTGTTTGAGAACCTTTTTCTGCAAGGGTGTCGCCAGTTACAGTGACAGCTAATTTGGCGACAGCACCAATATCTCCTGCCACAATCTCAGAGGTGGGCTGCTGCTCTTTGCCTTTTTGGATAAACAGCTGGCCGATCCGCTCGTCAGCTTTCTGGCTGGTGTTGTACACATGGCTGTCTGAGCGCAGCGTGCCGCTGAAGACCTTGAAGAAGGTGAGTTTGCCCACAAAGGGGTCTGCGGTTGTCTTAAACACCAGAGCAGCTAAAGGATCGTCTGGCTTGCAGCCTGCATCTAATGGAGAGGGTACGTAAGCGACCAATGCATCCAAAAGCTCTTCGCACCCAACCTCTGTAGAGGCCGAGCCGCATAAGACAGGAATCACATCACCTTGTTTGGTGCCCACAGCCACAGCCTTGGCAATTTCTTCCGGTGCGATGTCCTCTCCGCCCAGGTAGCGCTCGAGGAGATCTTCGTCTGTCACTGCCACAGCTTCCATGAGCTCCTCGCGCAAGGTTTCGATGTCCCCTTCCAGCTCTGCTGGCACTGGAACCTCTGTGCGCTTTCCGCCTTCGTATTTGTATGCTTTCATAGTGATCAGATCAACTACCCCTGAAAAATCAGCTTCCTGGCCAAGGGGCAGCTGCAGTGCAACAATTGATGTGCCGAACTTATCCTTCAAGCTGGCGAGAACCTTGCTGAAATCTGCGTTTTCCTGATCCATTTTATTGACAAAAATCATTTTGGGCAGATCTTCGGCATAGTCCCAAACCTTTTCCGTTCCCACCTCAACACCGGCAGTGGCGCTGACCAATACCAGCGCTAATTCCGCTACCCGCAGGGCTTCTTTAACTTCTCCCTCGAAATCGAAGAAGCCAGGGGCGTCAAGGATGTTCAGTTTATGGTTTTTCCATTCGCACGGCACAATGCTGGTGCTAATGGAAATCTGGCGCTTAATCTCTTCAGCATCATAGTCAGAGACAGTGTTGCCGTCCTCTACCCTACCCCGTCTGGAACTGCCGCCAGTTTTAAAGAGGAGGGTTTCCACAAGCGAGGTTTTGCCGACTCCTCCGTGGCCCACAAGTGCAAGATTTCGAATTTGTTCCGCTTGGTATTTCTTCAACTTGTAATCCCCCTTTGTTATCTATAATGAGCTGAAAGCATAGCTTACACAAGAATAACATGTATAGAATGTTTCCCAGGTGGATATGCTTACAGTAGCCGGTGGAGAAAGGCAATCTTCTGCGGTCGGTTGCACCTCCCCGGCTATTTGTTTGTTAAACGATATGTCTCTTGCGCAATCATCAGCTCTTCGTTTGTTGGCACAACCATGATTGCAACTTTTGATTCCGGTTTGCTGATAATTCCTTCTTTCCCCGGCAGGTTTTCGTTTTTCTCAGGGTCGATGAGGAAACCTAAAGGTTTTAGCCACTGGCAGACGCTGCTTCGCACCTTTGGCATGTTTTCCCCGATTCCTGCGGTAAAGATGATCCCGTCTACCCCTCCCATCACTGCCATGTAAGCACCGATGTATTTCACAACCCGATAGCAGAAGATCTCAAAAGCAAGCTGAGCTCTGGGATTGCCCCGCAGCCTTGCAGCTTCGATATCCCTCATATCGCTGCCCACGCCGCTGACCCCCAAAAGACCTGACTCTTTATTCAAAAGCTCATCTATCTGCTGAGGTGTCTTGCCCAGTTTTTCGCATAAGACAGGAACTACAGCCGGATCCAAATCCCCACAGCGGGTGCCCATGGTGAGGCCTTCAAGAGGTGTAAAGCCCATGGTGGTGTCCATGCAGTGGCCATTTTGGACAGCAGCGATGCTGCAGCCATTGCCCAAATGCAGTGTGATCAGCTTTAGATGCTGGATGGGCTGGCCTAAAATCTCTGCAGCTCTGCTGGCAACATATTTATGGGAAATGCCGTGGAAGCCGTATCTGCGGATCCCGTATTTTTGATACAGTTCATAAGGCAGGGAATACATGTATGCGTACTGGGGCATTGTTTGATGGAAAGCGGTGTCGAAGACCGCCACTTGGGGAATGTCTGCCATCAGTTCGTGACAGGCATCAATGCCCATGAGGTTTGCCGGCATATGTAGTGGGCCCAGGCTTCTGAATTCTTCCAACTGTTCCCTTACTTTCTGGTCGATGACAACTGCCCTATCGTAAACATCTTTGCCGTGTAGTACCCTGTGTCCCACAGCTGTGATTTGATCCAGGCTCTTGATTACGCCTTTCTTTTCATCCATCAAGAGCTTCAAGACTTTCTCCAACGCAGTTTTATGATCAGGGATGTTGTCCTCCCCGCGTACTGGTTCCCGCTCGTTTACTTTGTGATTGACCCAAGCGTTTTCCTGGCCAATCCGCTCGATGACTCCTGAGGCCAGCATTGCCCCCATGCTCATATCAAAGACCTTGTACTTCAGTGAAGAACTACCGCTGTTAAGCACTAAAACAATCTCCAACGCAAAAATGCCTCCTATATTTATATACTCCTTATATTTTTTCGCTTTCCTGCTGCAAAATCCTTCTCCTCGAATTTAAAATATCCTTTTAGTATGCTCTTTAGAAGCCAAGACAGTAATATCGTAGGGACTGGGAAGATTTCTTTGCTGAAAAAATTAATTGTAAAGTAATCTGTGTAACCCATCCATTTTCCAACAAGATGGTTTGTTGATTCTCATAGCACTATAGGTCAAACTTGTCGCTGTATGGTTCTAAATTTATTTGAAGGCAGCTATGACGCTTTTGTCTCAAAAATTTACGAATCCAAAATTGTTTTGTTCACAAAACGACGGTCGGAAAATGGGGTGTAAATGATATTCAAGCTTAATTAGATAGTTCACAAGCTTTCTCGGTAACTAATTTAGCGGAAAAAGCCATTTTTTGGTTACTGAACTCAATAAGGCACTCTGCAGAGCGCTGCTACAGCAATCTTCTCTTCCCTAGCGATATAGCCGACAGCTAAATATTTCCGATTAACCCTTAAAAAAGCGAACGGCATAGAAAGTTGGAGACAGAAAGGGTTCAAAGACCCGCCAGCTCCCGCCGACGCGCCAGACGGGTCAGAAAAGGGTCAGAAAAAACTCTCAGACCCCTTGCCCTCCACAAGATTATTTGCTATAATAGCCGTGTCGGGGCGTGGCGCAGCTTGGCTAGCGCGCTACCTTGGGGTGGTAGAGGTCGCGAGTTCAAATCTCGCCGCTCCGACCATTTATTTTTTAGAGGTTTTCATGACTTTGCCTTTAATATTTAAAATTACAAATGCCTAACCAAAAAGAGGAGACAGACGGTTCGTTCGGTCTCCTCTTTTTTTATCTTGACTGTGAATCCATTGTAAGGGAAATTACCTATTTCATGGATGGTTTAATTGGCATTTGGAATGACTGAAAAACATGTTAGTAAAGGGTTTCACCTTTGATAGAAAGAAGTTGTCTTATTGTTCAATCCATCCGTGATCGTTTAAGACCGGGTTTTTGTTGATATATCAATCAAAAGTCGTGTTTCTCAATCCATGGCGTAAGTATGGATTCTCTGTTCATATTTGGGT
>JGI24714J26587_10001340_pt1 | contig 17400 bp, 17 predicted proteins | sample BioPla4DNA2_FD_26587 | JGI IMG/M metagenome (IMG submission 26587)
GAGAACGAAGAACAGCAAAAACTTTACGATGAGGCCAAGGCTCGTATTGACAAGATCAAACAAGAAAAAAAGCAGAATAAGTGTTAGCGTTCGCTGTATGAAGAAAACCTGTGGGGCGATGTGGGCATCGCCCCTACCGTCACCAAGTAAATACTTTACAACATCCCCCTGACAGTTCCAGCTTATGACGGGCATCTAAAACCAAATGTCTTTTTCATTATGACAATTTCCTTGCTGTATTACTTGAGAGGAAACACTATTTTGGTTAACAGTTCACTTTCCGGGGTTTGCTCGGGATCGTTGAGATAAAACTCATAACTGACACCGGTTGCGGTATAGCCATTAGCTGGTACCCATTCCATCATGGCATTATAAGCAGAATCGACTTTATTATAGGGGCCGGTATGCAGGCAGGATACCTGTTTTCCAGCGGGGATTTCGCTGGCTTGAATATGATCCTTACCTGCTATCGCTTGGGCCACGGGAAATCCTATTTCTATATCCAAATCCTGCATGTCCATATTAAAGTAACCCACATAAGGAGCTCCGGCAGGCTGTACGCCTATTTCCGTCAGGTAGTTCATTATATCCCCAAAGGCTTTCCCTAATACCTGGGGTAAGTTTTCCACGGCTGCCCGGGTGCGTATAGCTATCGTGGGCTGAGCTGTCTTTTCCTCCAAAGTAATTTGATATGGCATTGGTATGGCCTCCTCGGTTTTTTCCTGATTATACCATATGATTCAACTTCGTGATCGCCACACGCCAGCTTCTCTTTTTCACAACGATTAAACCTGAAACTGCTTTTCTTATTTCTTAAAGCCCAATACTTTTTTGCGGTAATAACTGCTGTATAACACTGCTGCTGGATTGTGACCCAATACTCGATCTTTGACAATTATTGTAGTTACCGGCGCTTCAGAATACTTGGTAAATAATATATCATGCCCGACGCACAGCCCGCAGATGATATTCATATCAGTTTGTTTTTGATTAAGGAATAAGGCTTGCCCGATGGGATTACACATGACCTCATCGCTATCGTCGTTTATTTGTTCTAAATCCAAACCGGTCTTTAATAACCCGCCATTTTTGCAGATGACTACATATACTTCAAAATCTCCTTTTAAGTACTGGGCTATGTGCTGCGCCTCATCTATCAGCCCGATGCAAGTGGCAATCCCTAATTTGGTATAGCCCATTTCTTTGGCAAAAAGGCGAGTTTCTTCCAGGCGCGTAGCTTGCAGGTAATAGTCAGCTTCGATCTTAGCAGCAGTCCTGATTATTTTAAGATTGTCAGGCTCCTGGTATTTTTCTATAATTCCTTCATTAATATCAGGAAAACAATCCCGACCTTTACGACAGCGTTGTTTTAAGCATATGGAACAATCCCGAACACCAGTAGGATTTTCTTCTTTTGAGGNTCCCTTCATTTAATAACTCACCTCTTGTTCTTTTCACTATGAATATAGCATTGGAAATCAGGTAGAAGCGATAATTACTCACTTCCACCTGGCTTCTTATTTAATTACCTTGTCTTCCAGTAGGGTTGCCTGTTCCCCGTCCTCCGCCATTTCCAGCACCACCGCGGCTATTGCCAAGACCACTTCGGTTTCCTTGTCTTCTTCCAAGTATACCGCTCTTATTACTGCGGCCTCTGCCACAGGTTCCCCTATTCCGTCCTGTCATGGGCCCTTGACCCATAGGGCCGGTTCCATCTCTGTTAGGCATTGCGGGACCTCCTTTCCTGGCAATGGTCAATAATACATATTGAGCATATGCCCGTTTCCTGTTTCTATAATATGTTTCCCTGCTGTTGGTTGTCAATCTTTTGTTACAAAACGCACTTATAAAAAAAGCTCTTGTCCCTGTAGGACAAAAGCTTACACGTGGCACCATCTACTTAGTCGTTCCTAATCAAGATTGGCAATATCAAGCAGGCTTTTTCTATCCANAATCTGAATGGTCTTACGCCCCACTTGTTTTATCCAACCCATATCCTGAAACTGGGTTAGTTTGCGGCTCAGGGTTTCCTGACTCATGCCCATATGAGCGGCCAGGTCTTTTTTAGTGATGGTNAGGGTAATCTCATCCTGGTCNNCTGCCATCTTAAGGAGTGTATCAGCCACTCTTTGTTCTACATCATGCAGGCCTAAGGATTCGATGAGGTTCTCGGCATTAAGAAGCCTTTTGCTCAGTTCCTCTATTATTTTGATGGCGATACTGGGAACTTCCTTCATGATCTGGCTCAGTTTGTCCCCATCGATGACGCATACCATAGTAGGTTCCAGGGCTTCGGCACTGCTATTGACTGGCGAATGGGCAAACAGGGAAAGCTCACCCATAAAATCACCGGGATACAAAATCCTGATGATCTGCTCTTTCCCTGCTTCCGATATTCTAAATATCTTGACCTTGCCCTGATTTATTACATAAAGTCGTTTTCCGGTATCACCGGACAGGTAAATGCTTTCACCTTTTTTGTATTCTTTATCCGTTATAATCTCAGCGATGGTGGACATCTCTTCCGGGCTCAGGCTGCTAAAGATAGGCACTTTGGCCATACAGGTCCGGCCGGAATGACACTGGCATCCGCTGTCTGCGCAGCAGTTTTCTTGCACTATATCACCTTCCTAGAATAAGGCTAACCTACTTTCTCCTTATAGCGCAAGAGGCGAATGGCGTTAATAATTACTGCCAGCACGCTGAGAATATGAATGAGCATGCCGGAGGACAAGTATACCAGGTGGGCCAAAACTCCAGCCAGTAGAATGAATACTACGGCAACAGCGAAATAAATGTTTTGCTTCATGTTTCTGACCGTAGCCCGGCTTAAACCGATGGCATAGGATAACTTCTTTATTTCGTCAGACATTAAAACCATGTCGGCCGTTTCCATGGCTACATCGGTTCCGGCCCCGCCAATGGCGATTCCCAAATCGGCGGATGCCAGCGCCGGAGCATCGTTGACCCCGTCCCCTACCATGGCCGAGGTACCATAATCCTGCTGGAGTTCTTCCAGGATGCGCACCTTGTCCTCGGGAAGCAGCTCAGCATAGTAATCATCCAAACCTAGCTTGCGACTGATGGCGGCAGCTGCCCGCGGGTTATCCCCGGTGAGCATGACTACTTTCTTTACCCCGATGGCTTTAAGCCTCTGAATTAATGTTACGGCATCCTTGCGAATGGTATCAGCAATGGATATGACACCCAAAATCTTTTCCGCATTAGCGATGATTATCGCTGTCTGTCCTTCGGCTTCTTCAGTGGATACATATTCTTCGATTTCTGCTGGGATCTCCATTCTGCTCTCATGGAGCAGTTTTCGATTACCCACTATTATCATTTGGTTATCAACCATGGCTTTCAGTCCTTGGCCTGGAATAATTTCTGCATTTTCGGGCTCCGCCAGGTCGGTAATCCCTTCTTCCTGGGCAGCGGCAACGATAGCCCGGGCCAGGGGATGTTCGGAATACATTTCCGCACTGGCGGTTAGCCTCAGCAATTCTTTTTCACTGGGCCCCAGGGAATGTATCCGGGTCACTCTTGGTTTGCCTTCGGTTAAGGTACCGGTTTTATCAAAAGCGATTACCTTGACCGTACCGATTTTTTCGATTATTTCCCCGCCTTTGATCAATACTCCGTGCCGGGCGCCATTGCCGATGCCGGCTACAATGGATACCGGAGTGGCGATTACCAAAGCCCCGGGGCAGGCAATAACCAGCAGAGTAAGGGACAGTGGGATATCCCGGGTTAGAATAAAGATAACGGCGGCCAATACTATGATTCCTGGAGTATAATAGGTGGCAAACACTTCCAGAAACTTTTGGGTACGGGCTTTTTTGTCCTGCGCTTCCTCTACCATTTGCAGAATTCTGGCAAAGGTGGTATCTTCACCGACTTTATCAGCCTGAATCTTTAAGTAACCTGATTCTATAACGGTTCCAGAGAACACGGTGGCGTCGGTTTCTTTGTTGACCGGCATGGACTCGCCGGTAATAGGAGCTTGATTGACGTAAGCATTGCCTTCGGTAACCGTGCCGTCCACCGGTATTTTTTCCCCGGGGCGCACGATGACCAGATCGCCGGTTTCAACTTCCTCAGGGGCCAGCTCAACTTCTTCCCCATTGCGCAGCACCCGGGCAGTATCCGGAGCTAGTTCCAATAAGGATCTTATAGCCGACCTGGTTTTTTCCAAAGCTCGTGATTCCAGGTAATCTCCCAGCATAAAGAGGAAGGTGACTGCTGCAGCCTCCCAGTATTCACGGATAAGTATAGCGCCTACTACCGCCAGGGTAACCAGGGCATCAATACCGACTATCCGAAAACGAATGGCCTGAAATGCATTGACCGCGATAGGGTAACCGGCTGCCACAGCTGCGGCAATCATTAATAGGTCGGATATGCTAAGGGAAAAAGCATCCGTAATGTGCAGCCGGACATCTACCTGATATAAGGCTAAAGCTATAATAATTAGCACTCCTGCGATCAGAACTCGTTGGAATTTGCTATCCCTTAACATATCCACTACCTCCCTTTTAGTTTATTTTTCTCCCAGTATGCCAAAGCCCAATCTTTCAATGGTTTTCTTAACTTCTTTACCATCACCCAGACTCTCGTCAAATTTCACTTTGACCTTGCTGGCATTAAACATCACTTGTACGTCTTCTACGCCCTTCATTTTCTTGACGGCCGCTTCAATCTTAGTGGCACAGGTGGGACAAGTCAGAGTTTGTAATTGATAAGTTTTGCTGGTCATTATTCATACCTCCTATTGATTTTGTTGGTTGACTTGATGTTATTATAGGATGCCCCAAGAAAAAAAACCTTGACCTGGATCAAGGTAGAAAAAAATATCTGTTTTCATATTATATCCGGGTAGCTTTTTCCCGTTAGCATTTATCAAATATGCCTGTTCCATCAATTTCCACATACCACTCCATCTCATCCAATTCCCAAAGCTGCTGGAGCTGTAGTTTGAGCAAATCCTTGCGCAGTTGATTTACTTCGCCTGTATCCTTGGCTTGTTCCAATTCCTTTTTGATTTTGCTGATCTGTTCACTTATGTTTTGTATGTCGAGAATTACATCTTTATTGCTCATATTTTCCTCTTATTCCCCCTGTCGCCGAACCGCTGCCTGAACTTAGAATCCAGTTAATGCGAGCAAAGGCTGATACCCGTTTTCTGTCCTATGCTAGATTGTTCCGCATTTAATCGGCAGGCCTAACCCAGCTTTTTAATTATTTTATTGATATTGATGACGTACTAATCCAGTTGCTTTGGCCATCTCTAATACCAGAATAGGAACTAATGCCAGTGCTAAGGCTATTAGATACATTTCATTACTCAGCTTTACTAACCCAAAAGCTGTTGTAATCGGCGGGATAAAAATCACCAGAGCCATCAAAGCCAGAGATCCAAAGGCAGCTCCATTAAGGTATTTNTTGGAGAATACCCCTATCTTAAACAAGGAATGATCAGAGCGCATATTAAAAGAATGAACTATCTGGGACACTGCCAGTACAATAAAGGCCATGGTGCGTCCGGCTGCAATATCTCCGGTACTCTTCCAGGCGATCAGGAAACCTATTAGGGTTAGAATGGCAAACATCACTCCCAAAAGAATTATTCTTAAACCATAGCCATGGGCGAAAATGCTTTCCTCTTTTGGTTTGGGATGACGCTGCATCACATCCTTTTCCACTGGTTCTATACCCAGAGCAATGGCGGGCAGACTGTCGGTGACCAGGTTGATCCACAGCAGATGGACGGCTAGCAAAGGAGAGGTCTGCCAGATCAGCATAGCGGTAAAGACCGTTAGCACTTCACCTATGTTAGTCCCCAACAGGAAGCCCACGGCTTTTTTGATATTGTCGTAAATGCCTCGGCCTTCCCGCACCGCATCAACGATAGTAGCAAAATTATCATCGGTCAGTATCATATCGGAAGCACCTTTGGCTACATCGGTGCCGGTAATACCCATAGCACAGCCAATATCGGCTGCTTTCAAGGCAGGTGCATCATTAACACCGTCTCCGGTCATGGACACTACTGCTCCCTGCCTCTGCCAGGCTCGCACAATGCGAATTTTATCTTCCGGCGATACCCGGGCATAAACCGAAGTCTGCCCCACCTGTTTATCCAGCTGTTCATCAGGCATACCTGCTAAATCAGTACCGGTAAGGGCTTGGTCACCCTCCTCCAAAATGCCCAGTTCTCTAGCAATGGCGGAGGCGGTTACTACATGATCACCAGTTATCATTACCGGTTTGATACCTGCCTGACGGCATACTGCCACTGCCTCCCGGGCTTCAGGCCGGGGCGGGTCTATCATCCCTACTAGCCCCATGAAAGTGAGGCCATTTTCCAGCTCTTCGCTAGTAGGCTCGCCAGGTACTTTATCTATTTCTTTGTAGGCTACCGCTAAAACCCGCAAGGCCTGACGGCTTAACTCGTCGACATACCGCCGGCCGGCCTCGATATCTCCATGTATGCATTTACCAGCTAATGCATCAAAAGCTCCCTTTACAATCACTATGTTTTTGCCATCAATATCATTAACTGTGCTCATCAGCTTGCGATCAGAATCAAAGGGCAGCTCCGCCAGCCTGGGGTACAATCCCATCAGCTCGTTTTTGGGCATGCCGTTGTTATAAGCGGCCAGGACGATGGAGGTCTCAGTAGGATCCCCAATGTGGCGAATTTGCCCCTCTTCGAAATCTATGGCTCCATCTGAACATAAAGTAGCGTACTGGAGCAACTTCTTTATAGGATCTGAATTATGGTCGCTTATATCTTCCAGAATGGAATTTTCGGCAGCAAAGGCCTTCACCAAAGTCATCTGGTTTTGGGTGAGAGTACCGGTTTTGTCAGAGCAGATAACTGATGCGCTTCCCAGTGTTTCCACGGCGGGCAATTTCCTGATAATGGCTTTTTTCCGCACCATGCGCTGCACTCCAATGGCTAGCACAATGGTTACAATGGCTGGCAATCCTTCGGGAATTGCAGAAACGGCCAATGCCACGGCAATCATAAATATTTCCATTACCTTCATGCCATACAGTAATCCGATTGCGAAAATTACTCCGCATATACCCAGAGCCAGGAATCCGATATACTTGCCTAATATAGCTAATTTGTGCTGCAGGGGCGTCTGGGTGTCTCCTTCCGTATCTAACAGATCAGCAATTTTGCCCATCTCGGTTTTCATTCCCGTGGCGGTGACTACAGCGGTGGCAGTACCATAGGTAATACTGCAGCCCGAGTAAACCATATTAAAGCGATCCCCCAAGGGGGCATTATCCGCTACTTTAGTGTTGGCATCCTTCTCACTGGGTACCGATTCCCCGGTCAGAGCTGACTCCTCGGCTTTTAAGCTGGCCGAGCGGATAAGGCGGGCATCAGCGGGTACGTAATCACCGGCTTCCAGGCTGATAATATCTCCCGGCACCAGTTGAGAGGCTTCTATGACCATCTCTCGCCCGTCACGAATAACACGGGCATGAGGTGCAGACAGGTTTTTTAAGGCATCCAGGGCTTTTTCCGCTTTACCTTCTTGAACCACCCCTATAATGGCATTAAGCACCACAATCAGCAAGATTAACAGTGGTTCAAAAAACCCCTCCCCCTCATACCAGGAAACCAAAAAAGAAATACCTGCGGCAATCAGCAGGATAATAATCATCACATCTTTAAACTGTTCTGCAAAGCGCTGTAANCTGCTTTTNTTCTTTNTTTCCTGNAGTTTGTTCTCGCCATAACTTGCTAAACGTCGGGAAGCCTCATCGCTGCTCAGGCCAGTCTCGGCATTGACTTGCAAATTATCGAGCACCTCTTGATAGTCGATACTATGCGGTATCAAACGTGTTACTCCTCCATTCCATGTCCGTCTGCTTTGGGTAAATATTCCTTTTTCATTGGATGAATCTGTTTATACTTTAGCATATTGTGCCAGCATATTATAACCATGTATTTCGTCCCATAACCTACCAGCTACAGGAGCCCATTCAGCAGCGGCTTCTTTACACCGGCCACAGAGCTCATGCACATCTTCAGGATGCATTATTTCCGTGGATTTGGCACCCGAATTATCAACCATAGCAGCCAGGCATTCAGGATTGTCCAGTAAAGGGCAGGGACGCAGGTGATTGTCATTGAAAGGCTGACCTTTATGGTATTGCATGAAAAGCGGTCTTTGCAGAGCTTCCAACAAGGTGGTATGGTAGATATTGCTGTCCGAATAATGAATGAAAGCACAGGGTTCAATATCACCATTGGCATTAATATGCAAATACCGCCGGCCGCCAGCTATACAGCCTGCCGAGTATTCACCGTCATTCCAGAAATCTAGAGTGAAAATTGGTTTGGTTTCCCGGAATTTACGTATCTGGTGATACATGAACTCGCGCTGTTCAGGAGTGGCTATTAATTCTGGTACCGCACCGTAGCCAACTGGTATATAGGTAAAGAACCAGGCAAACTTCACTCCTTTTTCAATCATATCGTCAATAAATTCTTCACTGCCGATAACTTCGGTATTTTGGCGGGTGTAGGTGCAGGAAATGCCAAAAGGCAGTTTTTGGGACTTAAGAAGCTCCATGGCTTTTACCACCGCTTGATAAGCTCCCCTGCCCCGCCGGGCATCGGTTTCTTCTTCAAAACCTTCTATACTTATGGCCGGCACAAAATTTTTTACCCGTAACATGTCATCAGCAAAGGCTTCATCTATCAAAGTTCCATTGGTAAAAGCCAGAAAAGCGCAGTCAGGGTGTTTTTCGCACAGTTTGATAATGTCATGCTTGCGTATTAGCGGCTCGCCACCAGAATAGAGATAGGCAAACACTCCCAGTTGTTTACCCTGTTCGATAATATTGTTTAAGGTGTCGTAATCCAGACTCATCTTATGACCATATTCTGCTGCCCAACAGCCCGTACAGTGCAGATTACAAGCAGAGGTAGGATCCATCAGAATAGCCCAGGGTACATTACACCCGTATTTGTCCATAATCTTGTCTTGGCGTTTCGTTCCGATAACCGTAGCATTCACCAGTACATTTTCGAAAAATTTCTTTCTTATTCCCGCATCTATATCAGTGTAGAGGCTTTTTACCAGCTGATACCAATTATTGCTTGGGTCAGCCAGCATCTGTTTAGCACTGCGTGCCCGGGGAACTACATGGTCATTATCTTTAGCAACTTTGATAAGCCAATCAACTACTCGAGAAATGTTTCTCTCTGGGTCAGCATCCAAGTAATCTAACACCTTTTTAAGACCAAAAGCTTTAATACTTTCACCCATGCTTTTGTCCACTTAAATTCCCCTCGCTTTCATGGTTTAATTTCTGTCATTTTGCTAACCTTTACCCTTATCTATTAGCATAGAATTGGCCGCTAATTTTTTCCTTAGACAGAAATCAATTGTTGTCCAAAAGCGCGACAGTTATGGAAAATTGTCATAATTTTTGACAGAATAAAATTTTGTCTATTTCTTAGTTTGTTTAGGGTACTATTATATAGTAAGTAACAGCCGGGAAGGGTGGTACGCTTTCCAATGGATAAAAGCGCTAAAATAACTTATGCCATGATTGAAGTTGCCATAGAAAAAGGTATGCGCGATATAGAGGATAACACCCGCAGGGGAATTCGGAATTTGGTGGACTTGGGCTCTAACCTGTCCCAAGGACGTTTTTATGAGGACTTATTTCGTATGGCTCAACAAATGCTGAGCAATGAGAACAGCCCCTTGTATGATTTAACCCGTAATATGATTAGGTATGTGGACCATGAATTACTGAAAAATATTGTAATTAAGTTAGCATATACTTGCTGGACATATGGAGCTCAAAGAATTCGAGAATATGAAAAGCAACACGGCTACAATGTGCCCTGGACCTTGGTATTTGATTTTCGCCAGGAATCTGAAGATATGCTGTCAGCAGGTGAATTAAGAGAATTGCTTAATGAAGGGGAGTCCATAGGTATTTATTGTGGAATGTTTTTTCTTAAAGATAATCCCCAATTACTGGCTGATTTATTGACAGTGCTGTCTGAAAATGAGGAAGGAGTCTTTTTTGTATTTGCCGCCCCCGCAGCTATCACCTGGGATAATGCTAGAGTGATTGGGGCTAGCAAGAATACGGTACCAGTACTTCACCTGCAATCATTGGCCGAACGACAATCTTATCTGGAAGCAGCTAAAGTTTTAACGGAGAATAAGTGTTTGTTTGCTACCTATGGTGAATATAACGATGACAACTTACCATTACTCTTAAGCAGCCGCTACCTTAATCTGGTTAAGACCGTTAAGGGGGTTGGCTTTATTACGCTACGCAGCCAGCAATTGAATAAAGCTGAAAATATAAATCTTATCAATAACTTTATAACCTCCGCCAAAACTGCCACCCGGTATCCCTTTTTGATCATTGATTTCTATGATGAAATAGCCCACGTGGATCGCACTATCTCCGTGGAAGACTGCTTCCTGGCTATCCAGGGAAATGGGCAGATAGCTGTCAAAACTATGGATAATCGCCTGCCACAACTTAACATCCGTACCCATTCCTTGCAGGCTATCATGGAAAAGACCATGCCTAAAATCAGTTACTAGACTGGTCATCAGCCTGTTCTGCGGTCAGTACCAGATTCACCCNAGTAACCGCTGTTTTCATTAAGCGCACAAATTCTTCCGGCGGCCATTTAGCTCCTTCTAATAGCCATCTGGTTATAGCTACCCGAATGGAATCGGTAAAAAAGGTAGCATAAAAGTCACGATTTTCATCTTCAGCATAAATATCGCTGAAATGAGCCATAATGAGGGGGTGCATAACTTCATGGAAGTACTCAGAGAAAGAGTTTTGCCCCTTAACCTGCAGGGCGTTGGTGTAAAAGGTGCGGTTTTCATAAAAAAACTGACACATTTTTTCGATTAGTTCCCAGCCGGGGCGATGGAAAGAACGCTGAATATCCGCGAAAAACTCGGTATAAAAAATCCAGTTAACCAAATCATACTTGTCTTTGAAGTGGTAATAAAAGCTCTGCCGGTTCATATTACATCGTTCCACTATGTCGCCTATCCTAATTTTCTCCATGGGGCGCTCAGCCATTAATTCCTTCATCGCTGCAGACAGTGCTCGTTTAGTTAATTGTGAATCAGCCATTTCAGGTTCCCCTTTCCATAGCCCACTGCAACGCAAAGCACACTCAAGTATTGATTTACTGGATCTTTATGACGCATTATAGTACAGTTGCTTAAATTGTCAAGGCTAGACATCATTTAGTCCATTTTGCCCCATGAAGGTATAAATTGTATCCACAGTTATTTATTGTGTTCTATTTGCAAAAAAAAGCTGCGCCTTCCCGTGGCGCAGTCTATTTTTGCAATTGAAATTTCCTTACGGTATGCGGTTGGTGCGGGTCCAGATTTTCATTTCCTGGGCTTGTTGTATCAGCTCGTCCCGGAACTGGGGATGAGCTAGATTGACCATGGCTTCGGCTCTTTCCCAGGTGGATTTGCCTTTCAACTGAGCTATACCATACTCGGTCACTATATATTGAACTATGGAACGGGGCACAGTAACCACGGAACCAGGGGTCAAAGTTGGTTTTATGCGGGAATGCATATTACCTTCTTTATCGGTGTAAGTAGAGGCCAANGCAATAAAGCCCTTGCCTTTCCGAGAGGCAAAAGCACCGAAAATGAAATCCAGCTGACCGCCGGTGCCAGAGATATGGCGAGTACCGGCNGTTTCCGAGCATACCTGGGTAAACAGATCCACTTCGATAGCGCTGTTTATGGCAATGACCTTATCATTCAGGGCGATAATGCGGGGGTCATTGGTGTAATTCACTCCATAGGAGGCACATATGGGGTTGTGGTCCAGGAATTTGTACAGCTTGTCAGTACCCATGGCAAAAGTATAAGTCATTTTATAGGTATCAATATTTTTACGGGCGCCGGTAATGCGACCAGCATTATACATATCCACACATGAATCCACCAACATTTCGGTGTGAATCCCTAAATCTATCAAATCACTGTCGGCGATTTTTTCCCCAATAACATTGGGAAGTCCTCCAATTCCCAGCTGGAGAGTACAGCCGTCTTCAATTTCCTTCATGATGTAGTCGGCAATTTTATAATCACACTCTGTGGGTTTTACTTCGGGAAGCTGTATTAACGGATTGTTTTTTCCTTCCACTACATAATCAACCTGGCTGATGTGAATCGATTCCCCGTTACCTCCCAAACAATGGGGAACCCGGTTATTAACTTCAACGACTATGATTTTAGCCTTACTCATATAAGCCTGGGTTACGGAGTTGGAAGGCCCCAGGTTAAAGAAACCCCGTGCATCAGGTGGAGATACTTGAACAAAAGCCACGTCCACCTTTTCATATTTTTTAGTAATACGCGGACCCTGGTGATAGGTTATAGGAATATAATTGCATAAATCCTGATCATGGAGCATTCGCCCCACTTTGGTCATATGCCAGTCTTCCAACCAAAAATGTCGACGGCTAGGATCAGCCTGAACTACTTTGGGAACTTTAGTGTAACTGACACTGCGAATACACACATCCCGCAGTTCATCAACTCTTTTGGCTAAGGCTTCATCCAGAGCTTCCGGAAACATGGCAAATTCACTATAAAAGACTCGATCCCCCGATTTTACTAATCTAGCTGCCTCGTCAGGCGTAATAAGCTTTTCTTGGTACTGCCACTTAATAATATCGCTCAATGAGTATATCTCCTTTCTAAAATACTAGGTTTTGTTCAGTACAAGTGTCATCTCTGGTGCAGGCTACGATGAATGATAAATATTCTGTCACAGCTAAGCTCATTCTGAAGCCAAGTATATTATAAGCAACATTTTATCAAATAACTTCCATACATCGATAAAATTTTTAATTTTGTAATGTTCAAAAGATTGGAGCGTTTTACGTAATGTTACAGCATAACCGTCCGGCCCTTCCTAAATACTAAAAAAGAATTAATATAAAGGAGGTAGATAGGTTGCAGGGAAGAGTATCCAGGCAGAGCCAAGGTCTTCAGGGAGTGAAATGTGTAGTAAGCAGCTGTCACTATTATGGTGAAGGGGATCACTGTATGGCTTCGGAAATAGAAATACAGCCACCCCATGCCAGTGATACCCAGGACACCGACTGCGCAACGTTCATTCCCAAATCCAGGTAGTTTCATATTATCGATGAAACCGCGCCATGNCGCGGTTTCCTTTGTTTATAAATCACTCAGNAGTAGACTGTTTCCTCCATAGACTATAANATACGGTGCTGTCCAATATTAAGCCACTAGCACTTTATTGGTAGTATAGTTTTTACAGTTAAGGTGGTAGTTATGCCGGAATTCTTTGATTGACTGGTTCCACCAACAGTTAAAAAGTGCTATGGTGATAATATCGGAGNCCAATGGGAGGTAATGGTGTGTACAAAAAAGCTATTGANNGTTTAAGGGGACGTATTCCCAAAATACTAGGGCATGAGGAATATTTTGAATCAGCCGTAATTCTGCCCCTGGTGGAACAGGAAGGCCAATACCGTATACTTTTCCAAAAACGAGCGGATAAACTCATCCATCAGCCCGGCGANATTTCCTTTCCAGGAGGCAAGATAGAACCCGAAGACAGCAGCCCGCAGGCAGCGGCCATACGAGAAACCTGTGAAGAGTTGGGCTTAGAGCCTAAACATATTCAAGTTATTACTCCACTGGATATAATGGTGAGTCCCTTTAATGCCATTGTTTATCCTTATTTAGCTCACATAACTGAGCCTGAGATTATTGTTCCCAATCCGGATGAAGTGGATGAAATATTCTATGTTCCACTGGATTTTTTACTNAACTGTGAGCCTTTGTACAAGCCTATCTGGATTTCNGTTTCTGCCCCAGAGGATTTTCCTTTTGAGATGATCCCCCAGGGTAAAGCCTATCCTTTCCGCAACGGAACATTACCGCAATTCTTTTATTTATGGGAAGATCGGGTAATATGGGGGTTAACGGCCCGCATCCTCACTCACTTTCTGAAACTCTTGAGGGCAGCCTGTTAAAAAAGCCTGGCCGGGGATCATTTGGCATTCATTTATTGTTCTCAACATAATCGGCTCAGCGTGCCTGAGCCGTGGAGTTCATATCTTCAATACGCTGGCAAATTTTTTTAATAGTACGCGGATATAGGGTTACTTTTCCCTGGCGATAATTGCGAATATAAGGCACTAATTCATGACGGGTAAGTATGGGTACAGAACTGCCAAGGTCTTTATTAACGCGCAGTTTAATTTTGTCACAAGACAACACGATGATACCTTGGGTAGGTACGTTGCGGACACCTACTACTTTCTTTAAAAAGCCCTTTAATCGGTACTCATGGGAATCTACTTGTCCAACCGGGTTGGCGATTATTTTCGAATAGCCATTTTTTTTGTGAAGTATCCAATTCTGCCGGCTGTCAATATCAATGATACCCCCGCGTTCCCCGCCGTAATTCTTAGTCTCAATATGAAATATACCATTGGGCCCCACTATAACCGTATCATATTCATTGGTATGCTCCGGATCTGGCCCCAGCTTAATATTGTGGTAAACCCGGTAACGGGAATTGGATTTTTGCAATGTCCTTAAAACGGCTTGAACCTTATATTCTCCCCGATCGCCGCTTTTCATTATTTCTTTTTTAGTCTCATAATGCTTTTTTTGCTTATTAAAAGCCCAAATAAAATATAGAGCTATTCCCAATACTAGGATGATGGGGGTAATTAGCCAAAAGTTGTGCACGTCTTACTCCTTTTAGAATATATTCGCTTTAATTATAGCAAGAATAATAGAGTTATGCCCGCTATTTCTTTAATCATTACTATTAATAGGCAATTATTTTTGCTGTNTTTTCATAGAAAACATGATATCCTTTGGTAAAAAAGTAATTATAGGTGGGGTTTGAAGGTAAAAATATGAACTACACGATTTATCCATTATATAATGGTGCTTTTACGGTGGGTTTTGGTAGCCAAGAGGTTTTTTCAAACATAGAGAACATACCTAGCTTCTGCTTCCTTGTCATAGGAGATGACCATACCCCTGTGCTGGTGGACACCGGGTTTGACCGTAACTGGATTCCTGGGATAAATTCAACTGCCCTGCGGAAGCCGGAAAATGAGCTGCCGGCTGCTTTGGCCAAATATGGGTTACATACATCTGATATTAAGCTGGTAATACAAACTCATTTACACTGGGACCATACTGGTGGAATGGGATTATTCCCTCATGCCCGTTTTATAGTACAAGCCCAGGAACTATTATACTTGCAGCAATTACCCCCGGCTCAAGAATGCTCCCATTGTCCAGCCCACTGGCTGCCACTGATGGATTGTTTTGACTTGGTTAATGGAACCACTACTATAATGCCTGGCCTGCGGGTCCATCTGACTGGCAAACATACCGGCGGGCACCAGGTAGTAGAAGTAACTACAGCATCTGGTCCATATATTCTGGGGGGAGATGCCCCCTTTAACTATGATTATGTATGGGATATCATTCCCCGGGAATACTGGGATAAGTTCCGCCAAGGGCCGGGACATGATCAGTTTTGGCATGCCGGAGTGCGCTCCCAGCTGGAGGCTTTTATAAGCAAGCACTCCCTAACCGATACAGATACTCCCCTTCAAAACATAAAGCAGTTACCCGGACAGTTGATTTTATCCCATGACTACCGCTTATTAAATATACCCCGCCTGCCTGGTTAATTCCGATATTTCTTTAGAGGTTATAATACTTTTGTTTTCACAAGAATTCATATAAAATAAAGTATATGCAAACACACGTTCGGAGATGGGCCCATGCATATTCTTCATTGTGATCTCGATGCTTTTTTTGCCTCGGTTGAGCAGCGCGACCACCCTGAACTAAAAGGAAAACCGGTGGTCATAGGAGCTCCTCCCAATAGCCGCGGCGTAGTTTCTACCTGTTCTTATGAAGCCAGGCAATATGGTATTCGTTCGGCCATGCCTTCCAGTCAAGCCTACCGGCTTTGCCCCCAGGCGGTATTCTTGCCCCCTGACATGAAACGCTATCAGGAAGAGTCACGTAAAGTATTTAATATACTTGCCGAGTACACACCGGTAATTGAAGCTCTGTCCATAGACGAAGCCTTTTTAGACCTATCCGGCAGTCATAGTATTTGGGGCAGTTCCATGGCAATCGGCCACCATATTCGTCACCGGGTCAAATCCGAATTGGGTCTAAATATATCCGTAGGTATCAGCACCAATAAGTTCTTGGCCAAATTGGCTACCAATCTCTGCAAACCAGACGGCATAATGGAATTTACTGACCAAATGGTGGTTGACCTGCTGCCCACCTTGTCCGTGGATAACCTGTGGGGAATCGGTTCGGTAAGCGCCCAGCGTCTAAACCACAGTGGCATATATACCGTACAGGATTTGTTAGACGCTCCTGAACAGTTAATAACCTCTTTGCTAGGCAGCAACACAGGTTTTATTTTGGGCTTAGCCAAGGGTATAGATAACCGGCCGGTGACTCCTTACGAAGAAACCAAGTCTATTGGCAATGAGATTACTTTTCCCAAAAACGTTAGTGATAGTCTGGCCATCGAGCAGGTACTGCTGAGGTTATCAGAGAAAGTGGCTTACCGGCTCCGCAGGGCTCAACTCAAAAGCCACACTATTACTGTTAAGCTGCGTACACCTGATTTTCACACCTTAAGCCGCAGTAAAACTTGCCCAACTGCTGTGAATGACAGCCGCTCCATATTTGACGTAGCTCGGATGCTTTACCAACAGTCCGGTCAAGAGGGAAAGCCACTGCGTTTAGTAGGCTTAACAGCTGGCCGCTTGCAGGGCAGCGAGTATGAACAACTGAGTCTTTTTGCCAATTCGGGACCGGATATTAGCTCTGTAATCGATCGCCTAAATCAAAAATATACCAGCGGTACTATAATACCCGCCAGCTTGCTCGATAATCATGAGAGGAACCAGTAGTCCTAATTTTACAAAAAGTCCTAAAATTTACAGGACTTTTAGACAAAATACTGCTGTTAGTTTTGCCAGACCTGGTATAGAATAGAAGCGAATAAAAAGACAGGAAGAAGAAAATGTTCGCTTACAAACACTACCCTAAAGTACGTCATAACTTTGGCATTAGCGGTAAACGCAGTCTGTTCCAACAGCGTACTCTAGCTCTATTTAGACTGGTGCTAGCTAGCGCGCTCCTTCTCAGTTATTTTCTGATAAATCGGGACCTCGGCAGGGAAGTTCTCTTGGTACTGATCTCGGCCCAGTTGGTATCACTTTTAATATTTTTTGTTAAACCCCTATGTGCTTGGCTGTCCCGCCATCAATATATCGAGTTTATAATAGATGAGCTCCTCATCTTCGGA
>JGI24714J26587_10001345_pt1 | contig 17332 bp, 14 predicted proteins | sample BioPla4DNA2_FD_26587 | JGI IMG/M metagenome (IMG submission 26587)
GGTGGCGAAGCTATCTCCTGCACGTACATGGTCTGGATGGAATCCACGATGACCAACAGCGGCTTTTCCTCTTCAATGATGCCGCTGATGATTTCGGTATCGGCCTCGCTTACGGCAACAAGCCTTTCTTCCACCGCCCCCAAGCGGACTGCCCGCAGCTTGAGCTGGGCCAGGGACTCTTCCCCCGTGACGTAGAGCACCTTGCCGCCCCGCCGGGCGACGCTGCTGGCCACCTGCAGGAGCAGTGTGGACTTGCCGATACCGGGATCCCCGCCAATCAAGCCGAGGCAGCCGGGAACCAGCCCGCCCCCTAAAACCCGGTCCAGCTCCTCCAGACCCGTACTGAAACGGGTATGGCCGCTGTCCTCGATCGCGGTCAAAGGCACGGGCTTGCTGGGCCGCACCCAGCGCTGCGCCTGCTTAGGAGCGGGCGCCACTGTTTCTTCCACAAAGGTATTCCACTCTGAACAAACAGGGCACCTCCCCATCCAGCGGGGGCTTTCGGCGCCGCACGACTGACAGACGAAGACGGTAGTTTTTCTAGCCACGAACTGCCCTTCCTAAGATCCCAAATTTTTACTTCTTTTTTCTATTATACCATCAGAAAAGGGAGTGCACAACCGCCTGTCGGCAGCGCGCCCTCCCTTTCTAGCGGTTCAAATGCTGCGGAGGAGGCTCTAGTAGAACACAAATTCCCCTTCCCGGGCATCCACCGTGATGGTGCCCCCCTGTCCGAAGGTTCCCTTGAGGATCTCCTCCGCCAGCGGGTTTTCGATATACCTCTGGATAGCCCGCCGCAGCGGTCTGGCCCCGAAATCGGGGTCGAATCCCCTGTTGGCTAGAAGCTCCTTGGCCTGCTCCGTGATCACCAGCTGGATATCCATGTCCGCGAGCTGCTTGCGGAGTTCCTTGAGCATGATATCGGCGATCTGGCTGATGTGCACCTTGTTCAGGGCGTGGAAGACCACGATCTCATCGATGCGGTTCAGAAACTCCGGACGGAAGGTGCGCTTGAGCTGTTCTGTAACCTTGTCCTTCATGGCCAGGTAGTCGCTGCGTTCATCCTCCACCACCCTAAAGCCGATGCCGGACTCCCGGCGGATCTGTTCAGCGCCNACATTGGAGGTCATGACAATGACGGTGTTGCGGAAGTCCACCACCCGGCCCTTGGCATCGGTGAGCCGCCCATCTTCCAGCACCTGCAGGAGGATGTTGAAGACCTCAGGATGGGCCTTTTCGATTTCGTCGAACAGCACGATGGAGTACGGCTTTCTGCGCACCTGCTCCGTGAGCTGGCCGCCTTCATCATAGCCCACATAACCGGGGGGCGAACCGATCAGGCGGGATACAGCATGGCGTTCCATGTACTCCGACATGTCCAGGCGGACCACGGCATCTTCATCGCCGAAGAGGGCTTCCGCCAGCGCCCGGGCGAGCTCCGTCTTACCCACACCGGTGGGGCCCAGGAAGATGAAGGAGCCGATNGGCCGCTTGGGATCCTTCAGCCCCGCATGGGCCCGGCGCATGGCCTGGGAGATCACACTGATGGCCTCATCCTGGCCCACCACCCGCTCATGGAGGATTTCCTCCAGATTGAGCAGGCGCNCGGCGTCTTCCTCGGCGATATCCGTTACCGGTATCCCTGTCCAGTGGGCCACCACCTCGGCGATATCTTCCGGGGTGACCACCGCCTCTTTGCGGCCCTGGTCTTTGCGCCACTCCTGCCGCTTCGCCTCCAGTTCCGCTTGGAGCTTCTGCTCCAGATCCCTGAGGCTTGCGGCCTGCTCAAACTGCTCGTTTTTGATGGCCGCCTCTTTTTCCACGATGGTCTCTTCGATCTTGGCTTCCAGTTCCTTCAGTTCCGCTGGGGGAGTGAGACCCCGCAGGCGCACCCTGGAACCGGCTTCATCCATCAAGTCAATGGCCTTGTCCGGCAGAAAGCGGTCGCTGATATAGCGGTCGGCGAGCCTGGCGGCGGCCACAATGGATTCATCCTTAATTTTCACCCGGTGATGGGCTTCGTAGCGGTCCCGCAGGCCCTTGAGGATCTCAATGGTTTCCTCCACAGTGGGTTCATCCACCATCACAGGCTGGAAGCGCCGCTCCAGGGCCGCATCCCGCTCCACATACTTCTGATACTCATCCAGGGTGGTGGCGCCGATGGCCTGCAGTTCACCCCGGGCCAGAGCCGGTTTGAGGATGTTGGCAGCATCGATGGCACCTTCCGCCGCGCCAGCCCCGATGATGGTGTGCATCTCGTCGATAAACAGGATCACATCGCCCGCGGAGCGGATTTCCTCAATCACCTTCTTCAGGCGCTCTTCGAACTCGCCCCTGAACTTGGAACCAGCCACCAGGCTGCCCAGATCCAGGGAAACAACCCGCTTGTTGCTGAGGGTTTCCGGCACATCGTTGTTCACGATCTTCAGGGCCAGCCCTTCGGCGATGGCGGTCTTGCCCACCCCGGGCTCCCCGATGAGTACGGGGTTGTTTTTCGTCCTTCTGCTCAGGATCTGGATCACCCGCTGGATCTCCTTCTCCCTGCCGATGACCGGGTCCAGTTTTCCTTCCCTGGCCATGGCGGTAAGATCGCGCCCGTACTGATCCAGGGTGGGGGTCTTGCCCGTCCGGCCCTTTTGGACCTTGGCCTGCCCGCCGCCCCCCAATTGACTGGTGACCTGGGCCCGCACCTTATCCAGGTCGGCACCGAGGTTGTGGAGCACTTGGGCCGCCACACCCTCCCCTTCCCGGATCAGGCCCAAGAGGAGGTGCTCTGTGCCGATATAGGTGNGGCCCAGCCGCCGGGCCTCATCGAAGGCCAGCTCCAGCACGCGCTTGGAGCGGGGTGTAAAAGCCAATGGGCCCTTCTGTGGGCCTTTCTCCCCGGCCGATGATGCGCTCCACTTCGCCCCGCACCTGATCGATGCTGATGCCCAAAGACAGGAGGGTCCGGGCGGCCACATCCTCCCCTTCGGCCAGTAAACCTAAAAGAATGTGCTCGGTTCCCACCACACTGTGCCCCAGGCGGCGCGCTTCCTCTTGGGACAGCACCATNACGCGCTGAGCGCGTTCGGTAAATCTTCCAAACATATTGTCACCTACTCTCCTGAGTTTTGGTCATGTGCTTTTCCAGGGTATCCCTGACGAGACTAGCCCGGAGGCGATCCCGTTCCTGAGCCGGCAGGGGCTGGCCCATGATGCTCTGGAGGNGGGCAGCTCGGATCTGCACCATCAGCTGCTTGACCAGTTCCGGATCGCCGTGGGGAATAATACCCAGATCAATGCCTAGTTTCAAATCGGAAAGCAGCTCCATGGCTTCTTGGCTGCTGAGGATGCGGGCGTTCTGCAAAACCCCGTAGGAGCGGTACAGCCAGTCCTCGGTGGTGAGGCGCCGCTCCTTTTCCAGGAGATACTCCCGGGCCTGCCTCTCGCTGTGCAGGATCTGCGAGGTGAAGCGGGCCAAGTGCTCGATGGTCTCTTCTTCGCTCTGGCCCAGGGTGATCTGGTTGGACAGCTGGTAGACATTGCCGTACACATCGCTNCCCTCACCGTACAAGCCCCGCACGGTTAAGCCGAACTTAGAGACGGCACCCAAGACCTCCTGCACCTTCCTGACCCTGCGCAGGGCCGGTAGGTGGAACATGACCGATGCCCGCAGGGCCGTCCCCACATTGGTGGGGCAGGAGGTCAGGTAGCCGGTCTTGAGGTCAAAGGCGAAATCAAGGTGTTCCTCTAAGAGATCATCAACCCGTGTCGCCCGCTGCCAGGCCTCTTCCAGCTGCAGGCCGGGCTTGAGCACCTGGATGCGGAAATGATCCTCTTCGTTGACCATGATGCTGATGTTGTGCCGGTCGTTGAGGATCACCGCCTTGTGTGCGGGACTCTGCATGTGGCTGGGGCTGATCAGGTGTTCTTCCACCAAAAGCTCCCGCTCCAGGGCGTCCATGGTGGCCATTTCCCTGAAGGTAAAGGACCCGGCGGGGCTGAGTTTAGGGGTAACCCCCGCGGCCTGGCTCAGCACTTCCCGCAGCTGCTCCCGGTTGGCCGCTTCGGGGAAGGGAATTCCCCTCAGATTTCTAGCCAGCCGGCAGCGGGTACCCAGGACGATATCCCCTTCAGGGCCCCGCTCCTTCATCCAGGAAGCAAGTTCTCTCATCGGGCCTCACCTCCCGCCAATTCCTTCTCCAAAAGCCGCAGCTCGTCCCGGAGCCTTGCGGCCTCTTCATATTTCTCCAGGCGCACGCATTCGTCCAGCCGTTTGCGCAGCTCCTCCATCTGCCGGGTGGCATGCACCCGGGGAAAGGCCCTGGCGGGGACTTTGCCGGTGTGGCTGCCGGACCCGTGGAGCCTGCGCAGTACAGGGCTCAATTCCTCCCGGAAAACCTCGTAGCAGCTGCTGCAGCCGAGTCGCCCCGTCTGCTGGATATCCCCCAGGGTCCGCCCGCAGGTGGGGCACTTCTTCGCCGCCACTGCGGGGGCCGTCTTCTGCCCCAGGGAAAGGGACTGGAACAAGCTGGAGAGCAGCTGCTGCAGATCGAAACCCGGGGAAAAGCTGGTATACCCTTGGGCACAGTCTCGGCAGAGGTGGAGCTCGGTCTTTTTGTTGTTCTCGATCTGCACAAACTTCACTGTGGCTTCATTCTGCCCGCATTTGTCGCACAGCATAATTACCACCCCTAAGACTCGGATTCAATAATGTAAAACAGCAGGGCACGCACGAGACTGGCCCTGAGNACATCTTTGCCTTGACTGATGCTGCTGCTCTCCTGCTGCACAATACCCCGGATCAGCCGGCACTGGTGGGGAGAAAGGAGGCCCAAATCCCGCAGGTGCGCCAAGATGCTTTCCATGCGCTGCTCGGAAAGCTGAGAGCCAATGCCCTTGAGCAGGTTCACCGCATGGGTTAGATCGTCTTCCACCTGGACGTGNGCTATACGGATGTAGCCGCCGCCTCCCCGCCGGCTCTCTACGATATAGCCCCGCTCCAGGGTAAAGCGGGTGGCCAGCACATAGTTGATCTGCGAGGGGACGCAGGAAAAGACATCGGCGAGCTGCGCACGGCTAAGCTCTATACTTCTATTTTCGCTGTTCTGCAGCATGCGCTTGATATATGCTTCAATGTGATCCGCCAGCGTACCCACTTACTCACCAACTTTCTTTGACTATTACTGACCTTAACTGTATTATGCACAGAAATGGCAGCAGGAATCAAGTCCCAAGATATTGGTCAGGGAACGTCAAAGGGGTGCTTCTGGCCCCCCATAGAAAAAGACGGGGTCCGCCTTCCGGATTTCTCTTATTTTCTCCCCTTTACGCATAAGGATGTTGGGGAGGGGTAGCATGATCAACTACATCTGGTTCTTCATGATTCTCGCCGGAGTGATTACCGCCGCGAGCAAAGGCGATATTCAGCTGGTCACCGAGGGAGTGCTCAAAGGCAGCGAACAGGCGGTTGTGGTCGCGGCGGGGCTCATCGGTATCATCTCCTTTTGGTCTGGTGTCATGAAAATCGCCCAGGATGCAGGGCTCATGCAGGTCCTGGCCCGGCTGTTGGGTCCTTTGGCCCGCCGCCTTTACCCGGAAGTGCCGCCGGATCATCCCGCCATGGGCGCCTTGCTGGCGGCCATGAGCGCCAACATCTTGGGATTGGGCAGCGCCTGCACCCCCCTGGGGCTGAAGGCCATGGGGCACCTCCAGGAGCTGAACAGACATAAAGAAACGGCCTCCGATGCCATGTGTACTTTCATGGCCCTGACCTCCTCCAGCCTCACGGTGCTTCCCTCCACCATCATTGCCCTGCGCCTCAGCCACGGCGCCAGGGCCCCCGCAGATATTATCGGCCCCATCGTATTGGCCACCCTCTGCTCCACGGTGGTGACGGTGATCCTCGATGCCTCCCTGCGCAGCTTGACCCGGAGGAGGGCCCGCCTATGATCGCAGCGGTGCAGGCGCTGTCCCGCTGGGCCATTCCCCTTTTGCTTTTGGGCATCACCGCCTGGGGCCTGAGCCGGGGAGTGCCCATCTATGAACGCTTTGTGGAAGGAGCCAAAGAAGGCTGGCAGACCGCGCTGCGGGTCCTGCCCTACCTGGTGGGCATGCTCGTGGCCATCCAGGTGTTCCAGCATTCCGGCGCCTTGGATCAGCTGATCCGCGTCCTGACGCCTTTCACCAGCCGCCTGGGCTTTCCACCGGAAGCCCTGCCCATGGCCTTAATCCGCCCTATCTCCGGTTCCGGCTCCCTGGCGCTCCTCTCCCAAATCTTTGCAACCTACGGCGCCGATTCTTTCATCGGGCGCCTGGCGGCCACCATGATGGGCAGTACCGAAACCAGCCTCTATGTGCTCACGGTTTACGCGGGCTCGGTGGGGCTCAAGCGCACCAGGCACACCCTGGCCACCGCCCTGCTTGCCGATGCCGCCGCGGTGATCCTTTCTTTTTATATTGTCCTGCATTTTTCTGTATAATCTGGCCTTCCTTGGACATACTATAAAGTACCCATGTCCAGGGAGGGAAGGATCATGACCAAGCTGAGCAGTAAGGAAAAGGCCGAGCTGATCGCCGCGGCCATGCGGGCCATCAGCCAGCAAAAGGGGCTCAGCCCTGAAGCCCGCCAGCGGGGTTTGGCGGTGCTGCAGCAGGCCTACGCCAAAAACGCAGATCCCCGCCGCTGAAAAGGGTTGGCCGGCGCCTTTGTCGTATACATGTTTTGTAAGCAGACGACAAGGGAGAGAGCTAGATGTCCAACCTATTCAGGCAGATCCCCGCCGTTGATAAGCTTCTGGAGGAGCCGGCAGTAAAGCAAGCCGCTGCGGACCTCTCCCACCCGGAGACCACCGCGGTGATCAGGCAGGAGCTGGAGCGCATCAGGGCGGAAATCGCCCGCGAACACGTGGAGCTTTCAGCTGAAGAGATCACCTCCCGGGTGGTCCGCCGGCTGGAAGAGAGCAGCTGGAACAGGCTCCAGCCGGTGATCAACGCCACGGGAGTCTTGATCCACACCAATGTGGGACGAGCCCCCCTGCCCGCCGCCGCCCTGGAGCGGTTGCAGGCCCTGGGCCGGGGCTACTTCAATTTGGAATTGGATCTGGCTTCTGGAACCAGAGGCAGCCGCTATACCCGCGCGGCCCGGCTCTTCAGCCTGCTTTTAGAGGAGCAGNCCGCGGAAAACGATACCATCGTGGTGAACAACAACGCCGGAGCGGTGCTGCTGGTGCTCAAGGCCCTTACCGCAGGCGGTGAGGTGATCGTCTCCCGGGGGCAGCTGGTGGAAATCGGCGGAGGTTTTCGCGTTCCGGAGGTCATGGCCGCCAGCGGCTGCCGCCTCGTGGANGTGGGCACCACCAACCGCACCAGGCTCAGCGACTACGAGCGGGCCATCACCCCGGAAACCAGGGCCATCCTCCTGGTCCATCCTAGCAACTACACCATCGTGGGCTTCACGGAATCGGTGCCCAGGCAGGACTTGGCCAAGCTCGCCCGGGACCATGGACTGTATTTGATCGAAGATCTGGGCAGCGGCTCTTTTCCGCCCTTCCCCGAGCCGCGGGTTACCACCGCCCTGGAGCACAGCCACATTGTCACCTACAGCGGCGACAAGCTCCTGGGGGGCCCCCAGGCGGGCATTATCCATGGACGGCGGGAGCTTATGGCCAAGATCAAAAAGGACCCACTGCTTCGGGCCCTGCGCATCGACAAACTGTCCCTCATCGCTTTAGAGGCGGTGCTGGAGATTTATCTGGAGAAGGACTACGGGAGTCTGCCCCTGTGGGAGATGGCCAGCCTGCCCCCTGAAATGGTGAAAGCCCGGGCGGAAAACTGGCTGCAAAACCTCGGCCCCGGACTCCAGGGCGAGGTTGTCCCCTGCTCCTCCACCATGGGCGGAGGCTCCCTGCCCGGAGAAACCATTCCCTCCTGGGCTCTGGCCCTCACCAGTTCCCATCTTTCTGCCCAAGAACTCCTGGTTCACCTGCGCAGCAATGAACCGCCGGTCTTGGCCCGCATTGTCCAAGACCGGGTGCTCCTCGATCCCCGGACAGTGCAGGTCGAGGAGGATGGAGAAGTTGTGAAACTGCTGCAAAAAGGGGTGAGACCATGTTCATAATGGGCACCGCGGGCCACATCGATCACGGCAAAAGTACCNTAATTAAGGCCCTCACCGGCATCAACCCCGACCGCCTCCAGGAAGAGCAGGTCCGGGGCATGACTGTTGATCTGGGCTTTGCCTGGCTCACCCTCCCCAAGGGGACCGTGGGTATCGTGGATGTGCCGGGCCACCACCGCCTGGTGAAAAACATGCTGGCCGGTGTGGGCATGGTGGATTTTGTCCTTTTGGTCATCGCCGCGGACGACGGCTGGATGCCCCAGACCCAGGAACATGTGGATATTCTCAACCTCTACGGGATCAAGCGGGGACTTGTGGCCCTGACCAAAGCGGATCTGGTGGATGAGGAATGGCTGGAGCTGGTGCAGGCCGATATCGCCGAGCGGCTTGCCGCCACATCTCTGAGGGGCTGTCCCATCATCCCCGTTTCAGGGGTGACCGGCTTCAACCTGGATGTTCTGAAGGAAGCTATTGGCGATCTGTTGGACACCCTGGTCCGGGAAGAAGAGGGCGCGGATCCCCTGCTGTGGATCGACCGGGTGTTCACCATTAAGGGAGCCGGCACGGTGGTCACCGGCACTCTGCTGGGGGGCTGCCTGGAGGTGGGTATGGAAGTCGCTGTGCAGCCCCTGGGCCTCAAGGCCCGGATCCGGGGACTGCAGACCCACACCAAGAGTGTGGAAAAGGGAGTTCCCCACTCCCGTCTCGCCGTGAACCTCACCGGCGTGGAGAAGGCCGACCTGGCCAGGGGCATGTATCTGAGCCTACCCGGCCGCCGCCCCCATTTTTCCCTGATCAACGCCTTTGTCGAGGTCCTGCCCCAGGCGCCCGCGCCGCTGGCCACGGGGCAGATGGTCAAGCTCTATGTGGGCACTTTGGAAACCCTGACCCGGGTGAGGATTCTCGGCGGCGATGAGCTGGCACCTGGTGGGGAGGGNTTTGCCCAGCTGGAGCTGGAAGAACCAGCCCATTTCACTTTCCAGGACCGCTTTATCCTCCGCCACAGCGAACTGCAGGAAACCATAGGCGGTGGAACCTTCATCGAAGGGGGCATCCCTGTGCGGGGCCACAACCTGCGCCTGGTGGGGCCGGAGCGGCTGCGCCACCTCTTTCCCTTTGAAAAACCAGAGGCCCACCTGGACCTCGCCCAGCTCAAGGCCAAACTTGAGGCGGATCCGGCGCAGTACAGCCTGCTGCGGGCGGAAGACCGCACCCACTGGACGCTGGCGCAGTTCAGGGAGGCGGGGCTGGGTGCCCATCCCNAGCTTTTGGAACTGGGCGAGTTTATCATGGCGCCCCGGCAGTTTGCCAAAGTCCGCAGCTACCTGCTGGAAGCCGTGAAGGAGTTCCACGCTGCAAACCCCTTAAGCCCCGGACCCAGTAAAGAGACCCTGCGGGCCGCCACGGGCCTGCCGGCGCGCCTTTTTGACCAGGTCTTAAGGAAGATCCCAGAGCTCAGCGAGGTTCAGGGATTCATCAGCAGCCAGGGGCATGAGCTTACCCTATCTCCCCAGGAAGAGCAGAAGCTGCAGGAACTGCGGGAGCTGATTGGAGAAACCCCCTACGAGCCGCCCAGCCTGAGCGAACTTCTGGAACGGGGCTACTCCAAGGAACTGATCTATGCTGGAGCCCGCCTGAACCGCTTGACCCCGCTGGCCAACGATCACTGGACAACCCCGGAGATCGCCGGGGAGGTGGCGGCCCTGCTCTTTACGGAAGCGGAGTTCCAAAACGGCTTTCCCCTCGCGGCCTTCCGGGATCGCCTGGGCACGAGCCGCAAGTATGCCCTGGCCTTTTTAGAGTACTTCGACGCGCAAGGGATCACCATAAGAAAAGGAGACGTGCGCCTCCTGGGCAGACGTCCCCAAACCAGCTAAAAAAATGGCGGGAGAATATGGGAATCGAACCCACCGGGGATAACCCAGGTTACCCCCCAAACAGGTTTGAAGCCTGCGGAGCCCACCAGGAACTCATATTCTCCCGCTAACTATTGTACCACATTTCGCACTGTTTTCAATGGGGGTGGCCACCCCCACTTTTTCTTCTCCAAAGTCCGAATCCGTGTGGCGAGCCCAAGATGGAGTGGATTTCCAGCGCTGGACTATTTTCTGCCCCCTTTGGATACACTTAACACAGCCCAGCACAGTACACTCACTTGTAAGCTCTTATTGCGAAGAGTTATAATTAAACTAGTCAACACAGGAGGAGGATTATTATGAGGAAACGTATCATCACCATCATGCTCATCCTTGCTGTTGTCTTGTCCATAGGCGCGGCAGCCCAACTGCTGCCCAACGCCCGCTTGGTGGCGCAGGAAGCGCCCCCGGCGGAAGTGCAGACCGTGGTGCAGACCACTCCCCTGCCCATCGTCACTGACAATCCGTACATTATCGCGGACATCGCCGAAGTGGCCAGCCCCGCGACGGTGTTCATCTCAGTGGTATGGCCCACGGAAACCGTGGACACATACAGAAGGCCCTTTTCCACCTGGGATCCCTTCGGTTCCTTCTTTGATTTCTGGTTCAGCGATCCCTTCTACAGACAGCCCATGGAGAGGACACCCACCAGCGCCGGTTCTGGCTTTATCATTGACGAGTCGGGCATTGTCCTCACCAACCAGCACGTGGTAGGCAACAAAGGCGAGGGGCAGACCATCACCGTGGTGGTGGATGCACCTGGGCTGGAGCGGGAGTATGAGGCGGAGATCATCGGCTCCGACTATTCCCTGGACCTGGCGGTGCTGCGCATCATCAATGAAAACGGTGACGTCTTCCCCACCCTGCCCCTGGGCGATTCCGACGCCGCCCGGGTTGGTGAGTGGACCATCGCCATCGGTAACCCCTACGGCCGGGATTTCGAACACACCGTGACGGTGGGCGTGCTCAGCGCCAAGGGTAGAGAAATCAGCATCTACGATTCCGAGACGGGCGTCCCCAAAGTCTACAAGAACCTCATGCAGACCGACGCGGCCATCAACCGGGGCAACTCCGGCGGACCCCTCTTGAACATCAAAGGTGAAGTGATCGGCATCAACACCGCCGTCCACGCCCAGGCCCAGGGTATCGGCTTTGCCATCCCCATTAACGTGGCCAAAGAGGTGCTGGATGAGCTGATCACCACCGGCGGAGTAAGCGTACCCTGGCTGGGCATCTGGTATCAGAATATCGACGAGAATATTGCCCGGCAGCTGCGGCTCCCCGATGATAAGGGTGTACTGATTGTCGATGTGATTAAGGGCTCTCCCGCGGAGGAGGCCGGCCTCAAGCCCTGGGATGTGATCCGCCGCATCGGAGACCGTGATGTTTTCACCACCGACGATGTGGCCGATGAAATCAGCAAGCACAAGACCGGCGATCAGCTCCTCCTCACGGTCCTGAGGAGCGGCCGGACGCTGATAATCGAAGTTACCTTGGGCAACAAGCCAGCTTCCCTGCGCTAAGGATCAAAGGGGGCGTTCTGGGTACGGGCTCCTTCGCGAGCCCGTATTCTCGTTATTCTACACAAAAAAGGGGCTGTACAGAATGAACCACATTCTGCAACAGCCCCTTTTGTGCTTTTTTCAGTGAGTGCCTACGCTTCGCCCACTACCGGGTCCGGCCCGGGACGCCTGAGCTCGCTGCGCACTCTCGCCGTTTCTTTCTTCTTCTCTTCCTGGTAAGCGGCGACCGTTTCGGGCACCTGGGCCTCAGGCTGCGGCGCCGGCAGCGGCAGGCCTTCCATCAGGGCCAGGAACTCCTCTCTGGTGAGGGTCTCCCGCTCCAGCAGCGCTTCCGCCACTAGATCCAGCTTGTCGCGGTGCTGCATGAGCAGNTCCTTGGCCTTTTCGTAACTGGACTCCACAATCTCCCGCACTTCCTGATCGATGAGGGCAGCCACCTCTTCGCTGTAGTTGCGCTCCCGGGAGATATCGCGGCCCAAAAAGACCAGATCCTCGCCGTTGGGGCGGCCGAAGGTCAGGGGACCGAGCTTCTCGCTCATTCCCCACTCCATGACCATCTTACGGGCAATGCGGGTNACCCGCTCCAAGTCGTTGTGGGCTCCCGTGCTGATCTCGCCCAGGGCCAGATCTTCAGCGGCCCTGCCCCCCAGCAGATTCACCAGATCGTCCAAGAGCTTGGACCGTGTAGACACGAAGCGCTCCTCTTCAGGCAGCATCATGGTGTAGCCGCCGGCGCTGCCCCGGCCCACGATGGTAACCTTGTGCACAGGATCGCCGTGCTCCGAGAAGTGGGCCACCACCGCATGGCCGGCCTCGTGGTAGGCGAAGACCTTGCGGTCCATGTCGCTCATGACCCGGTTCTTCTTCTCCGGTCCCATGAGCACCCGATCGATGGCCTCCTCGCAGTCGGACATGAAGATCACCTTGCGGTTGGCCCGGGCAGCGAGGATGGCTGCTTCATTGAGCAGGCTTTCCAGATCGGCACCGGAGAAGCCCGGCGTCCGCCGTGCCAGAACATCCAGGTCCACATCGGGCCCCAAGGGCTTGTTGCGGGCATGGATCTTGAGGATGGCGTGGCGGCCCTGGAGNTCAGGCCGGTCCACCACAACTTTGCGGTCGAAGCGCCCCGGGCGCAGCAGCGCCGGGTCCAGCACATCCGCACGGTTGGTGGCCGCCATGACGATGATGCCGGTGTTGGNCTCAAAACCGTCCATCTCCACCAGCAGCTGGTTCAAAGTCTGCTCCCGTTCATCGTGGCCGCCGCCTAGGCCCGCTCCCCGCTGCCGGCCCACCGCATCCAGCTCATCGATGAACACCAGGCACGGGGCGTTCTTTTTGGCGTTNTCAAACAGGTCCCGCACCCTGGCGGCACCTACACCCACAAACATTTCCACAAATTCAGAGCCGGAGATGCTGAAGAAGGGAACCCCCGCTTCTCCGGCCACAGCCCTGGCCAGGAGCGTTTTACCCGTTCCCGGAGGCCCCACCAGAAGCACTCCCTTGGGGATTTTTGCACCCACTTCGGTGAACTTCTTGGGGTGCTTGAGAAATTCCACGATTTCGACTAGTTCCTGCTTAGCTTCATCTACTCCGGCCACATGATCAAAGGTCACCTTGGGCCGGTCCTCGTGGTGCAGGCGGGCCCGGCTCTTCCCAAAGGAGAGCGCGCGATTATTGCCCCCCTGCATCTGGTTCATGATGAACAGCCAAACCAGGGCCAGCATCACCACAAACAGCAGGTTCGGCAAGAGCGCCATCCACCAAGGCGGCTGCGGCGGAAGATCCGCTTCCAGCAGCACGTTTTTCTCTTCCAAACGATCGGCAATATCGGGCATTTTGCCCACAGGGATGGTGGCCACAAAGCTTGTACCATCCTTGAGGGTGCCCTCGATATGCTGATCTCCCACCAAGCGAGCCGAAGCAACNCGATCTTCATCAATGTATCGCAACAACTCGGAGTAGTAGAGCTCTTTGGCCACACTACCCGGTGAATAGAGATTGCTCACGATGGAGATGGCAATGATGGCAATCAGTAAATAAAGACCGATTCCACGGAGAAGTCTATTCAAGTTCTGCCCTCCCTCTTCCAATACCAAGGCAACAGCGGTGCGTCATCCAATTATACCATAAGGGCAGAGGTGTGACAACAAATTAAGAATGACTCACATTAATCAGACGCAGGACCTTTCTGGTTGAGTCCGACAGCGCCGCGCGGTGGCTGCGGCGGACGGTGGGAATCCAGAGAATGCCCTCCTGATCGCAGATCAGCGGCAGGAAGTCCCTGAGCTGTACCGGGATGCGGGCCTCGATGAACAGGTCCTTGACCTTCTTCGTGCCCGCCCCGCCAAAGGGCCGCAGGCGATCCCCTTCCCTGCGGGGCCTGATCACCAGGGGAAGCTGGAGCTCCTCCAGGTCGAAGTCTTCACAGTCCTCTGTCCTGGGGGGCAGCTGGTCCCGCTCCCACAGCTCTGCCCTTACGGTGAAGCCACCGGCCTGTACCTGCCCAGGTACTGTCAGTTCCACAGGTTCCCATTCCTCGGCGGAAAAGGTCCCCACAAAGATATACTCTACGTTTCCAGACACCCAAACTTGAGGGAGGGTCAGCTGAAAACTGGGGTTCTCCAGGATCTGGCGGCGCCACTGTTCAATATGGACGAAGCTGATCTGCCGCAGATGCCCCCGGTAGAGTTCCAGGAGCCTGCGCAAAACCCGGCGCTGCATGGCTGTGGACAGCTCCAAGAAGCGCCCCCGGGGGAACGTGAGCTGGCCCCGCTGCCAGCGCATGTGCTTGCGGCAGATCTCCTCCGCCTGGGTCTGCAGCTCCAGTTCATCTTCCCGGGCCAGATCCGCCAGCTGCACCAGGCGGGTCATGATCTCCGGGTTATACTCCTCCGCCAGCAGGGGCAGCAGCTCCTGGCGCACTTTATTGCGCAGGTAGATGGGCTCCAAGTTGGTTTCATCCTGGACATAGGGCACGCCAAAAAACTGGCAGTAGCGGATGATCTCTTCCTTAGACACAGTGAGCAGCGGGCGGATAAACATGCCCCGCTGCATGGGGATGCCGCCCAAACCGTGCAGTCCCGACCCGCGCAAAATGCGCATGAGGACAGTTTCCGCCTGATCGTCACCATGGTGCCCCAGGGCGATGCGGTGATACCCCCCCGCTTCCGCGAAGTTCTTCAGCAGCTGGTAGCGGATCTTACGGGCGCCCTGCTGCTTTGATTCCCCGCTGGCTGCCAGATAGCGGTTGATGTCATACTCCTGAATCTCCACGGGAATATGCAAATCCCGGCAATAGTCCCGGACAAAGGCCGCGTCCCGGGCGGCAGTTTCCCGGAAGCCGTGGTTGAGATGGAACGCGCCAATATTGCGGACATTCCAGCGCACAAACAGATGCAAAAGCGCCATGGAATCGGGTCCGCCGCTCACGGCGATGAGAATGCGCTCCTGTTTGGCCACGGACATGGCCTGCAGATTCTCCAGAAAAACGGTGAGCAGATCAAAGTCCACTGGACTGCACCCTCCTATAGGCCTCAACTTCCCACTGGGCGGGAACGAGGCGGGCCACCACCACCATCATATCATCTGCCACCCGGCCATCGGCCTGGGCGATGCAATCGGCGAGGATCATTTCCGCCAAGGAGGCGGGATCCGCTTCCCCAGCGTCCAGTCCCCTCAGCTGCCAGCACATCCACTCTTCCTTGCGGGCTATGTGGCGCTGGGCCTCCAGCACCCCATCGGTGGCCATGATCAACAATTCGCCTTCTTTGAGCGTTCTCCTATCCAGTTCTACCTCAACCTGGTCCAGCATGCCCACGGGCAGGGCGTGATTGTCGATAACCTCCACTTCCCGCCCACGCTTGATGAAGCTTGGGGCTGCGCCCACTTTCACAAACTCAAGCTGACCGGTGAACAGATCCACCACAACTAGGTCGATGGTGACAAACATCTCCTCCTGATTGCGCAGCATGAGCAGGCGGTTGATGAAACTAACCGCCGCGGCCAGATCGTAGCCCGCCTTGATCATCCGCTCCAGCAGGCGCAGCGTCACGCTGCTTTCAGTATGGGCCTTAAGCCCCACGCCCATGCCGTCGCTTAAGACGATGACCACTTTGCCGAAGGAAATCTCAAAACTGACCTGGCTGTCGCCGGAGATACCGCTGGAGGCCACGGTGGCTTTGCCGATCTCCACCCGGTAAGCGGGGCAGGGGGCGATCTGGAACCCGCAGATGCCCGCGGCGCAGCTGGTGCCCACAACGGTGTAGCGCTGAGAGGTGACTGTTCCGCTGCAGTAGTCCGCCACTTCCCGGCAGAAGGACCTGCTCGCGCAGGGGCTGCGCCGGGCACCGTAGATTTCGTAGCCGTCTAGACACCTCAGCGCGGTGATGTAAGCCAGGTCGGCGCCGGCAAACTGTTCCAACAAGCGCTCCTCCAACTCCCGGGTGAACTGGGCCTCCGGGCCGAAGGAATTCTTCATGGCCTTGAGCAGTTCCGCCAGATCCTGCAGCTGCTTTTGGAAAAGGGGACGCTCCCGATCTGGGAGAGTTTGCTGCAGTTCCTCAACGACCGTGAGGTAGCCGTCTATTTTCTGGTCCAGCACCCTCTTCAGGTGCTCATCATAGCCCCGATCCTGCTGCCGGAAGGGTTCGGTGCCGGGTACAAGCCGGGCCAGAACATCCAGCCTGTCCCGGGGGACCTTCCGGGCCAGCCAGACGGCGGCCATGAGCACCAAAAGCCACTGGAGGGTGCCCTCGTCCACCGGGCCGGGAACGGTGAACATCCAAGCCAGAAACAGCGCGGTGTAAGAACCCCAGGAGAACTTGTTCAGAAAGCCCACCAGGAGGCTGGCGGTGACAATGAGCAGCACCAGAGCTGTGGATTCCCCCAAAAGCAGGAGGATCAGCCCCAGCGACAGGCCGAGGATGCTGGTTACTCCCAACCCGCCGAGCCTGGCCCCCACAACCAGGAGCCAGGCAACCAAAAAGAGCCGGAGGGAAAACCCACCCCAAGACCAATCCAGGGCCAAAAGCAGGGTCAGGGCGGCAAAGAACACGAACACCTCACCATGGGCGAGCTGCCTCTCCAGGCAGCGCTCCACCAGGCTCCTGAGGAGCCCCAGGGAAAAGACGGCAAAGGCACATTCGGTGATGGCGACAATAAAGACGATGGGCATGGGGCGCAGGAGAAAATGCACCACAGCCTTCACCGCCAGGGCAGCGCACAGCGGCCAGCTGCCCCGCCCTCTGCCTTCCTCCCGGGTGAACAGCCAGATGAGGGCCAGGGCGGTATAATAAGGTAGGGACTCGAAAACACCTAGGGCCGCGGTGAGCCCCAGAGCTACCCCCAGAACAGGCAGGACCGAACGGTAGCCCCTATCTGCCCGCCAAGCCGCGGCGTAGGCCAGACCGAAGGGCCACACTTCACCAAAAATCGCGCTCCGACCCAGCAGAAATCCGAAGACTGCCCAGACAGGGGGAGAATAGGCCCAGCGGGCAGCCAGCTGTCCAAGCCCCAATCCCTCTTCTGTCCAGCTCAGTTGAGAAGGTACTATTTTGGACACGGTATCATCCCCATCCGGTTGCTCGTTTCAGCATAGCAGGGTAGCGGCGGGGATTTTGTCGAAGCCGGTCGTATGCGCGGTCAAATTATCTGAATAATTTCGAAGCAAATAAAAAACCCCACAGAAATTTGTAGGGTTTTGTGGCTTAGTTATGGTAGCGGCGGCTGGATTCGAACCAGCGACACTACGGGTATGAACCGTATGCTCTGACCAACTGAGCTACGCCGCCTAG
>JGI24714J26587_10001351_pt1 | contig 17289 bp, 16 predicted proteins | sample BioPla4DNA2_FD_26587 | JGI IMG/M metagenome (IMG submission 26587)
AGTTGATGGTGAGTTTATAATCAACCCTAGCAGTGAAGAGAGGGAGGCATCCCTATTAGATTTGACAGTGGCAGGTACTAAAGATGCCATTATGATGGTTGAGGCTGGTGCTAAGGAAGTGCCAGAAAAGACCATGTTAGATGCCATATTATTTGCCCATGAAGAGATAAAAAAGATATGCCAATTTATAGAGGAAATAGTAGAGGAAGTAGGACAGGAAAAACAAGAATTTGAGCTATTTAAGCCTGATGAAGAGTTAGAAGAAAAGATTAAGGAATATGCTACTGAGAAGTTAATCCAAGCCATCAATACGGTAGAAAAACAGGAAAGGGAAGAAAAGATCGACCAGGTAAGTGAGGAGATCTTAGAAGTATTCCTAGAAGAATATCCTGAAAATGAAAGGGATATTAAGGCTGTAATTGAAAATATAGTTAGGACTGAAGTAAGAAGGATAATATTAGAAGAAGGTATTAGGCCAGATAATAGGAAGTTGGATGAGATAAGACCTATTTCTTGTGAAGTTGGCTTACTACCAAGAACCCATGGTTCAGGCTTATTCACTAGGGGTCAAACTCAAGTATTAACTGTTGCAACCCTAGGAGCATCTTCCGACGTTCAAATTATAGATGGACTAGGGGATGAAGAGTCCAAGAGGTATATGCACCACTATAATTTCCCACCCTTCTGCGTTGGAGATACAAGACCTTTAAGGGGACCTAGTAGAAGGGAAATCGGTCACGGGGCTTTAGCAGAAAGGGCTCTAGAACCTGTTATCCCACCAGTAGAAGAGTTTCCTTATACTATTCGTTTAGTTTCAGAAGTATTAAGTTCCAACGGTTCATCATCCCAAGCCAGCGTTTGTGGAAGTACCCTAGCCCTAATGGATGCTGGAGTACCAATAAAGGCACCTGTAGCTGGTATAGCCATGGGCTTGATCAAGGAAGGAGATAGGGTAGCCATCCTATCAGACATCATCGGCATGGAAGACCATCTTGGGGATATGGACTTTAAGGTAGCCGGTACTAAAGAGGGTATAACGGCCATCCAAATGGATATTAAGATCGATGGTATCGATAGGCAGATTCTAGAAGAAGCCTTAGAAAGGGCCAGGATAGGAAGATTATTTATCCTATCTAAGATGTTAGAAGTTATCGATAAACCAAGGGAAGAAATATCACCTTATGCACCTAAGATCTTTACAATGAAAATCGATCCTGAAAAGATTAGGGAAGTTATTGGACCTGGTGGTAAGGTAATCAACAAAATCATCGATGAAACAGGTGTTAAGATAGATATAGAAGACGATGGTATGATATCTATTGCTGCCGATAGTACTGAAAATGGTAAGAAGGCTATTAAGTTGATTGAAGATATAGTAAAGGAAATCGAAGTGGGAGAAGTCTATTTAGGTAAGGTTACTAAGATTACAAGCTTCGGTGCTTTCTTAGAAATTCAAAATGGCAAGGAAGGACTACTGCACATCTCCAATATAGCTAAGGAAAGAATCAACAGGGTAGAAGATGTCCTTAAGGTGGGAGATGAAGTTCTAGTTAAGGTAACCAGCATAGATAATCAAGGAAGGATCAACCTTAACAGAAAGGTATTATTAAAGGATGAATCCAATAAAAGCGAATAGTAAAAAGCAATGCATGAACCCGAAAAGGTTCATGTTTAGTTTTTTGTATAATTTTTTTCCTCCTGAATATATATTTATTGTATGATGAAGGAGGGAAGGAATATGAAAATTTTTATCATCAAAAAAAGGAACTTATTTTTAGTAGCAGTGATCTTACTCATCTGCCTAATTACCCTATTTGTTATGAAAAATTTGAGTCCTACTAAGGAAGTCTTTAAGGACCTCTACTATCAGGGAACTAAGGAGGAAAAGATAGTAGCCTTTGCCTGTAACATAGATTGGGGCAATGAATACATACCTGATATGTTAAAGATCTTTAAAGAAAGGGATATTAAGATTACTTTTTTCCCCACAGGCAGGTGGGCTGAGAATAATGAAGAACTCTTACTTAAAATCTATGAAGATGGCCATGAGATAGGAAATCATGGCTATCGCCATGTAGACTATGACAAATTGGATTATAGGAATAATTATGAGGAGATTCAAAGGGCCCATGAAATTATCAGTAATATTATAGGTGAAGAGCCTAAATTTTTTGCCCCTCCAGCTGGTGCCTTTAACGATTCTACAATTCAGGCAGCCAAGGATTTAGGTTATAAAACCATCATGTGGTCAATAGACACCATCGATTGGCGGCAGGACTCCTACAGGGATGTAATCGTAAAAAGGGTTTTAGATAAGGTCCATGAAGCAGCCATAGTCTTAATGCATCCTACCCAAGAAACCAATAAGGCCTTGCCCATTATAATAGATGAGCTTTTTAATAGGGGATATAAAATTGGCAGAGTAAGTGATGTATTATATTAAGGATGTATAATAAGGGTATGCTTTATATTAAGGAATGTATAATTATAAGGATGAATTATTATAAGATATCTCTAAAATAAAGGTTGTATTATGTAATTATCTATTTTTTCATTTGCTAATAAATTTAGCTAATTTAGTAAATCTATACTAGATAAGATAAAAATCTGATATAAGATTTGAATTTGATTTAATGTAATTTATGGCTTAAAATTTAAAATAATATATTCATAAAGATAAAAGACGAGGTGGTACTAATGAAGATTAAGGTAATAAACAAAAGCTCATTACCCTTGCCAGAATATAAGACTGGTGGTTCTGCAGGCATAGACCTATATGCCAATATCTCCGAACCTATTGAGTTAAAGCCTATGGATAGGGTCTTAATACCTACAGGCCTTTATATGGCCATACCTGAAGGATATGAAGGCCAAATTAGGGGTAGGAGTGGTCTAGCATTAAAACACGGCATTACCCTAGCCAATGGCATAGGGACCATAGATAGCGATTATAGGGGGGAGATAGGGGTAATTTTAATAAACCTTGGTATGGAGCCCTTTACCATCAAAAGGGGAGATCGGATAGCCCAGCTGGTATTGTGCAAGTATGAGAGGATTCAATTTGAAGAGGTAGAGTCCCTAGAAGAAACTTCTAGGGGAGAAGGGGGCTTTGGCCATACGGGTATATAATATCATAAATAATCTTATCATAATTGATACNCTAANTTTATNATAAAATCCTAATCATAAATGACATATAACCACATATAATTTAATAGATATAAGTTTATATAAATAATCAACTAGGAAGAATGGCTTGTTTATATAGAAATTATACTAAGAGGTGGTTATATGAATCGTATTAGGCTTAGTGAATTAGGGGACAAGGAGATAATAAATTTAAACAATGGGGCTAGATTAGGACTTTTAAATGAAGCCGATATCATCTTTGATGAGGAGACGGGTAAAATCAAATCCCTAGTGGCTCCTGAAAAGCGCTTAAGCTTTAAATTATTAGGTTTAGAAAGTAATGGTATGGAGATACCCTGGTCCGCCATAAGAAAGATCGGCTACGACATGATTATAGTTGAATTAGATTAGATAGAAATAGGATTATTAGATTAAATTAAATAAAATAAAATTAAGATTAGACTAATTAAAGTATTAGTTTTGTTATTTAGTTTAAGTAGCAGATCTTAATTATAGTTAGTATATTTAAACTTAAGGGAGCAAAACATCCTGGGTAATTAATAAAACTCAGGATGTTTTTTATGCTTTTATCATACTTCTTTTTATCAATGGATTGATGATAGGGTACATAAAAATCTCCTTATGGTAAATGATATATATGAATATATAATTGGAGGAATCGATATGTTAGAGAAAAAAGATGCCAAGGAGACTAGGGAAACTAAAAATAATGATGAAAAGACTGATAATGCAGTAGATAGGGAAAAATCCATAAAGGAATTCGGTACACCTGAGGTAAAGCCATTTCAAAGCAACATTCAATTTATCTCCATAATAGGTGAAATCGAGGGCCATTCGGTGGCCGGTTCTGATAAGAAGTCTACTAAATACGAGCATATAATCCCCCTACTAATCAGTGCTCAGATAGATCCAAGGATAGAAGGAGTCTTTATAGTAATTAATACAGTAGGGGGCGATGTAGAAGCTGGCTTGGCCTTAGCTGAGATGATTAATAGCCTAGATAAGCCTACTGTATCTTTAGTTTTAGGAGGAGGCCATAGTATAGGTGTCCCCTTAGCTACTTCCACCGACTACTCCTTCATAGTTCCAACGGCCACCATGACCATCCACCCAATTAGGACTACTGGTTTGGTTATAGGTGTACCCCAGACCTTTAGATACTTCCAAAAGATGCAGCAGAGGATAAACAATTTTGTCATTAGGACATCTAAAGTAGATCCTGATACCTTCCATGATCTGATGAATGCCACTGATGAATTGGCCAACGATGTGGGTACCATATTAGTAGGAAAGGCTGCTGTAGATTATGGTCTAATCGATGAAGTAGGTGGCTTATCAGATGCCTTAAACAAGCTGAACGAGCTTATAAGAAACAGAAAAGAATAGATAATGGACCTTAATTATGCTATAATAACATAAGGAAAAGTCAAAGGGGGAGGCGATTCCTCTCTTTGTTAGAGGATGATTATGAGTAGAACTAAAAGTAGTAAAAAGAAGAAAAACAAGAATGACCTAAAACAATTTAATAGGGATTTAATTGGCAGTTTAATAGTAGTTGTGGGCATCCTTTGGATGATTAGTCTATTTAGCTTTCAAATGGGTATAATTGGTTCCCTTCTCAGGGGTACCAGTTTCTTTTTAATGGGCTTTGGGGCCTATTTTTTTCCTATAGGGCTTATAGCCGTTGGACTTATCTTCATTTTAGATAGATTCGATAATAGGGAGATGGAAAAAGCTTTATTGATTATTGCCCTCTATTTAACCCTACTTATCTTTCTAGATAGTAAAAATATGGATGTGGTAGGCTTCATCGATAGAATAAGGGCGGCCAACTTCCATTCCTTAGACCATAAGGGGGGAGGTTTTTTAGGGGCAATCTTAGGCTACCTAATCTATAGTCTATTTGGAAAGGGTGCTTATCTAATCGTAGCTTCTTCCTTTATAATATCCAGCTTACTCCTTTTTGATAAGAATATAAAGGTATTGATAAAGGACATAGACCTTAGAGGGAAAATCAAAAAGGATGAAGGGGACAAGGAGCCCAAAAAGAAAAGGGTTAAGAAGGCTAAAGCTATGTTAGATAAGGCTAAAAGCAATAAGGAAGCAAGTAAGAAGGAAGTTCGAATAGTTGACTACAATTCTTCCGAAAAGAAGAATGAAAAGGAAAACCCTATAGAGGAAGAGATAATAATAAGGAGTCCTAAAACTGAGAACATTTCTTATACTCTACCACCTTTAAGCCTACTTAAATCCTATGATAATAAGAAGGATGATAGTGAGAAGAAGGAAATCATAAACAACGCCAAGCTTATAGAAGAGACCATGAAAAACTTCGGCATAGAGGCCACCATAACCCAGATAAACCGTGGACCTACTATTACCTGCTATGAACTTTCTCCTTCTCCAGGGATTAAGTTAAGTAGNATCGTAAGCCTGGCCGACAATATTGCNATGAGCTTGGCAACTTCAGATATAAGGATTGAAGCACCTATACCGGGTAAATCAGCAGTTGGTATTGAGGTGCCCAACAGGGTAAAGGATAGTGTATCCTTAAAGGAGATGCTCTTGTCAGATGAATATCTGAATATAGATTCAAACCTACCCTTAGTACTGGGGAAGGATGTAAGCGGAAAACCTATCGTTTCATCTATAGATAAGATGCCCCACTTGCTTATAGCTGGTGCTACAGGATCAGGAAAAAGTGTCTGTATCAACACCATAATCATGAGCATCATCTATAAATCAAGCCCAGAGGAGGTTAGGTTGATCTTAATAGATCCCAAGGTGGTTGAACTTAGCATCTATAATGATATCCCACATCTACTGATTCCAGTAGTGACGGATCCAAAGAAGGCATCCTTTGCCTTAAACTGGGCTGTAGATGAGATGGAGAAAAGGTATAAGCTATTTGCCCAAAACAGTGTAAGGGACATGAAGTCCTACAATGAAAAGCAAAGGGCTAAAAATGAAGAAACCCTACCATCCATCGTCATCATCATAGATGAGTTGGCAGACCTTATGATGGTAGCAGCCCAAGAAATCGAAGATTATATCTGTAGATTAGCCCAAATGGCCAGGGCAGCTGGAATTTACCTGATTATTGCTACACAAAGGCCATCGGTAGACGTAATAACAGGTACTATCAAGGCCAATGTACCTTCAAGGATTTCCTTTGCTGTATCCTCCCAGGTGGATTCTAGGACCATCCTGGATATGGCAGGGGCTGAGAAGCTACTTGGTAGGGGAGATATGTTGTTTTATCCATCCTTCTATTCTAAGCCTTTAAGGGTACAAGGAGCCTTTGTAAGCGACAGTGAGGTAGAATCTGTAGTTAACTTCCTAAAGACCAACAATGAATCGGATTACGATGAAGAGATCATTGATGTAGTTCAAAACTCTGCTGAACTTAAGACAGACTTTAACGATGAATTGCTACCAGAGGCCATAAAAATGGTAGTTGAAGAAGGACAAGCATCCATTTCTCTATTACAGAGGCGGTTAAGGATAGGCTACGCTAGGGCTGCCAGGTTAATAGATGAGATGGAGGCTAGGGGCATCGTCGGTGGCTTCGAAGGTAGTAAACCTAGGAAGGTCCTCATTACTGAAGAAGATTTAGAAGAAGAATTTGACTAGAAGGGGTTAGATTAGATTATGAATATTGCAAATAAGATTACTTTATTTAGGGTATTTTTAGTTCCTGTATTTTTACTAATTCTATATTCAGACCTTAACAACAGCCATATGATAGCTGGCTTGGTCTTTATCTTTGCTTCATTGACTGATACGCTAGATGGCTACTTGGCTAGGAGTAGAAATCTAGTAACCAATTTTGGTAAATTCGTAGACCCACTGGCGGATAAGGTCTTGGTAGCTGCCGCTTTAATTGCCCTAGTAGAATTTGGTAAAATACCCGGCTGGATAGTGGTTATAATAATTGCTAGGGAATTTACCATTACTGGCTTTAGGGTTTTGGCTGCATCTGAAGGTATAACCATTGCGGCTAGCCCACTGGGTAAGTTTAAGACTATTACACAGCTATTAGCTATAATACTGATACTATTTAACAATTATCCATTTTCTTTAATCAATATTCCTTTGGATAGGATCATGCTTTACTTAGCAACAATATTTACAATCCTATCTGGTATAGACTATATAGTTAAAAATAAGCAAGTGCTAAATATGAAGGATATATAAAAAGATATATAAATGGGAGATGGATTATGATAGCTGAAATTGTAACAATCGGTACTGAAATTACTACTGGAAGTACTTTAAACACCAATACCTATTACCTATCTCAAAAGCTTTTCGAACTAGGTATCGAAACCCATTACCATACTACGGTAGATGATGATGAAGAAAGGCTCAAAAGGGTTATAGAAATCGCCTTAGATAGGGCTGACCTTATCATTACTACTGGAGGACTAGGCCCTACCAAGGATGATATGACCAAGGAAGTTATTGCTAAGGCCTTAGGCCTAGAATTAGAACTTGATGAAGAAATGAAGAAAAAGCTACAGGATATGTTCGCCCGAACTGGAAGAAGGATGAGCAAGAACAACCTTAAGCAAGCATTAAGGCCTAAGGGAGCTTCCTTTATAGAAAACGATAATGGTACTGCGCCAGGGATCTTTATAAATAAGGATAATAAAAAGATTATCATGCTGCCTGGGCCACCCTATGAAATGAATAATATGTTTGAAAAGCACGTTAAAAATCTAATAGGGGATGAGACGGTTATCCTTTCTAAATCCGTCAATACCGTAGGGATTGGGGAGTCCAATCTAGAAAGTAGATTAAACGAGTTAAAGCTAGCAACCCCCAATACTACCATCGCCACCTTTGCCAAGGGAGGAACCGTTGAAATTAAGATCATCAGCAAGGGTACCGATAGGGTAAGGGTACAAGAAGAGATAGATAATATAGTGGGTAGATTAAGGGAAGAATTTAAGGACTATATCTACGGCTATGACAACATCAACATTGAAGAAGTAGTTGTCAAGATGCTCATAGAGAAGGGAAAAAAGATAGGCCTATGTGAATCCTGTACCGGTGGTTTAGTAAGCAGCATGATTACCAGAGTTCCTGGTGCTTCTATGGTTTTAGATAGGGCCATAGTAAGCTATAGCAATGATGCTAAGGTGGAAGAGTTAGGCGTAAACCCTTCTACTTTAGAAAAATATGGAGCTGTCAGCGAGGAAACAGCCTATGAAATGGCCAAAGGCCTACTGGATAGGGGGAAGGTGGATATAGTCGTATCCATAACCGGTATTGCTGGACCTGATGGTGGCTCTAAAGAAAAGCCTGTAGGCTTAGTCTATCTTTGTGTAATGACTAGGGATAACCATAGGGTCATTAAATGTAACTTCAATGGCAATAGGCAAACAATACAAACTAGGACGGCTATTAAGGCCCTGGACGAAATTAGAAAAGTTTTGATTANCAATTGACTTTATGGGTATTTTAATATATGATTAGAGTGTGGAACTTATGTTCTGAGAATGAAAGGGGGGAATCCAGTAATACTGGATTATAATGGATAAGGAAAAAAGAAAAGTCTTAGATTTGACACTAAATCAAATAGAAAAGCAATTCGGTAAAGGCTCCATCATGAGACTTGGAGAAGCGGCCCAATTAGATATAGAAGTTATTCCAACGGGCTCCCTAGATTTAGATATTGCCCTTGGCATCGGTGGAATACCTAGGGGCAGGATTATTGAAGTTTTCGGTCCTGAATCTTCAGGTAAGACTACCCTAGCCTTGCATATGGTGGCTGAAGCACAAAAATTAGACGGAATAGCTGCCTTTATAGATGCTGAGCATGCCTTAGACCCAAGCTATGCCAAAAAGCTAGGTGTAGATATCGATAACTTGATTATTTCACAGCCTGATACTGGAGAACAGGCCCTGGAAATTACGGAAGCTTTAGTAAGAAGCGGTGCCATAGATATAGTCATAGTAGACTCAGTAGCTGCCCTAGTACCAAAGGCGGAAATTGAAGGAGAAATGGGCGACTCCCATATGGGATTACAGGCAAGACTGATGTCCCAAGCCCTAAGGAAATTAGCAGGTGCCATCAATAAATCCAACTGTACTGTAATCTTTATAAACCAATTGAGGGAAAAGATTGGAGTAATGTTTGGAAATCCTGAGACTACTACTGGTGGTAGGGCCTTGAAGTTCTATGCCAGTATAAGGCTAGATGTACGCCGTGTAGACTCCATTAAGCAGGGGGATCAAATCCTAGGAAACAGAACTAGGGTCAAGGTGGTTAAAAATAAATTAGCGCCACCATTTAAACAAGCAGAATTCGACATCATGTATGGTGAGGGTATATCTAGAGAGGGCAACATACTAGATGCTGGTGTAACGGCTGAAATCATTAAAAAAGCAGGTGCCTGGTTTAGCTACGGAGAACACAAATTCCAGGGTAGGGAAAATCTTAAGGACTTCCTCAAGGAAAACCCAGATGTCTGTAAAGAGATTGAAAACAAGATTAGGGCTAAATTCGGCCTAATACCAGAGGACCAAATAGAAGAAGAAAGTTCAGCTAAAGAAGATGAATAAGCTTAAACCTCCTTTTTAGGAGGTTTTATATTACTTATATGGAAATTATTGAAGTAAATTACATTTAAATGTATTTTATATTGTATCTTGAATCTATATATGTAGGATTATATATTTTATTTAATGTATGGACTTCTACTGATTTATAACTATTAAATAATTTACCCATGACTTATATTAATTTTAAGGGGGTGTTGTATTGCGACTCTTATTTTTTACCGATTCCCATATTAGGGGAACCTCCCCTAAGAATCGTAAGGACGACTTTGTTCATACCCTGGAGAAGAAATTAGAAGAAATAGTTGATATAATAGAAGCTAATAGAGTTGACTATGTCCTCCACGGCGGTGACCTATTCGATAGGCCTGATGTATCTATCGCCATAGTAAGCCGTTTTTCTAGGGTATTCAAGAAGATTAAAGTACCCATGTATGTAGTAAGCGGAAACCATGACGTCTATGGCCATAACCCCCAGACTATCGGCAGGACTATGATAGGCCTATTAAGTGAGCTAGATATCTTCAATCTAATTGAAAGGGATGAAAGAATAATCCTAGAAAAGGAGGGCCTTAGGGTCCAAGTAACAGGACAACCCTATATATACGATATAGATGAGCCCGTTAATCGGAAGTATTATATGGTAGAGGATGTAGAAGAGGATATTAACTATGCCATCCATATAGTCCATGGTATGCTATTAGATAGGCCCTTTATAAAGGGGGTTCCTTATACCCTGGTGGAGGATATCAGGGATACTAAGGCGGATATAACCCTTGCAGGCCACTACCATTCAGGCTTTGATAGGATAAAGATAGATGGCAAATATTTCATAAACCCAGGCAGCATAGTTAGGATCTCCAACAGCTTAAGGGAGATGGATAGAAGGCCTAAGGTTATTATTATAGACTTAGGAGAAGATATAAAGATAACTGACGTCTACCTAAAAACCGCTTTAGATGGTGATCAAGTCCTAGATAGGGAAGAAATCGAAAGGAATATCTTTAAAAGGGAAAGGATATATGAATTCAAGCAGACGGTAGATTCAGCCATGAATTTTGAGAAGATGGATATAAATGATGTATTGATAGAAGTTTCCAAATCAGAAGGATTAAGTGAAGAAGTTAAAGAAGAGGCTTTAAAAAGGATAGCCATGATCCAGATGAAGGAATTTAACGGAGGTTAAGATGAAATACTTAAAAACTGCAATACTTGAAAACTTTCAATCCCATAAGTACTCTGTAATACACTTTGATGAAGGTTTAAACGTGATCTTAGGCCCTTCCGATTCAGGGAAATCTGCCATTATCAGAGCCATTAAGTGGGCCTTATATAATGAACCGGCTGGAGATTACTTCATGAGGGAGGGGGAAAGTAAAACTAGTGTAACCCTGCTCTTTAGTGACAATACTAAGGTCAAACGCTTAAGGACCAGGTCTAAGAATCAATATATCCTCTATCTAAAGGATGGGGAGGAAATCATATTGGAAGGCTTTGGTACTTCTGTTCCTGAAGAAATCCTAGAGGCAACTGGCATAAAGAAGATAAAACTGGATAGTGATTCATCTGCCTCCATCAATCTAGGAGAACAATTAGAGGGGCCCTTCCTACTATCTGAAAAGACCAGCACTAGGGCTGGAGCCATAGGAAGGCTAATAGGGGTAAATATTATCGATGATGCCTTAAAGGATACCCTGAAGGATATTAGAAATCTAAATAACAGAAGGAAGATGATGGAAGAAAGAATTTCAAAAATCCAGGATGAACTAAAGGAATATGATTATCTAGACCAATTAGAAAAGAGCTTAGAGGCAGTTGAAAATCTAAGAAGGATCATAGCAGCTAAGACTAAAAAGAAGGAAATACTTAACCAATGCCTAATTAAATATGAAAGCTTAAAAGGGGAAATATCACAACTTAATCAAACCTTAGACAGGCTTAAATCATTAGAAGATATTGACCCTATAATAGAAACAATAGATAAGAACATCAACAGCTATAAATATCTAAGGTTGAAAAATACCCAGTATAAAAACTCTAGGGAGGAAATTAAGAAGACTGACTTTATCCTAGATAAGTTAACTGGCTTAGAAGAAATAGACCAAATTTTAAAGGATTTCAGTGAGCTAAATAATCGCTTTAAAATCCTTTATAATATTAAAGAAAGCCTAACCCTTGTTCAGGAGGAAAAAAGTAAAACAGAAGGGATATACCATAGATTAAGGGTATTGCCAGAGATTGAGAAGGCCTTGACTTCCGCTAAAGATAAGCCACAGCTTATAAAGAGGCTTATTAAGCTTAAGGAGGAATATGCCCTTAACCAAAAGAATTTAAGGGTGGGAAATGAATTTATTAGGCACTTCGATGGCTTAGGAGATGCAGAAGAAAGGATCAATCAAGTAGCCAAACTAAAGGATAGGTTAAGGAGCTTGATGGAGCTTTCTAAAAGGATGAAAGCTACAAACTTAAGTCTTGATAAGGAGACTAAGGAGTTAGAAAGGATAGAAGGGACAATTAAAAGCCAATTAAATGAATATAGGGAGATACTATCTAAGATAGAGGTCTGTCCATTCTGTTTAAGCCATATCGACGAAGATAAGAGGAATCATATAATTAGCCACTATATTTAGGAGGGATAGTATGGATTATGAAAAGCAATTAAATAACCTTAAGGAAAATTTAGATAAGGCTAAATCATTAAAATACAGGGCGGAGGCTAGGTTGGAGCAGCTAAAACGCCAGGAAGAGGAATTAATCAATGAATTAAATGAATTAGGGGTTAAGCCGGAGGAGCTGGATCAGGAAATAGAAAAGCTAACTAAGGAAATAGACAGCCTATTAAAGGAAGCCCATAGTTTACTACCTATGGATTTATTGGAGAAGAAGTGATAGTATGCAGGAAATAGATATTTTAGATGAAAGGATAAGCGATTTAAAGGCCTATCTTGCTAGGGAAAGCGGAAAAAGGGATAAATTAAAGGAGCAATTGGAAGAATCTAAGGAACAACTTAATGACCTGTTGGAAAATATAGAGCTTTTGGAGAAGGTAGCCATATTATTCCAAAAGACCTCTGAGTTTGCCAGGGAACAGGCCAAAGTTCAAATAGAAACCTTAGTGACTAAATGCCTGCAATTTATATTTGAATCCGATATGGAGTTCCAAATAGAAATAGAAGAGTTACGCAGTAAGGCTAATGCTGAGTTTTATGTGGTTACTGAAAATGATGGTGTCATAATTAAAACCAAACCTGAGTTATCTAGGGGTGGGGGGGTTGTAGATATAGTATCTTTAGCCCTTAGGATTGCCTTTTTACAGATTCATAAGCCTAGAATCCAGGGACCCCTTATACTAGATGAACCTGCTAAGCATGTTAGTGAAGATTACATATATAATGTGGCTGATTTCCTAAAACAGACATCAGAAATGTTCAATCGGCAAATAATTATGGTAACACATAATCAACACCTATCTGCCATTAGTAATAACTGCTATAGGGTTGAACACGATGGTTCACAAAGTACCATAACGAAGGTAGAATCCTAATTAGCATCTTGACATAATCCTGCTTTAATAATAAAATAAAGGTGTGTAGCCATACTTACAAATAATTTCCTTTTTTTGTATGACGCTACAGCCCAAGTTAAACTTCAATTTTTAGAAGATTTAGCTAATATATACTATTGCTTTGAAATTGAAGCGCAGTGTGGAACTTGATAATTTAATAAACGGAGGTGTTTAACATTAATGAAGCTTTATTCGTAATTCTTGGAGCAATTATTGGAATATTCGTCGGATATTATATAAGGAAAAATATAGGCGAAGGAAAAATAAATAATGCTGAAGAATTAGCAAAACAAATAGTAGAAGAAGCAAAAAGAGAAGGTGAATCTCAGAAAAAGGAATTATTACTTGAAGCCAAAGAAGAGATTCACAGATTAAGGACTGAGGCCGATAGAGAAAATAGAGAAAGACGCAATGAAATTCAAAGATTAGAGCGTCGTGTTCAAAATAAAGAAGAAGCTGTCGACCGTAAGATGGAAGCAATTGAAAGAAAAGAAGAATTGCTTATAAAGAAGGGGAAAGAATTAGAAGAAAAAGAAGTTGCCATAAATGATCTTTATGAGCAACAACTTAAGGAATTGGAAAAACTATCAGGTTTAACTTCTGAAGAGGCAAAAGAAATCCTATTAGAAGGAGTTAAACGTGAAATTGCCCATGAAACAGCTGTTATGATTAAAGAAATGGAAAATGAGGCTAAGATGGAAGCCGAAAAGAGAGCTAAAGAAATAATCACAACTGCAATTCAAAGGTATGCAGCTGATCATGTGGCTGAAACTACTGTTACAGTTGTCGCTTTACCAAATGACGAAATGAAGGGTAGGATAATTGGTAGAGAGGGTAGAAATATTAGAACCTTAGAGACTTTAACAGGTATTGACTTAATAATAGATGATACTCCTGAAGCTGTAGTTCTATCAGGGTTTGACCCTATTAGAAGGGAAATAGCAAGAATTGCTTTAGAAAAGCTTATAGTCGATGGTAGAATCCATCCTGCTAGAATAGAAGAGATGGTAGAAAAGGCTAAGAGGGAAGTTCATAACATCATTAAGGAAGAAGGAGAACAAGCAGCCTTTGAAGTTGGCATACACAACCTTCACCCAGAGTTAATTAAACTACTGGGTAGGTTAAAATATAGAACTAGCTACGGACAAAATGTTCTTAAGCATTCAATTGAGGTAGCACACTTAGCTGGCATGATGGCAGCTGAATTAGGCGCCGACGTAAGGGTGGCTAAGAGAGCAGGCTTACTACATGATATAGGTAAAGCCGTAGACCATGAAGTAGAAGGACCTCACGTAGATATAGGGGTTGAATTGGCAAGAAGATATAGGGAATCTAAGGAAGTTCAACATGCAATTGCAGCCCACCATGGGGATGTAGAGCCTGAAACTATTGAGGCTGTATTGGTTCAGGCAGCCGATGCCATTTCCGCTGCAAGACCAGGTGCAAGAAGGGAAACCTTAGAGGCTTATATCAGAAGGCTTGAAAAGTTAGAAGAAATTGCTAATTCAGTTCATGGTGTTGAAAAATCATATGCAATCCAAGCAGGTAGGGAAGTTAGAATAATAGTTAAACCTGATGAAGTCAATGAGGAACAAACTGTTCATACAGCTAGAGAAATTGTTAAAAAAATCGAATCCGAATTAGATTATCCTGGACAAATTAAAGTTAATGTTATCCGTGAAACTAGAGCAATAGAATATGCTAAATAGCATATTTTATAAATAAAATAGAGATAATAACATATAAGGGGGCTATTAAATGGATGTTTTAAAAGTATCAGCAAAGTCTGTCCCAAATTCTGTAGCAGGTGCACTTGCTGGTGCAGTGCGCGAGAAAGGATCCGCTGAAATTCAAGCTATTGGAGCGGGGGCACTTAATCAAGCAGTTAAAGCTGTAGCTATTGCTAGAGGGTTTGTTGCACCTAGTGGAATTGATCTTATATGTATCCCTGCTTTCACAGACATCGTTATCGACGGTGAAGAGAGAACTGCTATTAAATTAATTGTTGAACCAAGATAATNTCAAAACCTGCCTATTGGGCAGGTTTTTACTTTAGCTTGATTTTTATTATTTTGTACATATTATGTATATAATATGTTGAGTATAGGAGGATGTGTAAAAAAGAGTAAACTTAACTGGAAAAAAGGAGGCCATACTTTGAAATACGATCTGCATGTTCACACCTATTATTCCGATGGGCTACTAAGTCCTAAAGAAGTTGTGGACGAAGCTATTAAAAGGGGTTTAGATGGGATAGCCATAACGGACCATGATACTGTATTAGGGTTAGATGAGGCTATAAATTATACTAAGGAATTTGAAAACTTTAATGTAATCCCGGGAATAGAGCTATCCTGTATCTATGAGGGGGATGAGGTCCATTTATTAGGATATTTTATCGATTATAAGGATGAAAGGATACTAGAAGTAACTAAAAAGCTTATGGACCATAGGAAGCTAAGGGGAACAAGGATAGTTGAAAAACTAAGGGATTTAAATATCTTTTTAGATATAGAGAAGATAAAGTCTAAAAGTGACACGGATTTTATAGGCAGGGTTGCAATAGCACGCCAGATGATTGAGCAGGGCTATGTAAGCAGCATCCAGGAAGCCTTTGATAGATACTTAAATCCAGGCATGCCAGCCTATGTGGAGAGATATAAGATATCGGTAAAAGATGCAATCAACTTAATTAAGGAAGTTAAGGGAATACCAGTACTAGCCCATCCTGGACTCCTTAAGGATGATAGGATTATCTACTATTGCATTGATAAGGGCATAGAGGGTATGGAGTGCATCCACTCTAAATACAGCCTAAATGATATTAGAAGATTAAAGGCCATAGCCAAGAAACATAATCTTATTATAACAGCTGGTTCAGATTGCCATGGAGAGCGAAATAATGGTGATTTATTGCTTGGAAGATATTTTATAGACTTAAAAACCATACCTAAGATGAAGGAGAGGATAAGATGAGTATTTATAAGGGGGAGCGGCAGCGACAATTTCCAACGACCATAGGAACGACCTCCTTTGTTAAGCTGTATATACTACACCTACTAATGGAGAAGAACCTATATGGTAATAGGATCAAGGATGAAATAAGTAGGAGGTTAAACTACAAATGGAGCCCTAGTCCAGGCATGATTTATCCATTACTTAGGGAGATGGAGGCAGAGGGCTATATAGAAGGATGGTGGGAAGAGCCTGATAAAAGGTCCATCAGAAGATATAAGATTACTGATGAAGGTATTAGGCATTATCAGGTTATACATAGGCAGGCTAAGGATTCATTCTTAAATTCTTTATTTATACTAAAGACTATAATGAAAGATTTATATAAAGAAGATGTATGATAATATGGATGCGAAATCGGGTGCAGTTCTTGATTTCGCATATTTTATGCTTTACAAAATCATATATACTGTCAATGGTATTGATAATTAGTTTTGTTTACATAATTGTATTATGTTCACTCGTACTCATGTTTAAGCTTATAAATGATTATTGGGTATTCTAATTGTTGTATAAAAAAATAGAAGATTTAAGCCAGAAAGTATAACTAGATGGTAAATATTGTATATAAGTTAAAGACTATAATGCTATTTAGGAAAAACGACTCTCTAAAATTGCCTGTAAGGCCTTTTTAGGCCTTTAGGAATATACTTGTATTGCTTAAGCATGGAAATTAATACAGGGCCAATTTAGGCCTTATATTAGATACTATGTCTGGATTATGTTTTATAAGTCAATTTTACTAGTATTTATTTGGCATTATCCGGCTTTATATCTTGTATAAAGTTGAATAAGGAAAATAGAAGTATAGACCAGAAGGGGAGTAGGGTGAACTTATATTAATAACGGTTCTATTTAAGTTATCTAGCTTATGTAATTTACATAATGTTATTATGTCTACTGATAGATTAAGTCTATATAATGGTGTAAAAAGAAAAATAATTTGAGCCAAAGCTCATACCTCGGTTAAAATATAGTTGCAACACAAATAC
>JGI24714J26587_10001359_pt1 | contig 17232 bp, 17 predicted proteins | sample BioPla4DNA2_FD_26587 | JGI IMG/M metagenome (IMG submission 26587)
TTATGTTTAGCGTATAGATATTGTTATAGGATTTTACTGGCTGGTCCAATTCTATTTCAAAGGTGCTTTCTCCCGTACTTATTTTTAGAACGTAATCATTAATGCTTCTTAATTCACTTAGATAAAAAGTAAAATAACTTTCCATAGGCTTATCTATTCTTTTTGCTAATGTATATGTATCACCTGTTCCAATACCTATTTCTAAATCCCTTGGAGCATTAGGAACTATTATCAATATTGAAGGCGGCTCTGCTGAATTCCCATAACAAACAGGTGTAATAGAAAAAAATACTATTATAAATAGAATTCCAACCAGCAATAACTTCCCTGGCTTAGTCATACCTACAATCTCTTGAAACTTTAAAGCCATATTACAACCTCCAAAAAATACATATAAAAGATTTTATATGTTTTATTCTACAAATATGGCTCATTCCCTTTAATTGATATAATACTTGTGTCCTTGACACTCCTATCGTTCTCGGTCTAAAATCTTATGGTCAACAGCATTGTATAGGAGGCATCAATAGATATGAAAGGATATACCCACCTTGCCATTGGATTAGGGGCAGGACTGATAATGAAAGATACTTTGGGAACATGGGGTGTTATTATGACAGGATTAGGTTCATTGCTCCCTGATTTAGATCATCCTGGTTCTATGCTAGGCAGAAGAATATTTGGGATTTCCGCTCTTGGGTTAAAACATCGGGGCTGGATGCACTCATTAGTGGGACTAATAGTATTTGCATCCCTATTTATGGTTATAGATCCTAAATTTGTACCAGGTATTACCCTGGGTTATTTCTTACACTTATTGGCCGACACTTTAAATCCTGCTGGTATTGCATGGCTTTATCCCATTTCAAGGAAAAGAGTATATATTATTGGTGTTCCATCAGGTAGTCCCTTGGAGTTTCTATTTATACTTTGGCTTGTATATATTATCATTGAAATGAGCTAAAACGTAATTTATGCCGTTTTACGCTCTATATAGTCCAATCAACAACTCTCTTACCGAGAAAAATATCCGGTTTTCCTAAGCCATTGGCATCTGGCAGAACACCAATAATTTTAAATCCCAATTTTAAGTAGAACTCATAGGGATGTCCCTTTAAATTCTTAATATCCCTAATTTTATCCCATAAATTATCATAAAGGTCCACATTGGATAATGAAGTCATACTATTCTCATCATCGCTTCCAACATAAATAGTAATGCCTCCCCTATTCCTTATCTGTTCTTCTAAGTCCTTTACTAGCTGCCTTCCTATTCCCTTTTTCCTATATTCAAAATCAACTACTATAGGATGTAACTCCCATACATTCCCATTATACTGACTAATCCCGCCAATCCAACCGATAACATTGTCATTTTCATCTATAGCAATTCGGCATATTCTATCTTCACTTAAACATTCTTTGACTTCTTCTATTGCTGACTCTAAATCCGGCCATGCATTTGGCCAATTGTCCTTAAAGCCTTCTACTAAGAGCTGAGCAGCTTGTAGTATATACTTTTCATCACCTTTTTTCATTGTTTTTATTGTCATAGCCTAGTTCCCCCTACTAATTGGACTTATACTTATGTTCACCTGTCTTTATTCACTGTAATTTATTGCTTTATACAATTCATCGGATACTGGTTGATCTAAAACACTTTTCTCCCCATTCTGAAATACTATCGGAGTGTTACCCTCAACTACCTTGCCAATTATGGTGGCTAAAATCCCTATCTTGGATAGCTCCCTTGATAATTTTTCTCCTTCGGGTGCTACGATAATCATTGAACCGCTAGATATTAAGCGTAAAGGATCTATATGGAATATTTTACATATCTCTCTAGTCTCCTGGGCTATTGGAATTTTGTCTATATCTACCACCAATCCCTTGTTCATGGCTTTCGACATCTCCCACAAAGCACCTAAAATTCCACCTTCAGTAACATCATGCATAGCATGTGCTCCAAATTCACTTGCCAATAACCCTTCTTTCACTACGCTAATTTCTTCTATAAACTTACTTGACCTGTCTATAAAGTCCTGGGAAAAATACTTAGCTAATATATCCCTTCGATCCATAGCTATAATTGCAGTGCCTTCTAATCCTGCTTTCTTAGTGACCAATATATCATCCCCGATCTGGGCTTTTCCAGGATGAACTAATTCCTTTTTAGCAATTTTACCTAAGGCTGTAACAGATATAACTACCTGATTTACTGCAGGGGTAATCTCTGTATGCCCCCCTATAATTTCTAAATCTAGCTCATTGGCTGCTAGATTGACATCCTTCATTATATTTTCAATTTCTTCATACTGGGTATTAACTGGAGCTATAATAGTCACCATTGCTCCAATGGGTTTTGCTCCCGTAGTAGCCACATCATTACAGGATATATGTATAGCTAGATAACCTATTTTATTAACAGCTCCAGTAATTGGATCAGTGGAAATGACACAGACATCATCCCCAAAATCAATAACACCACAGTCTTTGCCGATCCCTGGTCCAATTAAGATTTCAGGACGCCTTTTTCCTATATTTTTATTTAAAAGCTTTTCTAGTAAATCATTAGGAATTTTACCAATATTCATAAGAACCTCCAATTTATAATATTTTGCTGGAGAAAATGTATATGTATCTTTTATAATTCGACAAAATACTTACGGTAAATATAATACCACAATAAAACAAACATGACTTACTTTATTATCAAAAAGTACAGATAAATTTATTAAAGTCTACAATGCTTCTCTAGCTATTGAAAAAGTATTTATATATCCATAAAAAGATATCCTCATAAATGAGGATATTCTTAATTAAATATTATAATTTAAGTATTAACCTTGCATTTGAGTAACATCTGCTTGATTTGCTCACCCCTGATAGGTCTTGATAAATATAATTGGCACAAAAATATCTATAACATTTCTTCATTTGCAGTTTTTTCAATAAAGTGACAGATATCTAGGATAATATTGCCTTTTGCATCTGGTGTTGTAAATCTTGGGCATACATATCTCTCAAAAAACCAGTAAGCACCTTGTCTATCTGGTATTATTTTATATCCCTCTTTTAAACACCTATCGGCACACTTATGTTCTTGTCCATAAACTTCATGTTCTTTTCCATAAAGCCATACTACACCTAAGTCAGATTCATCAAAATCAATGAAGGAATATCCCTCAGGCACTTCTGCATTATTTGGACAAAACATTCCTATCCAATACTCAAAAGGTTCCTCCTCTTTCCAACGCATAAGCCCAACGTATGCATCGCCATCTTCATAAGCTGATTTAGGATTATAACTCTTTTCTAACACTTCAAACCAGCCATTTGAAAACCATTCTTCCCACTGCTTTGCAAATCCACCATTGACCCTATCCTTGTCCTCATATTTTTTCCCAATGAAACGCATTGCCGGAACCGATTGTCTATAAATTTTTATAATTTCCGCCATTCCCCTGCACTCCTCTTATATATAATTTAACAATGACCCAATTAAGTAACTGAATTGAGTACGAGCTCTTTATCAGGCCATTAAATAATCTACTTTTAAAATTGCGTACATCTTTACATCCCCAAAAGTGCCATCCTTGCGTACCATGTATTGCCTATAGGTTCCTTCATATTTCATACCTGCTTTTTCCATAACCCTGCCAGAGCCAGGATTTAGTACATCATGTTTTGCCTGAATTCTATTCATCCCAACCTCTATAAAAAGAAATCTAATAACCTCCTGAAGAGCTTCAGTAGTAACACCTTTATTCCAATAGGATTTGCTTATGCAGTAACCGATCTCGCAACGATGATCTTTATTACATATGTCACTTACTCCTATTGAACCAATTACCTGGCCTGTCTCCTTTAATTCGATTCCCCAATTATAAGTAGTATCCTTTGAATATTCATTTACCCACATCTGGATTATTTGTCTGGTGACATCAATACTACTATGAGGCCACCAGGATAGATATTTAGTAACCTCACTATCACTTGCCCAATTATTAAACATATCTTCAGCGTCTTCTGGAGTAAATCGTCGAAGGATTAATCTATCGGTTTCAAGAGTAACTGTCCCCTTGTGGTTTAGCATATTATACCCCCCAACTTTATTTCTGATCTTTGACGAGTATATCCATGGTAAGAAGTCTAGAGTAAATCTAATACTCTTTCAATAAACTTTTTAGCTTTCTCAAAATCCTTATCATTTGGGTGATTCTGCGATAATCTACCAATAATGGCAAAAAGTTTTTTATTAGTGAATTGCTGTGCAACAAAGCTACCCTTGCAAGCAAAGCTACCCTTGTTTATTGCTCCTTTAGATTCTAAAAGTTTAATTAGTTTTCTATTATAAAACTTTATACCAACTCCGCTAGTTGAAAACACAAAAACATTTTTATCACGTAAATTTAAATTTTCTACCAATCTAAACAACTGCGGGGCCATACTTTCCCTATATACTCCAGAACCAAATCCAATTAAGTTATAATCCTTTATATCAACATCATTTATATCCTTTATATTAATTAACTCTGAACCCATCTCTTTAGCAAAAAATTGTGCTATTTTTTCAGTATTGCCATTATAACCAGAATAATATATGATTAAGGATTTCATAAGTTATTTCCTCCAAAATTTGTTTGATAGCTGTGACGGGTAATTATTAATAAGCATAAAATATGATATTCTTTAATTATTCTATGTATACATAGAATATCCTTTAAGTTTTAATTTATTTTTGGTAGAATTTATAATTTCTCAATTTCAGTTTAGGAATAGACTCTTGCCTTGTTGAGCCCTCCGTTTTTCCTAAACTGAATGGGAGTAAGACCAGTATATCGTCTGAACAAAATACTAAAATAATTCTGACTGCTAAATCCTACAGACAGAGCTATATCTAATATCGAAGAATTTTCCTCAAGAAGCATACTTTTACTCTTTTCGATTCTAACCTGATTTAGATATTCTGTGAAGGTTTTGCCAGTTTCCTTTTTAAACAGAGTACAAAAGTAGGATTTATTAATATTTAGATAATTTATAACATCCTCTAGGGTAATATGATCACTGTACCTGGAATCAATATAGTCTAAAGCCCTCTTTACATGAAAGCTATAATCTTGCTTAAAATACCTCCCATGATTTAAATCCTTTTCAATAATATTAAAAAGTGAAATCAGGTTATTCATCAAACATTTAGGCTTATAGGGTATACCCAAAGGATGGTTTTTCCAGCATGTATGGGGGCCCAATATAACCAAACCCTTATACATATTTTTAGGGTCAATATAAAAAGCAGTAAAGTATATTTTATGGTTACAAGGAACTGTTACTCTATTTTCCCCTCCCTTTTCTTCAAATTCTTTTAGCGCTCTTTCATAAATATTATTATCATCCAACATTTCCATAAATCTATTGGTATATCCCGATGAACTTATTACACTACCATCGAATTTGAAAGCAATGATAGGTAGGTCTGTAATTATATAAAACCTCTCCATTATCTCTGTAAGTCTATTAAACATTTCAGCATCCCTCTTAATCTCCAAAAATATAGTTATAAAAATATAAATATCGTAATATAAGCAAAACAAACTCTCTGCTATATTACTTGATAGTGATAATCATTCTCAATTATATCATTGGATAAATTATTACGCAAATAATATTGAAATTGTAGTATGAGGGGCTTATGAAAAAAAGATATTTGATTTTACTATTAATTCTACTATCCATAGTATCACTCTTTATAGGCGTTAAGGAAGTAAGTTTACAAGATATTCTAAGTTTTGAAAATGAAGGACTGCAAATAATGCTACTTAGTCGAATTCCACGGCTAATAAGCATAATAGTTGCAGGCATGGGTATGAGCATATCAGGACTTATTATGCAGTCTATTAGCAGAAATAAGTTTGTATCCCCTAGTACCGCAGCAACAATAGATTCAGCAAAATTAGGGGTATTGATATCTTTAATATTATTCACTAGTTCAAGACCGCTGCATAAAATGCTAGTATCCTTTATATTTGCCATAGCAGGAACCCTATTTTTTATGCAAATACTGAAACGGATAAAATTTCAAAATACTATTTTTATCCCCTTAGTCGGTATTATGCTTGGTAATATAATCGATTCCATAACCACCTTTTTTGCATACAAGCTTAATTTGATCCAAAGTATTTCAGCCTGGCTGCAAGGGGATTTCTCTATGATTATTAAGGGTAGATATGAACTTTTATATATCAGCATCCCCCTTTTAGTAGTAGCCTTTCTATATGCTAATAAGTTTACTATAGCTGGTATGGGCGAAGATTTTGCAGCTAATTTGGGACTTAACTATAATAGGGTGATTAATGTAGGGGTTAGTATAGTCGCCTTAATATCCTCATTGGTGATAATTACAGTGGGCAGGATCCCCTTTCTCGGCCTTATAGTCCCTAATATTGTCACCATATTCCAAGGGGACAATATGAGAAAAAACATATTCCATACTGCCCTATTTGGATCTATCTTCCTCCTATTTTGTGATATTCTTGGGCGAATTATTATATACCCATACGAGATCCCTATAAGTCTCACAGTTGGAGTAATAGGTAGTGTTATCTTTCTTGTCTTGTTAGTTAGGGGGAATCGTTGATGGTCAGAAAAAAATATCTATGGCTTCTAGGAGCCTTGTCTATAGTCCTTATTTTAGTTTTTGTTTTCTGGGGCCTTAACAGCAACAATTGGGAATATTTTCTTTCCCTAAGAATTCCAAAGGTTGCAGCATTGGTTATTACAGGAGTAGCTATAGCATTTTCTACTCTCCTCTTTCAGACTTTAACTAATAACCGTATATTGACACCAAGTTTATTGGGATTGGATTCCCTATATATGCTAATACAGACCCTTGTAATATTTATACTGGGCTCAACCAGCCTGATTCTAATAAATAATAAGATAAACTTTTTCATATCAGTGGGCTTGATGTTGATATTCTCTGGTTTACTCTTTAAAGCCCTTTTCAAAAGGGACACAAGCAATATTATGTTTTTCCTGCTGTTTGGACTAATTCTTGGGACCTTTTTCCAAGGTCTAACTACCTTTATGCAAATGATGATGGACCCTAATGAGTTTCTGCATATACAGGATAGGATGTTTGCTAGCTTTAACCATGTCAATACTGAAATTTTGATTATTGCTTTCATAGTGATCTCAGCCCTTATGCTTTATTCTATAAAATACTTTAAATTATGGGATGTTTTATCACTAGGAAGAGATCATGCCATAAATCTAGGGGTTGATTATCATAGAACCATAAAAAATATGGTGGCTATTGTAGCTATATTGGTATCAGTATCCACCGCTCTAGTTGGTCCCATTACTTTTTTAGGATTGCTAGTTGTCAATCTAGCCAGAGAGTTTTTAAAGACATATGAGCACAAATATTTATTTATTGGCTCATCCTTAATCAGCCTTGTAGCCCTATTGGGAGGCCAGCTATTAATTGAAAGGATATTTAATTTTAGTACACCCATTAGCGTAGTCATAAACCTTATTGGCGGAGTTTACTTTTTATATCTATTGTTAAAGGAGAATGTGGCATGATAGAAATTCGTAATGTTGTAAAACAATATGGGGACAAAAGGGTATTGGACAATGTTTCTACCGTAATTGACAACGGAAAAATTACTTCCTTTATAGGACCCAATGGTGCAGGTAAAAGTACCCTATTATCTATAGTAAGTCGACTGATACCCAAAAACAGTGGTGAGGTGATCATTGACGGCAAATCTTTGGAAAACTGGCAAAGCAATCAGTTAGCCAAGAAACTTTCTATCCTTAAGCAGTCAAATCATTTAAATATTAAGCTTAGAATAAGGGAACTGGTAAGCTTTGGCCGCTTTCCATATAGCAACGGCTATCTAACAAAAGAGGATGAAATTTATATAGACCAAGCTTTAGACTATATGCAGCTGACAGAGATTCAAGATATGTATTTAGATCAGTTAAGTGGTGGCCAAAAGCAAAGGGCTTTTATTGCTATGGTTCTAGCTCAAAATACTGATTATATTTTGCTGGATGAGCCCCTTAATAACTTGGATATAAAACACTCTGTTGAGATCATGAAAATGCTTAGAAACCTAGTGGATGATCTAGATAAAACTATAGCTATTGTTATCCACGATATTAACTTTGCATCCTGTTATTCTGACCATATTGTAGCCTTGAAGGATGGAAAAATAGTAGACGAAGGGGATATCCATAGGATAATTCATAAAGATTTACTAGGTAAGATATACGATATGGAATTTAGCATAGCTGACGTTAACAACATGAAGCTTTGTGTATATTATTAACAACTATCCTAAGAGAGGTGTATAAAATGAAGAAATCAATTCAATTACTTATAGCACTATCACTAATTATTTCAATCTTTAGTCTAACTGCCTGTGGTTCTACTCAAGAAGCAACAAATGAAGAATCTGCAGCACAAGAAAGTTCATCTAATTCACAGGAAAATACAGCTAGCTTACCACTTACCATAAAGCACGAGCTAGGGGAAACCGCTATAGAAAAAAAGCCTGAGAGAGTTGTAATCTTTGATTACGGAGTATTAGATTCATTAGATTTTATTGGAGAAGATGTTGTTGGTTTACCTAAGCAATCCCTCCCTCCTTTCCTAGACAAATATAATGATGATAAGTATACCGATGTAGGTTCTCTAAAAGAGCCTAATTTCGAAACCATTTACGAACTTAATCCAGATCTCATAATTATATCCAGCCGGCAAGCTGGTCTATATGAGGAGTTTATAAAGATTGCTCCTACATTATATTTAGAGTTTAAAGGTGAAGATTTCTTAAACTCCTTTAAAAATAACTTGGATATCCTAGGACAGATATTTGGCAAAGAAGAACTGTTAGCCCAAGAGATTGAGAGTATTGAAAAAGAAATTCATGCTCTACAAGAACAAGCTACAGCCAGTTCAGCCACAGCATTATTTGTTATGGCAAATGACGGCAGCTTAAGTGTTTATGGAGCCGATTCCAGATTTGGAATTATACATAACGAATTTGGATTGGCACAAGCCGATGAAAATATAGAGGCTAGCACCCATGGTCAGAAGGTCACCTTTGAATATATTCTAGATAAGGATCCCGACTATCTTTTTGTATTAGACAGAACCGCAGTAGTGGGCGGTGAGACCTCTGCACAGCAAGTGATGGATAATGAATTTATAAAATCCACCAAAGCGTACAAAAATGATAATATCACCTACCTAGATCCCTTTGTCTGGTATGTTGCATCTGGTGGAATCACAGGAACAAGAACTATGATAAGTGAAGTACAATCAGCCATTAGTAAGTAAAATAACCCTTGTCTACATGCTAGACAAGGGCTTTTTTATTAATAAATTTAATTGTATGAAACTGCATATGCATGTATAATTAGAAATATAGGACTTAACATATTTTTGGAGGATTTGATATTGCGTAATACTAGGATTTTGGTTGATGCTGATGCTTGCCCTGTTAAGGATATTATTGTCAATGTAGCCAAAGAATTTAAACTAAAAGTAATAATGTTTACAGACACCAGTCATATAATAGAAGATGGGTATTCCCAAGTTATTACTGTATCCCAAGGAAAGGATGCGGTAGATATTGCCCTAATAAATCAAACCCAAAAAGGCGATATTGTTGTTACTCAGGATTATGGAGTAGCTACCATGGCTTTGGGCAGGCAGGCCTATGCAATAAATCAAAATGGTCTAATCTATGATGATACTAATATAGATAGGTTGCTTATGGAAAGATATATTGCCCAAAAGGTAAGAAGAGCGGGAGGCCGAACCCATAATCCTAGAAAACGCAGTGGAAAAGCTAACATAAATTTTGAAAAATCTCTTAGGAAACTATGTAAAAATGTCCTAGGTATATAGGATATAAAATACAGCTATTTAATCATCTTTTGAAAGGAGATTTATTTCTATGGACGGTAAAAAGATTACATGGATAGTTATAGGAGTGATAGTCCTAATCCTTATTTTCAGCTTAGTAGGAAGATACAATAGGCTAGTAGATTATAGTGAAGATGTAAAGAATAAGCTTAGCGAAATCGATAATCAATTGCAGCGCAGAAATGACTTGATTCCCAATTTAGTGGAAACTGTAAAAGGTTATGCCGCTCACGAAGAAGAGGTCATAAATAGTGTAACAGAAGCTAGAGCTAAACTAGCCGGGGCATCCAATGCTCAAGAGATTATTGAAGGAGATGCAGAATTATCAAATGCTCTATCCCGACTCTTGGTTGTAGTGGAAAACTATCCGGAATTAAAGGCTGACGCTAATTTTAGGCAGCTATCGGATAACCTAGCTGGCACTGAAAATAGAATTGCTGTAGCCAGACGTGACTATAACCAGGCAGCTACCCGTTATAATACAGCTATCAGACGTTTTCCTACCAATATAATTGCAAATATCTTTGGATTTGAAAGGGTGGAATATTTCGAAGCTCAGGAAGGTGCTCAGGAAGTTCCAAAGGTGGATTTTAGTGATTAAAAAGAGGAGTAATAATTAATGAAAAAGATATTATCCCTTTTGTTAATAATATTGGTTTTGTTTATGCCAATAAGTGTCTGGGCAAAAGGAGAAGATATACCTTCTCCTACCCAAAACTTTTATATAAATGACTATGCCAATGTCTTAGATAGTCAAACAGAGCAGTACATTATGCAGCACAGCATTCAGCTTGATGAACTAACTGGAGCTCAAGTTGTAGTAGTAACCGTAGACACTATTGGCAATATCCCTTTAGAGGAGTACTCCCTTAACATCCTTCGTGGATGGGGTATTGGCAGTTCAGAAAAGAATAATGGTGTGCTTATACTAGTTGCAGTAGAAGATAGAAAATCTAGAATTGAAGTGGGTTATGGCCTGGAGGGAGCACTGCCCGATAGCAAAACTGGCTGGATACAGGACGATTACATGATCCCCCATTTCTCCGCCGGCGATTTTTCTACTGGTATATTAGAGGGATACAAGGCTATATTAATGGAAATTTATAATGAATATAATATTGAAACTGATAGTTTGGATGATTATGAGTATACTGAAGAATCCCAGGACAGCAGTGATGGTAGATTCTTTCTTATTTTTTTGATAACTTTTCTGCTATTTGATAGATTCTTCTTAGGTGGCAGAATTTTGCGTTTTCTCCTCTTTATGCTCTGGACTGGCCGAAGAGGCGGCCCTAGAGGGGGTAACTGGGGTGGAGGTAGCTGGGGCNGCGGTGGCTGGTCCGGTGGTGGAGGATTTAAAGGCGGAGGCGGTTCCGGTGGCGGAGGGGGCAGTTCCCGCAGNTGGTAAACATCTCTTTACGAATAAAAAACATTAAGCAATGGCAAGATACTTTATAGAAAGCATAANAAAAGGAGTATGGCCATTGCTTAATGTTTTTTTTAGAGCTCTTATTCTCTATATGATAGTTGTATTAGTGGTTAGAGTAATGGGCAAACGGCAGGTTGGTGAACTACAGCCCTTTGAATTAGTCATTGCAATAATGATCGCCGAGCTTGCCGGTATTCCTGCTGATGATGTAGGCATTCCATTAGCAAAAGGTCTTGTCCCTATATTTGCCCTGGTTTTTGCCCAGGTAACCATATCCTATCTATCTTTGAAAAGTGAGCGAATTAGGGGCTTAATATGTGGATCCCCTAGTATATTGATTGAAAACGGAGTGATACAGCAGAAAAATCTAAGACAGCTAAGGATCAACATCAATGATCTACTAGAACAGCTCAGGGGCAAAGATATTGCTAACATAGATGATGTGGAATTCGCCATTTTGGAAACCAACGGCAACCTAACAGTATTTCCAAAAAGCGAAAAAAAAGCTGCAACCCTAGAAGATCTAGGGTTGCAGGCCCAACCCGAATCTATCCCTATAACCTTGGTTATGGATGGCCGTATTATGCACAAAAACCTAAAAAAAGCAAACCTGGATCTAGATTGGCTGTTATCTAAAATAAAGGAACATGGCCTGGATAGAAAAGGGGTTTTCTTCGCCTATATCGATACCCAGGGTCAATTAAAAATAATACCTAAACAAAAGGAGTAAGCCAATGAGAACCTTTGTAGCTATAGCTATAGTTTTATTCTTGTTTTTAGGACTTGCATGGTGGAATACAAAATATCTTACTGAAACATCAGAAGAGCTAGCCCAGCAAGCCGAAAAAATACGCCAAGCAGTGGTAGAGGAACTATGGGAGGAAGTGGATGCTCAAGTAATGGAGCTTAGGCGTCTTTGGGGACAGCACAAAAAGATTTGGCTGCTCCTTGTAGAACACGAAGATATCGATGATATAGATCTTGCCATATACAAAATTGATGAAATGGCCAGATTACAAGAAAAAGAACAACTGCTATCCGATATTGCAGAGCTTAGATTTTTGCTACATGACCTTGCTGATAAAGAAGTTCTAAGCTTATCCAATATATTCTAGTCCCCCTACTTCTTAATAGCCTCGCTCTAAGACCTTTTTAATAAATTGTCCCGTATAGCTGTTTTCCATCTCAGCTAACTCTTCTGGGCTGCCAACCCCCACTACTGTACCGCCTCTATCTCCACCTTCTGGGCCTAAATCAATTATATAGTCTGCTACTTTAATAATGTCCAGATTATGTTCAATAACTACTACAGTATTTCCGCTATCGGCTAATCTCTGTAGTACATTTATTAGCATATGCACATCCGCAGTATGCAAACCTGTAGTAGGCTCATCCAAAATATATAAAGTTTTACCTGTGCTACGCCTGCTAAGCTCTGTTGCAAGCTTTACCCTTTGAGCCTCGCCTCCTGATAAGGTAGTTGAGGACTGACCTAGCTTAATATATCCTAATCCAACATCCTTTAAGGTTTGCAATTTTCGATGAATCTTAGGTATATTCTCGAAAAACTCCAGAGCCTCTTCAACCGTCATATCCAAAATATCAGCAATGGTCTTCCCTTTATAGCGTATCTCCAGCGTCTCCCTATTATATCTCTTGCCTTTACATACTTCACAGGGAACATAGACATCAGGTAGGAAGTGCATTTCTATTCTAATGATTCCATCGCCCCGGCAGGCTTCGCACCTACCGCCCTTGACATTGAAGCTAAACCTTCCCTTTTGATAACCTCTGGCCTTGGCTTCATTGGTCATAGCAAAAACTTCCCTAATATCATCAAATACCCCTGTATAGGTAGCTGGATTTGATCTAGGTGTTCTACCTATAGGCGCCTGATTAATATCTATTACCTTATCCAAATACTCTATTCCTAATATTTCATCATGAGCTCCAGCCACTACCCTTGCACGGTTTAGCTCCCTAGCCAAAGACTTATATAGTATTTCATTTACTAAAGTACTCTTTCCTGAACCTGACACCCCTGTAACACAGGTAATCAGACCCAGGGGAATCTTTACATCAATATTTTTCAGGTTATTCTCCCTAGCGCCTTTTATTTCAATATATTTGCCATTGGGGACACGGCGTTCTTTAGGTATTTCTATTCTTTTCTTCCCTGATAAATATTGACCAGTAATGGAATTTTCATTATTCATAATCTCTTCCGGTGTTCCTACAGCTACTACTTGTCCACCGTGTCTTCCTGCCCCTGGTCCTATATCTACTATATAATCCGCAGCCAGCATAGTATCTTCATCATGCTCTACTACTATAAGAGTATTACCTATATCTCTCAAGTTTTTAAGAGTTTTTATAAGCTTGTTATTGTCCCTTTGATGAAGTCCAATACTGGGTTCATCAAGAATATACAAAACTCCTACCAGGCTTGAGCCAATCTGAGTTGCCAATCGTATACGCTGTGATTCTCCACCAGACAAGCTGCTGGCAGATCGAGATAGAGTTAAATAATCCAATCCAACATCTACTAGAAAACCAAGTCTAGATCGAATCTCTTTAAAAATTTGACGGGCAATCATCTCCTGTGTAGGTGTAAGCTCTAAATTATCAATAAAATTAATTATCTCTTTAATGGACATGCAGGTTAGCTCATAGATATTTTTGTCGCCCACAGTCACTGCCAATACCTCAGGTTTTAACCTAGCTCCATGACAGGCATGGCATGTCCTCTCACTCATTAATCTTTCTATATATTCCTTGCTATAATCAGAGTAAGTTTCCTTATATCTCCTGTACAAGATATTAATAATACCCTCAAAGGAGCTCGAAAAAGTTTCATTTCTACCATTGGTCTTATAGTTTACAGTAATTTTCTCACCCTTGGTACCATATAGGATAATATCTATTATTTCCTTGCTTAGGTCTTTGACAGGAGTATTTAGATCAAAGTTATAATGGCGGCTAAGGGCACTAAAGTATGCCAGTGCAACGCTTTCTTCCTTTAATTTGCTCCAACCGGGTGCTACAATAGCCCCTTCCATCAATGATAATTCTTTATTAGGAATAACCAAATCAGGATCAATTTCTGACATGGAACCTAATCCGCTGCAAACTTCACAAGCACCATAAGGACTGTTAAATGAAAATAGTCTTGGGCTTAACTCTTCAATACTTATATTACATTCGGGACAAGCATATTTTTCACTAAAGAGCATTTCATCCCCATCAATTACATCCACAACAGCTAGCCCGTCACTTAACTTCAAAACAGTTTCCAACGAGTCAGCCAGTCTCTGTTCGATGCCCTCTTTTACTATTAAGCGATCTACTACTACTTCGATGGTATGCTTCTTGTTCTTTTCCAGCTTAATTTCCTGGGAAAGTTCCATGATTTCACCATCTATACGAACACGTACATATCCGTCCTTCCGTATTCTATCTAAGAGCTTGACATGCTCCCCTTTTCTTCCCCTTACAACGGGAGCTAATAACTGTATACGACTTCTATGCTCTAGGGACATAATGNTGTCAACCATNTGCTCTATGGTCTGTTGCTCTATTACTCTACCGCATTTGGGACAATGGGGCGTGCCTATTCTAGCATATAAAAGTCTCAAATAGTCATATATCTCAGTAACTGTTCCTACAGTAGACCTTGGATTATGGCTAGTAGTTTTTTGGTCTATAGATATAGCCGGAGACAAACCTTCAATATAGTCTACATCTGGCTTGTCCATTTGGCCTAAAAATTGTCTTGCATAGGCTGAAAGAGATTCCACATACCTTCTCTGGCCCTCGGCATATAAGGTGTCAAAGGCCAAAGAAGATTTTCCTGAACCACTAAGTCCAGTAAACACAACAAGTTTATTCCTTGGAATCTCTAAATCTATATTCTTTAAATTGTTTACCCTAGCTCCTTTTACAAATATACTTGGTGTTTCCATCTTTCGTCTCCTTTACATCTATATCAATATATACTGCTTTCTAATTCTTCTTTTAATTTGAATATTTCATCCCTTAATTTTGCTGCTTTCTCAAACTCCAACGCAGCAGCTGCATTCTTCATTTCTTTTTCTAACTCTTCTATAATCTCCTTTAATCCTTCTTTGGTTTTTGGTTTAGCTACCCGATATTCAGGAACTTCTTCCGCTGCACGAGTAGCTTCTATTAAATCATGTACCTCCTTAACAATGGTAGTAGGTACAATTCCATGTTTCTTGTTATACTCCATCTGGATAGCTCTTCTTCGATTGGTCTCATCAATAGCCCTTCTCATTGATCCAGTAATGGTATCAGCATACATTATTACCTTACCATTGATATTCCTAGCGGCACGTCCTATGGTTTGAATTAGAGAGGTTTCGGACCTTAAGAAACCTTCCTTATCTGCATCCAATATAGCTACCAAGGATACCTCGGGTATATCTAAACCTTCCCTTAAAAGGTTTATACCAACAAGTACATCAAATTCTCCTAAACGCAAATCTCTGATGATCTCAACTCTTTCTAGAGTATCAATATCTGAGTGGAGATATCTTACCCGTATATCCATCTCCTTTAAAAAGCTGGTTAGAGTTTCAGCCATCTTCTTGGTCAGAGTAGTTATTAGCACCCTCTCATTTTTTTCAACCCTTTTTTGGATTTCTCCAATTAGATGGTCAATTTGTCCCTCGACAGGACGAACTTCTATCTCAGGATCTACCAACCCTGTAGGCCTAATAATCTGCTCAACAACCCGTAATGACTGACTTAGCTCATATTCAGCAGGAGTAGCGCTTACGCATATAATCTGATTAATACGCTCCTCGAACTCCTCAAACTTTAAAGGCCGGTTATCATAGGCCGCTGGCAGTCTAAAACCGTATTCCACTAAACTATCTTTCCGTGACTTGTCCCCAGCATACATGGCCCTGATCTGTGGTAAAGTTACATGGGACTCATCAACAAAGATCAAATAGTCTTCAGGAAAATAATCTAGAAGAGTAAAAGGAGGCTCACCAGGCTGCCTGCCGTCCATGTATCGGGAGTAATTTTCTATCCCGCTACAATAACCTATCTCCCGCATCATCTCAATATCATAATTAGTCCTCTGCAATAGGCGCTGAGCCTCCAATAGCTTGTCCTGATCTCTCAGCTCTTGAACCCGCTTTTCCAAGTCAACTTCTATCATGGCAATAGCCCTCTCCAAGCTCTCCCTAGAAGCTGCATAGTGGGAGGCTGGGAAAATAGCTACGTGATTTCTAAGGCCCAAAATCTCTCCTGTTAACACGTCAATTTCAGATATCCTATCAATCTCATCACCAAAAAATTCTACTCTTACGGCCCGCTCTGTTGAAGAGGCAGGAAAGATCTCCAATACATCTCCACGAACCCTAAAGGTTCCTCTAACAAAATTAATGTCATTTCTCTCGTATTGGATATCCACCAGTTTTCTTAATACTTCATTACGCTCTCTATTCATACCTACCCGTAAAGACAGGGTAAGTTCCTTGTACTCAGTAGGATTACCTAATCCATAGATACAAGAAACACTGGCCACCACTATTACGTCCCGTCGCTCAAACAGAGCAGAGGTGGCAGAGTGTCGGAGTTTATCTATTTCATCGTTGATAGATGCATCCTTCTCTATATAAGTATCACTTGAAGGTATATATGCTTCAGGTTGATAGTAATCATAATAGCTTACAAAATATTCTACAGCGTTATCTGGAAANAGCTCTTTAAACTCATTATAAAGCTGTGCTGCTAGAGTCTTATTGTGAGCTATGACCAGTGTAGGCCGCTGCACCTTCTCTATGATGTTGGCCATGGTAAATGTCTTACCAGAACCAGTTACACCAAG
>JGI24714J26587_10001388_pt1 | contig 17044 bp, 19 predicted proteins | sample BioPla4DNA2_FD_26587 | JGI IMG/M metagenome (IMG submission 26587)
CCTGCCAGTGTCAGCATCTGTGCCTGTTCTTCCTTATCGGCTTGTTTGAGGATGATATTCAGCACAGAAATGAGGATACCCAACCCTGCAATTTGAAAGATCAGATTGACATCCATGATCATTACCCCCTTTAAAGCAGCAGCAGCACAATGCTGATACCTATTAGAAAACCTCCATACTGCCACAGGCGAACATTTTTCTCCTGATCACGCCGGGCATTTTCCTCTTCCTTTTGCAAATGCAGAGTTGTAAGGGTAATATTTTTATGCTGTTCATAGCGGTCCGACCCTCCCAGCAGATCTCCGAAAGCAGATAAAATCGCATAATCATCCTGGTTCAGTGCAGTAGAAGGAAATGTTTCATTCAATGCTTTTTTCCAGGCCTCAGCAGTTGTCAAACCCTGATTGTCAGTGAGGTATTCCCCAGCTCTCCTGAAGATCTGCACGATCGCGCCGCCCCCTGTTTGGCCTATCTTTTTCAAGACCACAGGAAGGGGGGTAGCGGCATAAACAATCTCAGTATCCAGCATCTGCAGTGCCTCCTGTAGTGAACGCAGTTCTGCAGTGCGCCGGGAAAAATAAGATGCCACCCTGATGCCGGCCATTCCCAGAGAAGAGATCACAAAAAGTGCACCTATCATCTTCCACATCATTTACACCCCTTAACAACTGCTAGCAGACCAATGGCTCCCGGTGTTCATTCCAAACACCTTCAATGGTACCTGGTCCCTTTCTCCTGCTCAGAAAAATATAGCGTTGAAACACCCTGCTTTTGATAAGTTCCTGCAGGTGGGGGCGCTCTTCCAACTGTTCCCAGGATGATGCATGGACAGTAGCTATGATGCTGACCCCGGTGTTGACCATTTCCCAAATAGCTGTCACATCCCCGGCGCGGCCGATTTCATCTGTGGCGATCACCTGTGGCGCCATAGAGCGAAGTAGCATCAACATCCCCACATCCTTTGGACAGTGATCCAGCACATCCACCCGGGGGCCCAGATCATGCTGGGGTATCCCATCACAACAGGCAGCCAGTTCACACCTTTCATCAACAACCCCTACAGTAAGGGCAGGGAAGTGCAGTTCCGGAATACCATAGCTCAAGAACCGCACCAGGTCTCTCAGCATGGTGGTCTTACCGGCACAAGGGGGGGAAACGATCATAGTATGATAGGGCCGCAGGTTACGCAGATTCAAGACATAAGGGAGCAGTGGGCGTGAAGCCCCAGGCACTGCCCGGGCTATACGAAAGTTCAAACTGCTTATATCACGGAGGGTTTTTAACTGCCCTCTCTCCAGCACCGCTCTCCCGGTAAACCCAACCCTATGTCCTCCCGGCAATGTTAAGAAGCCCTGTCTGAACTCCTCTTCAAAGGCATAAATGGACCCCTGGCTGATCAGCTGTACGGTCTTTTGGATCTCTTCCCGAGAAACAATGTAGGCGCCGGAAATCAATGGTGACAGTTCCCCTTTAATGTCTAGAAAAAACTCATTTTGCCTCCAGCGTACAGATAAAGGGCGGCTCAGCCGCAAGCGCACCTCCTCAAGCCCGTCAACAACAGTAGAGGCCACTTTTCCTAGAATATCTCTTAAAGATGGAGCCAAAAAGGGAAGGATCTCTGAAAGCCCCCTTGTTAACTGCAGCATCAAATCCCCCCTGTCCTTCCGGTCTATAGATATATATTTATCGATTACCATGTTTATGAAAATGAAAATAAAAAACACCGCTCTCATCAAGCGGTGTATGTTGAAATAATTTTTACAGGGTGTTAGTCATCCCTGGTTTCTCCATCTCTTTTCTCCCATCCTTCAGGCAAAGGCATGGAGCCATCATTAACAAAAACAACTTTACTGCAGTTGGGGCAGGTTACCTCGATGATGTCTTCGTCATCGATGATATCAGATTCAAAGCAGATGATATCATGGCACTGGGGGCATTCCACTTCTACATATTCGATGTCATCATCTTCACAGCAGTAAAAATCATCCTCTATTTCATCCTCATCATCGATATCCTCATCATCATCTTCAAACAACTCATCATCAAAACTGTCCACATAGTCCTCCAGGTCCTCTAAGGCAACCTGCAGGTCCTCTACCTCATCAGCCAGGTCAGCAATAATATCGATTACCTGACTTAAAATACGAGCCTCATCCTTCCCCTCCTCCAACTTCAAGCCCTCAGCTAAACCCTGCAGGTAAGCTATCCTTTCCCGCAATTCATCCACTTTTTTTACCTCCTGATATCAAAATTATTTTATGTTTTGAAATGTAAGCCCAAATCAGGCCCGTTCCAGGTATTCCCCGGTCCTGGTGTCCACCTTAACTACATCCCCTTCTTCTACAAAGAGAGGTACCTGGATTACCAAACCTGTTTCCAGTGTTGCGGCTTTAGTAGCACCGGTTGCAGTATCACCGCGCACACCGGGTTCAGCAGAAACAACTTTGAGCTCCACAGAATTAGGAAGATCAATACCCATCAGCTCTCCATTATAGATGAGCACNTGGATATTCATGTTTTCCTTGAGATATTTGGCGTTATCTCCCAATTGATCTGAGGAAAGGCTTGTCTGATCATAGGTTTCATTATCCATAAAGACAAAAGAATCCCCTTCACTGTAGAGATACTGCATCTCTTTCCTTTCCATGTGAGCCCTATTGACCTTCTCCCCTGCCCGGAAGGTGCGCTCAATAACTCCACCGGTGCGGATGTTTTTCAATTTAGTACGCACAAAAGCTGAACCCTTACCCGGTTTTACATGCTGGAAATCCACAACACTATAAACCTCTCCATCAACCTCGATAGTTAAACCAGTTCGCAGATCATTTGTTGAAACCATCGTCTCCCTGCCCTCACTTTAATTTATTATTCCCAGAAATCCTNTTTACAGACANATATGATANTAATAATTACAAAACAATCAGATTTTTAGTAACCGGTGTCAGTATTTCGCATCCGTCCTCTTTAACCAGCACTGTATCTTCAATGCGCACTCCACCCCAATCGGGTATATAAAGCCCGGGTTCGATGGTGATTACCATTCCAGGCTCCAGTATCGTATCCTCCCCCCGGGCAAGCCGTGGTGCCTCATGGACAGCTAAACCCACCCCGTGTCCTAGGGAATGCATAAAATATTCTGCGTAGCCGTGTTGCTCAAAAAACCCCCTGACTACAGCATCAACTTCTTCTGCCCGCACACCTGCACGCACAGTATTAATCCCGCGCTCCTGAGCTTCTCTGACCAACTCATAGATCTCCCGCTGCCTGTCGGAAACCGTCCCCAGGCAGATTGTCCTGGTCAGGTCTCCGGCATAACCATGGTAAGTTGCTCCCAGATCCATTGTGATCAGCTCTCCCCGCTGGACCTTCTTTGCTGAAGCGGTCCCATGGGGCAGAGCCCCTCTTTTCCCGGAGGCAATAATGGTCTCAAAAGCGAGCGGCCCGCTGCCCTGTCTGCGCATAAAAAACTCCAGCATCCCGGCAATCTCCAGTTCTGTCTGCCCAGGATGCACTTCCCCCAAAATATAGCGGAAAGCGCTGGCTGTAATAGCACCTGCCTCTCTGAGCAGGGCAATTTCGCTCTCATCCTTAACCAAACGCAGCTTCTCTATCAGGCCGCTCACCGGCTGCAGTTTTCCACTGAATGAATTCCGCAGCTGTTCCCACTGCTGGTAGCTAAGGTGATCCTTTTCAAAAGCCATCACCTGAATGCCCTCTGTTTCAGCTACCTTTCCCAGGGCTTCGGTGAAATATTTTTTGACCAGGATAAATTCACAAAAAGGCGCTTCCTGTCGAGCCTGTTCTATATACCTGCTGTCAGCAAAGAGATATGCTTTCTGCCGGGTTATGAGAAGAACACCCTCACCCCCGGAAAAACCGGATATATATAGGACATTCTCCGGTTTTGCCACCAGTAAGGATTCCAAATGCTGCTCTTTTAGAATGTGACACAGTTGCTGCAAGCGTTTTTGGTAAATTGAGGTCATTTTTTCCGCCCTTCCACCGGTTGTACTGTCTCCAATTCAACAATGCAGACAGATCAGCTAGGGTATACAATTAAAAAATATCATGATTTAATCAGCTGACATGCTGCGGCTAAAGCCAACTGGTAACTCATATCTCCAAAACCGGAAATCTGGCCCCAGGCTGCCGGTGCTACCACTGATTTGCCGCGCCAGGGCTCTCGGGAGTAGATATTGCTCATATGCACCTCAATCACAGGGATATTCACAGCCCTCACAGCATCACCAATCGCATAGCTGTAGTGGGTAAAAGCACCGGGGTTCAATATAATAACATCAAAATTCCCCCTGGCTTCATGGATCTTATCGATCAGTTCTCCCTCATGATTGGACTGAAAAGCCACAACCTCTACTCCGGCAGCCTTACCCTGTTCTCTCAGATCACAGTTGATCTGTTCCAGGGTCTTCCACCCGTAGATCTCTTCCTCCCGTTCACCCAATAGGTTGAGATTCGGTCCATGCAGCACCAAAACCCTGGCCAATCTACTGACACCTCACAAAACTGATCTCCGATAAGATAAGGGTACCTTNCTTTGCCCTTTCTGGATTTGAACAGGCAGTTAGCAAACACAGTGCTCATATTTCGCACTACTGTCCGCTGACCGTCAGGCTGGCTACTCTGATGGTCGGTGCTCCTCTGCTGCCAAAAAAGCGCAGATCGCTTCCTACCGCATCCACCCGCTCCAGCAGTTCCAATATATTACCAGCAATTACCATACCCCTTACAGGTGTAGTTAATTCTCCGTTGTGTATCCAAATTCCTGCCGCACCGAGTGAAAAGTCACCGGAAATGGGGTTTGCGGTATGCATGCCCATCACCTCTGTGAGATAAAAACCCTCACCTGTGTCCCGTATAATAGCATCAGGGTTCCACTTTCCCGGAGAAAGATAGAAATTGGTGCTGCCCAGCTGTGGTGGGGACTGATAGGAGCCCCGCACCGCATTTCCTGTGGATAAGACCCCATCTTTGGCTGCTGTATAAGTGTTGTGCAAAAACCCTTTCAACACACCGTTCTCCACCAAGACCGTACGCTGGGTGGGAACACCCTCTCCATCAAAAGGCAAGCTTAAAATACCGTCCGGTTTAGTCCCATCGTCAGCAATACTCACCTCTGGTGCAGCCACTTTTTGCCCTACCTTACCGGCAAAAAGTGATCTCCCTTTTTGAACAGCCTCTGCGGTAAGCGCAGATGAAAGCATCCCCAAAAAGCTGACCACCACATAGGGGTCCATCACCACAGGCACACGTTTGGTGGGGAGGCGCTGAGCACCGATCATGCGCACTGCCTTACCGGCAGCCTCCCTGCCGATGGCCTCCGGGTCTAAGTCCTGCACCCTCCGCTTAAAATCTACAGCAAAACCGGTCTGTAGGTCCCCTTCCTTTCCGGCCACAAGAGCCGCTACACCACCACAGAAGCCGCCTTTTGATGTGAGCAAAACACCCTCTGTATTGGCGATGGCATTCTCATATCTTAGCTCTTCATAACTGATCTGTTCAGTCAGTTTGACCAATGGGTGAAAAGAGCGCCCGCTTTTTTCCATCTGCCGGGCTATCTCGATCTTTTCTTCAAGGGGGATCTCTCCCATTTGCGGGTCCTCTAAATCCAACTGGGGATAGGTTTCAGCCGGCTGGGGGAGTGAATAATAGGGATCCTCGCTGGCAGCTTTGGCGTTGGCCAAGGCTGCTTTCAGAGTCTCTACAACATCATCCCTACCTAGCTTTGAGGTATAAGAATATCCCAGGCGGCTGCCCTGGATGACCCGCACACCAAGTCCCGCGTCTCTGGCAACCTTCAGGTTTTCTACTTCACCATCTCTTACTTCAATGCTGAGTTCCTCCCCCTCTTCGAAATATGCTTCAGCGTGATCCACCTGGAGTTTTTTAGCCTCTTCAATAACAGCTGCCACCAAAGTGCTGCTATCAAACTTTTCATTTCTATTCAAGAGTGATCACCTTCATCTTCCAGTATTCCACCAACTACCAGATCAGGAATCCTGATCGTGGGCTGGGCATCGGTAACCGGCACCCCCTGCCCGTCCTTTCCACAGGTGCCTATGGTAAAGCCGAGGTCATTACCCACCCGGTCGATCTTCTGCAGCACCTCTGGGCCATTTCCGGTCAGGGTAGCACCCCTGACCGGTTCATCGATCCTGCCCTCCTTGATCAGGTATCCCTCCAGCACTTCAAAAACAAAGTCCCCTGTAGTTGTGTTCACCTGCCCGCCTCCCATACGGCGGACAAACAGTCCCTGTTCAGTTTCCCTGATGATATCCTCCGGTGAGTGCTCACCTGGCGCCAGATAGGTGGTGGACATGCGGGGTATCGGCCTATGGCGAAAGCTCTCCCTCCTGCCATTACCTGTTGGCTTGACACCGTCCCTTTGGGCGGTGATCCTGTCATACATATAATTGCGCAGGATACCCTTCTCGATGAGCACATTGCGCCGGGCAGGGGTTCCTTCATCGTCAAACCTGAAGGAACCGTATTTGCCAGGTATTGTGCCATCATCGATCACAGTCACCAATTCAGAGGCCACCTTTTCACCTTTTCTCCCGGCGTAAACAGAGAGGTTTTTCTGCACCAGATCTGCTTCCAGCCCGTGGCCGCAGGCCTCATGGATCATGGTTCCCCCAGCCTCACCGGAGATGACAACAGCCATCCGACCGGCAGGAGCGCGACGGGCTTTCAGCATCAAGAGCGCCCGCTCAGCAGCCCTTCTGCCTAGATCTGCCGCTTTTTCCTCAGCAAACAGCTCAAAACCTTTGGTGCCTCCAGCAGAATCATACCCGGTCTGGATCACCTTACCGTCAGAGGCAACCACATGCACCACCAGACGGCTGCGTACCCGTTCATCCTCCACATAAACACCATCACTGTTTGCTATAACCACCTGCTGGATGATATCTGCATAGCCAACACTGACCTGGCGGATCAGCTTTTCATCCTTGGCCCTGGCAGCCCTTTCCGCCTCTAAGACCAGTGCCACCTTTTGATCGATCCCCACCTGGTCCGGCTGCTGCTCAACCGGAAGGCTCACCGGCGATTCCCGTTTCTCAAAAACAATAGAAGCTGCAGCCTTTTCGCCCACCTTTGCCTCTCTGCCAGGTTCCCCCTGCCCCACTGCTACCTGGTGGGCTAACTGCATCAGCCCATCCTTTGTGAGATCAGTTGTGTACCCATAGGCGGTATTCTCACCCCTGATGACCCTGATCCCTGCTCCTTCATCACGCCCCGAGATCACCCGCTCGATCTTACCGGCCTCCATGCTCACCCTGTTCTGGCTACTTTTTTCTATATAGATTTCAGCGAAATCCCCATTCTTGACAGCAACCTGTAAAACCTCTGCCAGATCTTCTTTTGCAATCATACACTTCCCTCACAAACCTGGATAATATTTCTTCATAGCTGTTTCTACCATAATACTCCGGTTGTTTCCTATTGTCTACTTTTTCCCCGGTGCATATGCAAAAAAAAGAACCCAAAAGGGACAGCTGGGTGTCCAACGATCAACGACTAACCACCAACCACTAACCTTCCAAGTTGATAATAAACAACCAGGTGTGCAGCTACAGCCAGGATATAAAAAAAGACAACAAACTGGGTGCCGCGATAGGCAAAAGTATAGTTCCTTCGTGCGGCCAGAGGAATCAAGATCAGGTAAAAGATTAGCAGTGCCAGCTTAAAAACAACGGCATTTACCGGGCTGATCTCAAACAGAGAGCGCATAAGGGGATTAAACTCAATTTCGATCCCGTACAGTGACACCAACCAGCAGCTAGAAATCAGGTCGAAAAGGTTTAAAGCTGCTACTGCCCAAAGCAAACGGGTAAGTCCACCTGAGTCAGAAGATGTTTTATCAAAAGATACGGTCATTTAACTGCTCCCTGAACAAAGATACTAATAAATAGTATTGCCAGGAGCAGTTAACATGACACTTTAACACTTTGAAATCAAGGCTGAAAGTTGCACAAGATGCCATTTCTGGTCAAGTTGCATTTACATCACTATGTTCTGAATTTATTATTAAGAACAAACACCTTATATCCAATATAAAAAAAGACCCCCTGGATTTTCTCCGCTGGGGTCCTTCTTTAAGTCTCAATATGTTCCTTTCGCTTGTTTTTGATAAAATTGGAGTGGTACCTGGTAGTCTCAGTTATTCAGGTTAATCCTCAGGGGTTGCCATCTTCATTCTCGGGGTTGCCATCTTCATTCTCGGGGTTGTCAACTTTTGGCAAATCACCCGTTTTGTTGGTTTCGCAATTATTATAACCACAAGAAACTGTTCCATTCTCATCTATTTGGTATTCAGATGTATTTGTATTATCAAAAGGACAATTCGGTGCTTCTTTAAGATATTTATCTCCTGTTTCTGGCATTAAATCACTCACTTTATCAGGCCAATTTCCTGTATCTGCATGATATTGCGTAGCAGCACCCTCTATGGTTCTTATATTTGCCCTACAAGCTTTCTCTTTAGAGTTTTTCTGTACAGTATTATAAACCGGAATCGCAATCGCCACCAAAATACCGATGATGAGCAGTACCACCATCAACTCAACCAGGGTGAAACCCTTGCTGTCCCTTTTCAGCATTCTGCAGATTGTTTTCATGATTTCACCTCCTCTCCATTCTAAATACTTTATACCGACATCCTGTTCATTTTAGACACCTGCGGTAAAATATTTTTGTATTTTTCTGAATGTTTTGTCCATAATAAAAAACCCTTTTCAGACTATAACACGCATGATTTCCTCGATAGAAGTGATCCCCTGTTTCACTTTGCGCAGCCCGTCCTGTCTGAGAGTAACCATGCCCATGCTGACAGCGGCTTTATTGATTTCTGCGGTTGATGCATGATGTAGAACCAAGCGCCTGATCTCTTCGTTCATGGTCAGCAGTTCATAGATACCAACCCGCCCCTTAAAGCCTGTGTTGCTGCAGCGGAAACAGCCTTTGGAACGATAAAGGGTCAGCCTGTCCTCTCCATCCTCCAGTGGGAAATCAGGTATATTGGACAGAAGCTCATCCCTGGTAATCTCATAGGGCTCCTTACAGTGGGTGCAGAGGACACGGGCCAGGCGTTGAGCAACCACCCCTATCAGTGAGGAGGCGGTGAGAAAGGCTTCGATTCCCATATCACCTAGCCTGGTGATTGCCCCTGCGGCATCATTGGTATGGAGGGTAGAGAAAACCAGGTGTCCAGTAAGTGCTGATTCTACAGCTATGCGGGCTGTTTCTTCATCCCGGATCTCCCCGATCATAATGATATCGGGATCACTTCTCAATATAGAGCGCAGTCCGCTGGCAAAGGTGAGCCCTGCCCGGACATTGACCTGTACCTGGTTTAAACCATCCAACCGGTATTCGATGGGATCCTCCACTGTGATGATGTTCTTTTCCACAGTATTGATGGCAGCTAAAGTAGCATAAAGGGTTGTGCTTTTACCGCTGCCTGTAGGGCCTGTCACTAAGATAAACCCATAGGGCAGTCGCACCATCCGGCGGTATTTCTCCAGTTCCAGGAGAGGAAATCCCAGTTATTCCAGGGTGATCAGCTTTGCAGAGCGGTTGAGCAGTCTCATGGTCACCTTTTCCCCATAGGCAGTCGGCAGGGTAGCAACTCTGACATCAACAACTTTATCTTCCAATTTCAAACTGAAGCGCCCATCCTGGGGAATACGCCTGTCGGCGATGTCCATATTGGCCATTACTTTAATACGGGAAACCAGGGAGGGATGAAGCCTCTTAGGTGGCTGCAAGGCATCATGCAGTACACCATCGATGCGAAAACGAACCCTCATGCTCTTTTCCTGAGGTTCGATGTGAACATCACTGGCTCTAGCACGGACAGCCTGATTGAAAATAAGGTTGGCCAGGTGAACAGCAGGCTTCTCTGAGGAATCATCCATTCCAGGGGATGTTTCCTCGATGTCTACCTCTTCCTCAGGTTCTGCTTGCTCAATGTTGGCGTTAGTGCGGCTGTATCTTTCAATTGCTGCTGCCAATTCACTGTCTGTACAGACAACAGGCTGCACATCATAACCCGTATAAATAGACAGGTCATCAATAGCTATAATATCCGAAGGGTGCTTCATTGCCACCAGCAGTTTACCGTCTCGAAAGCCAATGGGAAATGCGCTGTACCGTCTGGCTATCTCAGGAGTTATCAGGCTTGTTGCAGCATCATCAATATGGTATGAATCCAGGGAAATATAAGGGACATTATTTTGCAGGGCAACAGCTTTTGCGATGTCTTCTTCTTTGCAGTAACCAAGCTTGACCAGTGTATTGCCGAGCAAACCCTTTCCACTACTTTGCTTGTTTTGATGCTTAAGAGCATCATCCAGCTGTTCCTTTGTGATGATGCCCATTTGTACCAGCAGATCTCCTAGATAATTACGTCTCTGTATTGCCAAAAAGCTGCACTCCTATTATTAAAATTCTCGTATTTATTTTGTAAATTGATTATTATTGAGAACCACTGTTTTTCCATCTAGAGCAAGTGTAACCTGATTTTTTTGCAAATCAATAGCAACAACCTGATAACCGTTGAATGTATCCCCTACAGTTGCATCAGTCAACTGGTTGCCACTCTTCAGTGATGCATACAGTTTTCCATCCTGCTGATAAACAGAAACCAATTCAATGCTAGTCTCCGTTTGCTGTTCGTCAGAGGGGGCTGTGTCATTGTCTGTGTTTTTGTTGGGATCTGTAGTATCTGGACTCTCAGCTGGTGTCCCCTCATCAGAAGATGAAACCTTAATCAAAGGCACAAAGGGATCACGCACCGGCACAACTACTGAGGCATTATCAACTATAAAAATCTCTTGAGCAGTTTTGGGCTCTTGTTTGGGCTTCTGTTCTCCGGTTTGTGTTTGAGGAGCAGAGGAAGCTGTAGAACCTTCGTCATTTGAAGCACAGCCTACAAGCACCAGAGCCAACAAACAGGTACAGAGAAAAACAGCTAACCGGCATTTCATTCTTGTGCCTCCTTCCCCTCTTGATGATAAAATGCGGCGGCTTTTATTTCAGCCTGGATTTGGGGCAGGTCGTCCCTTCCACTGCTTACTCTCACCTCATTAATGCGCAGCACCCGGTTCCAGGTCTGCATATTATCCAAAAGAGTCAACAAGCCATGGTAGCGTCCCTCAAAGGTCAAGATAACAGGCATTTCCTCATAACCCTCTTTGGCTATCCTGTTCTCAAAGCGCACCTGTAAAAAGTCGGTATTAGATTGATCCGCCAGCCCCTGGATACCGGTGATAAGTAGATCTTCATCTGGCAGGGGTGGGATCAACTCAGCTAGATATTTCTTCCGCTGTTCTAATTCATCAGCCTGTTTGCTCAGCTGAATCAGATAATTTAAGCGGTTCTGCTCTTTTTGCAGAGTGATCTGTTCCTCTTCCACTTCAGCCCGCGCTTCTTTTAGTGCATTAATCTGGTGGTATAACAAAAAGATCATACAGGCCAGGATGACAACACCCAGCAAAACTGCTATAACTATCTGTTGTTGCTTTTTGGTTTCGGGGTTTGTACTCATTTTACTCCCCTCCTTTTTGCACCGGCAGTGAAGCTTTTATTTCAAACTCATATGCCTTTTGATCTTCCACTTCCTGTTCCGAAGAAAACTGGCAGCGGATATTATCGATACCCTGAATGGCATGCAAATTCTTCACAAAAGCTGCCACATCTTTGTGATCCAGGGCCATACCCCGGATGGTAAGCTCACCTTGGTAAGTCACTGGGGTACTCTCGGCCTGATCATTTTCAGTGCCTTCCTGGGCTTGCTTTTTCTCCGGCTTGTTATAGCTAGCGGTGCAGCCGGTCAGCCAGACACCTTCTGGAACTTCTAACCCCACTTCAGCGAAAAGATAATACCAGTTTGGTATGCCGCCTACTGCTGCATTATTAATCTTTTCTAATGTATCCACATCTGCCTTCAGTACTTCGTACTTTTGATATGGTATTGCTTTTTTTTGTACCTCTGTTATCTGCTCTTGCAGCCTGCTGGCCTCCATCTTTTCCTGATAAGTTAAAAAAATCAAGCCACCATAAATACAGAGAAAAACCAGAACAACCACACCACTGCACAAAAGGGCAAGCCTCAATTGCTGGCGTGAACGCTGCTCTGCCTTTATCTCGGGAGGAAGAAGACTAATGTTTTTCACCAGATCACACCTCCAGTCCACGCAGCGCCAGAGCAGCGCTGACAGCGAAGTCTTGTGCTGTGCTCTTGATCTTTTCGTGTTTAGCTGGAACAGAAATTCCTTCAAAGGGCTGAATAACCAACACGGGCAGTTCTAAGCTGTCCTGCAGCTTGCCGGCCAATCCGTTAATCCTCGCCCCCCTGCCTGAGAGAAACACTCTATTGATAGCTGCAACATTTTGCTGATTCTGATAATAGCTCAATGATGTGTTGATTTCCCCGGCGAGGGTTAAACTCCAGGCTGAAACAGCATCCTCGGCCCAAACGGATTTACGCTCTGGCTCTGCAGGAACAATCTCACTTATAGAACAGTTGAAGACCCCCTCTGCCGCCTTAAGGCCTGTAGGTATGGTCCGGGCAAAACGCGGGTTATCCTTGTCCACTACTAAGATGCTGCTCAATTCATCGCCGATATTGACAACAGCAGCTGTTTCTTTGCTATCAGCAGAACTGATAAAACGCTGTAGGGCCAGGGAGGAAATATCTATATCCTTGACTTTAAGGTCGGCAGCGGTAACAACTTCTAAAAAGCTATCAATTATGTCCCGTTTCCCTGCAACCAGCAGCACTTCCAGGAACTGTTCTGTATCACTAGCGGTTTCTCCCACAATGATATAGTCCAATACAACACTGCTCAAGGGAAAAGGGATATGCTCCTGTGCCTGATATCTGATCAGCTTGTCCACCTTAGCTGATGCAACCTTGGGAAAGGTAGCAAACCGCACCAAAACTCCCTGGTTGGATACCCCCAGGATCACATCACGACTGCTGAAACCCGCATCATACCACAGCCGGTCCAGCGCCTCCTGTACCTTCTCCTGCTCGCTAATCATCCCCTCTCTGACAGCACCGTCAGGGAGAGGGATGCGACCGTACTTAACCAGATTGGGGGATTGTATACTGCCGCCCAGTTCAACAGCTCGAATCTCTGCTGTATCGATATCCAGGCCGACCACACTCTTAGCCTTTAAAAACCCCATCCATAAATTCACTCCTTTATCGATTAATCCTTTGTGCCGAAGGAGTAATCCTTTCTAACTAACAATTTCAAAGGCAGGTAAATACCGGCCTTTATTTCAAATGTTAGGTTTTGTATAGTATATTATTTCTGAACTTTCCTCATTAAGAGGATCTTTTATGTTAACAAGTAGTACTTCTGAGGAAATATCATAATCTTTTCTCAGTGTTTCTGCACTACCCTTGATATTGAAAGAGAGAAATGTCTTTTCACCATCATTTTCTATTGTGAAAGTAAGCTCCTCCAGGCAAGCTTCCGGTGTGATGGTCCGGGTCGATGTTGTTCCATCTTCTTTGTAAGTTTCTTTTTGAAGTGCTCCACCTTCCAATTTTAAGCAGTAATATGTTTTTCCTGCAGGCCCAGCCTTGGTGCTGATATAATCTGCATGGCGGATTTCCTTTGTTATATAATTGGCAGCTAAACGCACATTGCTCTGCACAGTGGTCTTTTTTTCACCTTCAGAATAAGTTCTTGAGCTGAAAAAGAAAAAAATAATACCAACTGCCAGTATAATAACCAGCAAGGCTAGAGCCACAGTATATTCAGCAAGTAAAAACCCGTGCTCATCTTTCATTTGACCACCGTTTTTCGGTTAATTATTCCGAACCTGTACATTACAAGTCGCAGTTTTACCGCCATCTATCAAGGCTCTTCTGTTGGTTCATTTTTACTACTGGGTATAAATACAGTTAAGCCATTTTCAGTGATAATCTTTCCTTTAATTTTGATCTCTTCGCCGTCAAAATTCATTATTAAAGTATAATCTTCAGCAGTTACGCCTTCTGCAAGTTCACTTTCCAGTTTTGTTTGCCCTTCGTAAATGTTCACTGCTTTGTTGCCAGATTTGATAACGGTAATAAGGCTTTGATTGAAAAGCAGCAGTAAGGCAACAGATATGATCGTTAAGATGGCAATGGAAACCAACACTTCTACTAGGGTGAAGCCTTCGGTTGATTTTCTCCATTTGAAAGGGTATGTTCTACGCTTTCTTTCCATCATGGTTGCTCCTCTTTATTTTTATTTTAGTCACTCCAGAGCCCTTTTTGATAACCTTTGCTGCTGACTATCCCGATATCGATATCTGCTGGTAAATCATCAGGAACAGCGTATTCATGTAGATTAAAATGACAATGTACATCCAAAAAGTCTGCAACAATTAATCCTCTATTCATCGTGAAGTGATTATGAAATTTAATTCTTCCATTTGGCGCATAAATAATGCCGTTAATTGTCGTGTTATTGTGTCCATTAATTACTAATTCTTCTTTTCCCGCCGAAATAATATGGCCATATATTACCATTTTAGTAATAGTAATATTGCCTTTATTTTTAAAGAAAATCGTCCCCTTAAACACCCCATCGTTTATAAATTGTATTTCACTGTTATTACCCATGTACACTGTCAATGCATTAACACTACCATCATTAATATTACAGGTTTTGCCAGCTCTTAACAGCGACTTAACGTAAAGCTTCAAACGCCCATCCCCCACTAACTCTATTGTCAAGTCTTTATCGGCAGTTAACTCATTAACCACTACTTCTCGAACATTGTCTTTGTCACCAACATGTATTTCCAAGGACAAGGACTCATTTTTTCCAGATTTAATACTTCCGTAATCCCCATCTTCCTCGATCTTGAGTTTGTCGCTGTTAAGCCTTATTGGGCTATTGCTCACCAATTTGGGGAAATTAGGAAAATCAGGAATAGCAAATGTTACCTTCGAAGCCAATCGTCCTATTTCAACATTTCCTGTTACTATATTTGGGTCACCATTCGGAACCAGAATTTTTCCGTTGATATTTATCTGGTTATGAAACTCGATGCTTCCTGGATCTTCTGCATTAGTACCAACATCTCCATCGCCCATTACCGTAAAATGATTGTGTGCGTTAAGTCCACTGTTGCAAAATAAAGCGAAATCTCCCAGGCCGTGGGATCCGTAGGGCAGTAACTGCAACTTCACCGTTCTTTCAAAACCATCAACATTCCCTGTAGATTCTATTAACAATCCCTCATCAGGCTTTTCAGGGTTTATTTCAGTGACCTTCACTTTAAATGACCCTTCACTAAGATCTACGGGATCAGATTCCTCTCCCAAAAGTTCATCCACATCATCAGGATTTTTTATAATATAATCAGCAACAGCCTCGGCCCCTGATCTTGCCAGGTAATAGGCCTGCATGCGTTTCTCATCATTAACCACCTGCTGGTGTTCGGTTAAACTGAAAAATTGAAATACAGCACCTAAAATCGTTAAGACACCCATAATAATAAGCACCATTACAAGCGAAGAGCCCTTTTCACCTTTAATAACCTGAGACAGGTAACTTCGCCCCCTCGATCCAAAACTTGTTTTTAATAACTTGTTCATCTCCCCGCCACCTCTCAGGCAAGATATTCAGCCATGCTCTGCAGTCCACGGTGCATCAGACGGGAAACTTTGCGCTGGCCTATTCCCATTTTTTTTGCTACTTGCTGCTGCGTCAGGTCTCGGTAAAAAATCAGATAAAGCACCCGGCGCTGCATATCATTTAGACGCTTTAGCGCTTGCCGGACAGCAATTTGGTCCTCGATCGGCAGTTTAAAGTTCTCATAATAAATGTGTCTGAACTGATTTAAATCAAGGGTCTCCAGACTGACCCTCCCAGCCTGCAGCGCCTGGATTACTCCTTCTTTACGAATATTAACTGCTTCTGCTATCTCCTCCAGGCTTGGAGGCTCCCCTGTTTTTTGGAGCAGATCATCCATAGTCCGGTAGATACGGGACTGGATATCTGCCACCCATCCCGGGCGGTCAAAGGACGCCTCCCTGCGAAGCTGGTGCCTCATCTCTCCCATAATGTAATGGGATGCAAAGGTAACAAAGCGAACACCCTTCCCGGGATCAAAGCGCTTCAGTGCTTTTAAAAGCCCTTCATATCCCGCCTGGATGAGGTCTTCGGAGTAGCGGTTGCCTGAGTAAATATTTGCGAAGTGATACACCAAGGGCTTTCCCGCCATTATAACTTGTTTTAGCTTTTCTTCGCTTCTGTCATTCCTATAAGCCACTACCGCCTCTTCCAGATCCAGATGTTCACTTATTTTTTCCATTTCACTTATCACCTTATTGAAGTAACCACATTAAACATAGGTAGGTACAGAGAAATCACTATAAATGCAACAATACAGCCCACAACAATAATCAATAATGGTTCTATGACCGAGGCCAAGCCCTTAGCCATAGTAGCAACCTCTTCTTCATAAAAGCCAGCAACACGGCTCAGCATTTCCGGGAGGTTACCTGACTCCTCGCCCACAGCCACCATCTGAACCAGCATCGGTGGAAAAACCCCGCTTTCCTCAAGTGGTACTGACAGGGTTTTCCCTTCCTGAATCTCTAACCCGGTCATATTGATTGACTCTGCTACCAGTACGCTGCCTGCTGCTGGGCCAGCTGTTTCCAAGGCCTGCAGAACAGGTATCCCTCCTGCCAATAAGGTAGACATAATCCTGGCAAAGCGGGCCATAACCACACGGTAGAGCAGTGGCCCGATCACCGGGAGCTTAAATCTGATCCGGTCCCAGGCGCGGCTGCCTGATGGTGTCTGCAGATAATAGCGAATACCATAAACCAGCGCTATAACAGCAAGGATATAGAGATACCAGTAGGAGCGTAATGAATTGGAGATGCCCATTACAATTTTAGTAATCACAGGCAGTTCCATGCCCTCGGGAAAAAAGTTCATAAAGACCGGTACCACCCCGACCAGCATGGCAATAACCACAAGAAAAGCGAAACTCAACACAACAA
>JGI24714J26587_10001394_pt1 | contig 16976 bp, 14 predicted proteins | sample BioPla4DNA2_FD_26587 | JGI IMG/M metagenome (IMG submission 26587)
ATATCCAATGCATCATTGCATTTATAACTAAATACCAGTTGACTCGTTCCCTTAGGGTTGGTGGGTCTTATTTCATCCTACAGTTGCTTGACACGATCATTCGACAATTGTAGCTTGACGAGCAGAACGTGATGTGTTATACTAACTCCGAAGTAGAAGTCACCGCTTCTCACCTTGTAACGCTTAAGTTCACAAGGTTAACCAGATTAACGTTGCAGTGGAATGTATCCAGTGCAGTTTCTTTGTGTTTAAAGCGGGTGGCTGATGCTGTCCGCTTTTATTATTTTTAAGGGGTGATGTTCATTAGCAGTGATTTGAGAATTAATGAGGGGATTCGTGCTCGGGAAGTTAGGGTCGTAGACGAGCAGGGCCAGCAGCTTGGCATTATGCCGCTGCGGGAAGGTATCCGCATTGCACAAGAGCGAGGTTTAGACTTGGTAGAAGTTGCACCGAACGCCAAACCGGTTGTCTGCCGCATTATGGATTACGGCAAACATAAATATGAGCAGAGCAAGCGGGATAAAGCGGCCCGGAAAAAGCAAAAAGTTATCAATGTTAAAGAAGTACGGATGAGCCCAAAAATTGATGAGCACGATTTCAATGTTAAGACACGCAGTGCGGAAAAGTTTCTCAAAGCTGGGGATAAGGTCAAAGTTACGATCCGATTCCGGGGCAGAGAAATAGTGCACACCGCACTAGCCAAAGAAAAGCTTGAGGAAATGGCTGGAAAATTGAAAGAATTCGGTGTTGTTGAACGAGTCCCTAAATTGGAAGGCAGAAACATGATTATGGTTTTAGTGCCAAAAACAGACAACGCTAAAACAGAAAACAAAAAAGCGGACGAGAACTAATAACAGTAGTTTTATGTCCTAGTTAAGGGGGATTTATAATGCCTAAAATGAAGTCCCACAGGGGGGCTGCTAAGCGTTTTAAGTTTACCGCTAAAGGTAAGGTGAAAAGAAATCGTTCTTTCAAGAGTCATATTTTGGAGAAAAAATCTGCGAAAAGAAAGCGTCAGCTGCGCCACAGCCAATTAGTAAGCGACAGCGATGCAAAACGCGTAAAGCGGATGCTACCATATGGTTAGGTTAATAGATGATAGGGGGATTTAATCATGTCAAGAGTTAAACGCGGACCTGCTGCACGTCGTCGTCGTAAAAAGATTTTAAAACTGGCAAGAGGTTACTATGGTGGTAAAAGCAAACTCTTTCGTCCTGCAAATGAGCAGGTGTTAAAGTCTTTATCATACGCTTACCGCGACCGGCGGCAGAAAAAACGTGATTTCCGTAAGCTTTGGATTGCCCGGATTAATGCTGCCGCAAGACAAAATGGTATGTCTTACAGCCGCTTCATCTCAGGATTGAAGGCAAGTGGTGTTGAGATCAACCGGAAGGTACTGGCAGATTTAGCGGTTAATGACGCGGAAGCATTCAGTGAGCTAGTGGCAGTTGCGAAGAAAAGCGTTTAGGTCTAATTAACATAAATCAATATTATCCGGGTAAGCTGTGTTTATCCGGATATTTTTATAAGGAGCTATTTTGGTGGAGATCACAAGCAGACAAAATGAACGAATCAAGTTTGTGAAAANACTGCACCGCCGCCGTTATCGGGATCAATTTGGTCTGTATATTGCTGAAGGCCTGCGTTTGGTTGAGGATTTGAGCCAATCTGCGATCATCAAAGAAGTTTATTACACCAAGGAGTTATTTGCCAAGCCTCGGGGCAGAAAGCTGATAGAGCAGATCTGGGGAGCAGGCATTGAGGCATACTCCTGCACGGAGAGTGTTTTTGCTGAAATCTGTGACACTGAAACAGCTCAGGGGATTCTGGCAGTGGTGCATAAGCCTGAACAGGTGGTCGATTGGCACGGAAAATTAGACAGAGGCCTGGTACTTATTGCGGATCAGATTAGGGATCCTGGCAATCTCGGAACTATCATTCGCACTGCTTCTGCAGCGGATGTGGATGGCATTTGGCTGGTTAATGGTACGGTTGATCCCTTTAACCCCAAGGTTGTCCGGTCGTCGATGGGAGCTGTACATAAACTCCCATTTTCCTTGGTTAGTGCTGAGTCTTGTGTTGATCTGTGCAGGCACTATGGATTAAAATTAATAGCTGCTGACATCAAGGACGCCGAACCATATTATAACAGCGACTTAGCTCAGCCGTGTGCTGTTGTGATTGGCAACGAAGGTGACGGAGTGCAGCCAACCCTCCTCAAACACTGCGATCAAAGAGTTTTTATCCCTTTGGCAAACGAAGTTGAATCACTCAATGCCGCAGTGGCAGCCGCTGTTTTGATCTACGAATCGGTTCGTCAGCGCCAGTTTATTTAGTTGTAAGCCTCTTCTGCTTATGTTATAATGTGATTATCATTTGGAGAAGAGGTGGTAGTTAATGAACTTAACACCCGAGGTCGTGTGGAGAATTTTTTTAGCTACCGGTTCCATAACAGCTTATCTGCTTTATAAACAGCTGTCAGCGTTGAGAATTCATACACTCCATTAAATAGGTATTTCAGTTGTAATGATATAGATCAAAGGCTGTGAAGGAGACAAGTAAATCAAGGGAAGCCACAGGGACGATGGGTCCTGGACTGAGAGCCTGTCGGGTGATAACTTGATTGAAATTCCCTCTGGAGCTGCTGGTTGAATTAAGTAGGCCAAGCCGGTCATCCGCCGTTATCGGATCTAAGTGGGTTGTGGTTCATGTCCACAACCAACTAGGGTGGTACCGCGGTAACTTTTTACGTCCCTAACTAGGATGTAAAAAGTTTTTTTATTTACTATGAGTATGTGGAGGTGCAGTATGGATACCCGAATTCAATCTGTAAAATCCAAAGCAGTGCAAGAGTTCAATCAATCCGAATCTTTGGAAGAGCTACAGCAGCTGCGGGTTAAGTACTTAGGTAAAAAAGGTGAAGTAACCCAGCTGCTACGCACAATGGGNCAAATTCCTGCTGAAGAAAGACCAAAAGTTGGNCAAATGGTCAACCAGCTGAAAAATGAACTAGCAGTAATCTACGAGGAGAAGTATGCTGAGTTAGAGTCAAAGATTCAGCAATCTCGGTTAGCTGCTGAAGCCATTGATATCACCCTGCCAGGTCGAAAACCTAAAGCCGGCAGTCTGCATCCCTTGACCCTGGTGTTAAACGAAATCAAGCAGATCTTTATATCCATGGGCTACCAAGTGGTGGAAGGACCAGAAATTGAAACAGATTACTATAACTTCGAAGCCCTCAATATTCCCAAAGATCACCCCGCTAGAGATATGCAGGATACATTCTACATATCAGGAGATTTTCTGCTCCGCAGTCAAACGTCNCCAGTTCAGATCCGTGTGATGGAAAAGCAGGAACCGCCAGTGCGGATTATTGCTCCNGGCAAAGTTTATCGCTCAGATGCTGATGTGACTCATTCGCCAATGTTCCACCAGGTGGAAGGACTGCTGATTGATGAAGGCATTACTTTTGCCGATCTAAAAGGGACCCTACAGGTTTTTGCTAGAGCCATGTTCGGACCCGATACCAAAACACGATTTCGTCCAAGTTATTTTCCTTTTACNGAACCGAGCGCAGAGGTTGATGTTTCCTGTATTATGTGCCGTGGCGAAGGCTGTCGAGTCTGCTCCGATACCGGTTGGCTGGAAATCCTTGGCTCTGGTATGGTGGATCCTCGTGTTCTGGAACATGTGGGGTATGATCCTGACAAATACACAGGCTTTGCTTTCGGTATGGGAATTGAGCGCATTGCCATGCTCAAATATGGAATTAATGATATCCGCCTTTTCTTTAATAATGATCAGCGGTTTTTAGATCAGTTTAAGTAACGTANATGGCAAGGGAGGAATAAAGGTGAAGGTATCTTACCGTTGGTTGCAAGAATATACAGCGATTCCCTGGAGTCCGGAAGAATTAGCCGATAAGCTTACAATGGTTGGCCTTGAAGTAGAATCAATCAGTCGGCTGGGACCGGATCTTGCAGGAGTTCGTGTTGGAAGAGTAGAGAAAGTTGAGCCTCATCCCAATGCAGATTTATCGGTCTGTCAGATCAATGTTGGCGACCAGGTTCTCAACATAGTATGTGGTGCACCCAATGTCCGGGTAGGAATCAAAGTTCCGGTGGCTTTGGAAGGAGCGGTGCTGCCTAANGGAATNGAAATTAAAGCGGTTGAACTCCGCGGTGTAATGTCGTACGGCATGGCTTGTTCCGAAAAAGAGCTGGGAATTGGAGACGATGATTCTGGTTTACTGGAGCTTCCCGACGATGTTGAGATCGGAATAGAGTTAACGGAGGCTTTAGGTTTAGATGATCAGATTTTAGATGTATCTATCTATGCCAATCGTCCCGATTGTATGAGTATGCTGGGGATTGCAAGGGAGATTGCTGCTTTAGCCGGTGAAAAACTGCACTACCCTCAAATAACTGTTAAGGAATCTGACCTTAAGATCGAGGATTTGACATCAGTTGCAGTGGAAGATCCTGATAAATGTCCTCGCTACTCGGTACGGATCATTCGCAATGTTACGCTTCAACCGTCGCCTTTGTGGATGCAGCAGAGATTGCTTGCTGCTGGAATGCGGCCAATCAACAATATTGTTGATATAACTAACTTTGTAATGCTTGAGACCGGTCAGCCTTTACATGCATTTGATTATGATCGTTTAAGTGAAAATCGGATTGTTGTCCGCACCCCAAAAAGCAACGAAATAAAATTTGTTACTTTAGATGGGGTAGAGCGGGAATTAGACCGTGAAATGTTGATGATTTGTGACGCTGAAGCTCCTGTGTGTGTTGGTGGGGTGATGGGTGGTCAAAACAGCGAGGTTACTGAGGATACAAAAACCATTCTGTTGGAATCAGCTAACTTTGCAGCTGCCAGTATTCGCCGTACTGCCCGGAGTCTAGCAATCAGTTCTGAAGCTGCTGCTCGTTTTGAGAAAGGCATCGATCCAAATGCTACTATCTTTGCCCTGAATCGAGCAGCTCAATTGATGGCAGAATTAGCTGGCGGTGAAGTTGTCCAGGGTATTATCGATGTCAACAACGCCGATATCAGTGAGCGCGTTCTGCATCTAAGGCCACAGCAGGTAAACCGCTTATTAGGAACAGATATCGACGAGCAGTCGATGGTGGACATCTTAAATTGCTTGGAATTAAAGGTTGATCATTCCTCCAAGCCATGGAAGGTTACTGTTCCTAGTTTTCGTCGAGATTTAGAGCTGGAATGTGACTTAATTGAAGAAATTGGACGTTTCTGGGGCTATGAAAAGATCCCTACGACTTTACCCAAGGGTATGAGTGGTGCCGGTGGCGAAACAAGGGAATTAGCAGTTGTGGATCAGATCAAGGAACAGCTGTTGGGTGCAGGCCTAAGTGAAATCATGACATTCTCTTTTGTCAATCCTAAGAGCTTGACCCAAAGTAAGCTGGATCTCTTACCCATATTTGCACAACCAATTGCACTAGCCAATCCGATTACTGAGGATCATGCTGTGATGCGCACCACTTTGATGCCGAGCATGCTGGAATGCGCTGCGTACAATATCAGCAGACAGCAGCACAACTTAAGCTTGTTTGAAGTGAGCGCTGTTTATCTTGCGGATGAGCTGCCGCTGACAAAACTGCCTTCAGAACAAAGGCGGCTGGCAGTACTGCTTTNTGGAAATCGAAACAAAGCTCAGTGGAACTGGCANACAGAGCAGTATGACTTTTATGACTTAAAAGGATTGGTAGAACTCGTACTAGATAATTTTGCCGCAGATTATCAATGGGAGCGTTCGGAACTGCCCATCTTCCATCCTGGGCGTCAGGTGCAGGTGCTGATTGGCGAAAAACCGATTGCCTACCTTGGCGAGGTTCATCCTGATGTCCAGAAAAACTATCGAATTCCAGAGCGAATCTATCTGGCTGAGATTAACTTGGCCGAATTGTTAAAATATGAAAGACCAGTTACGAAGTTCCAATCCTTACCGCGATNTCCAGCTGTAGATCGTGACTTAGCAGTAATCGTTAGTGAGGAAGTTCCAGTGGGTGCCCTTGTTGAGGAGCTAAAGCAAGCGGGCGGCAGTTTGCTGCAGACTATAGANATTTTTGATGTTTATCAAGGTAAACAGGTTGAACCAGGTAAAAAAAGTATCGCCTTTTCCTTTGTTTTTCAAGCTGATCGCACCCTTACAGATGAAGAGGTTAACGATCTGCTGAAACGGATGTACGAGGCAGTGCAGCAGAAATTTGGTGCGGTTCTGCGCTAGCAGGAAATTGTTTTGATAAGGCGAACTATGATTTAGGAGATAAACTAGGCGAAAGGGTGAGATTTGTGGCAGAAACTACCAGCACTGTAGTTAAGGTGCGGATTGGTGGAGAAGAATACTCAATTAGAGGCAATGCTTCTGAACAATATATCCGCGAATTGGGTAGAATAGTAGACGAAAAAATAAAAGAAGTTCAGCAAAACAGTCCGAATCTCACCCGTCATCAGATGGCAATTTTGGCTGCGATCAATCTTGCTGATGAACTTCTAAAGGTGAGAGCTGAGTATCAAGAACTGCTGAAAATCATGGAGGAAGTTAATTAGAAAGAGGGGTTAAGATGGCAGGCAGATGGATTGACCTTTTCATTATTATTGTCTTCGCCATTGCCATCTGGCGGGGGTTTCGCCGCGGGATCATCCGGGAAATATTCAGCTTATTTGGTGTATTATTTGCTGTGGCGATAGCGTTTCATCGTTATCAAGACTTGTCGCTGCATTTGATGGTTAATTATCCCTTAATTGAATGGCAGGCACAGCTGATCGCCTTTCTGATTCTTGCGGTGGGAATCAGCGCTGCGGCGATGTTTTTGGGCTATTTATGGTCTAAGGTGGTCAGTTTTACTCCATTTGCCGTGCTGGACAGCATTCTGGGTGCTACCTTTGGCACCATTAAAGTGCTGGTGATAGTGATGGCTCTGGTGCTAATACTTCATTCCCTTAACGTTGAGCCGGTAGAAGATATGCTGGCTGAATCTATGGTTGTGCAGCAGATTGACTTGCTTTGGCCGCATTTGAGACTGGGACTAGAGCGGGCTTGGCCTCAAGAATGGGCCAAACCGGGATGGTTGTTTCCGGAGAATCTTGATGAGATATTACTAACATGATAATCCCGCCCATGCGGCGGGATTTCCCATGTCTGGCTGCATAAGGAAAGAGCACCTTATCTTACTTGCAGGATGTGGACACTAAAGAGTGAATACCTTAACTGAACAAGCATGTTAAGGGGGAGCTATAATTGGCAGCCAAAAGCACTAAGCAAAGCACTATTACATTGTACTCTAATATTGTAACTACCTTATTGATGCTGATCTTCTTTTTTGTTTCGGGACTTTCTGGCCAGCCTTCTGCTGTAAATCTGCCTGATCGAACTCCCCCAACATATAAATCCGAAAAGATTCTGCAGGGACGAGTAATTGTAGTTGATCCTGGACATGGAGGCGCTGATCCAGGCACTATTGGTCTTGGTTATTCGACAGAAGCAGAAAATGTTTTAGCAATCGCATGGGATTTAAAAGGGATGCTGGAAGATGCGGGAGCTACCGTTATTATGACAAGAGAGACTAATGTCAATCCAGCTCAAGGTACTCGGTATGCTAACCAAACCAATGGTCAGCTGGCAGCTCGTACTGCGATAGCAAACAACAGTAATGCCGAAATCTTTGTCAGCATTCACAATGACTGGAACGGAAACAGCAATATCAGCGGTACCACTTCATATTATTATCATTCCCATGATTGGCTGCTGGCTGATTCAGTGCAGAAGAGTTTGGTCGGCTATTTAGGCAGTCGCAATGTGGGTGTAAAGCGGGGCAATTTTTATGTACTGCGCAACACCAGTATGCCCTCGGTTTTAGTTGAGGTTGGATTTCTGAGCAACCAGAGAGAAGCACAGCTGTTAGCACAATCATGGTATCGGACTTCAGCAGCGGAAGGAATTTTTTACGGTATAGTAGATTATTATCGACAAGCAGGAATTATTTAAGGAGGAACCTTAATGGAGTTATTAGCTCCAGCTGGTACAAAGGAAAGCTTAATTGCAGCGGTGGAAAATGGTGCCGATGCAGTATATCTTGGCGGCAAACTGTTTAATGCACGCAGATTTGCTGCCAATTTTAATGAGCAAGAGCTCAGTTGGGCAGTTAATTACTGTCATATCCGCAATGTCAAGGTTTATGTTACTGTCAATACACTGATCCACGAACATGAAATTGAGCCAGTTTTAGATTATATTGGGGACTTGCACAATTTGGGTGTCGATGCAGTTATTGTCCAGGATTTAGGATTGGCCTATCTGATCCATGCAGTCTTTCCAGATTTAGAACTACATGCCAGCACCCAAATGTTTTTGCATAATAGTTTAGGGGTGCGTTTTGCCCAAAATGTAGGAATTAAGCGGGCAATTTTAGCTCGTGAGCTCAGCTTATCTGAGATAGCGGCAATTGCCGAAACTGGCATTGATCTTGAAGTGTTTGTTCACGGTGCGCTATGTGTAGCCTATTCGGGACAATGTTTGTTCAGCAGTTTATTAGGGGGCAGAAGCGGCAACCGTGGCCAGTGTGCTCAGCCCTGTCGACTGCCGTATCAACTGGTAGATCGGGAGACTGGTAGAGTTATAGGCGATCAGCCTGGTGACTACTTATTATCCCCTAAGGATTTGAAATTAATTGATCATCTCGATCTGCTCAAACAGATTGGGGTTAAGAGCTTAAAGATTGAAGGCAGAATGAAAGGTCCGGAATACGCTGCGGTTGTGACAAAAGCCTACAGGGATGCGATCGATGGGAAACAGGCGGATCACCAAGGGCTAGCCTCGGTGTTCAACAGACAGTTTACCACCTATCATCTGTTTAACAAGCAGGGCAGAGATTTGATTCGCTGGAATCCACTGCCGCATGAAAAAGATACTGATCTGCTTAAACAGGCACAGCAGAGTTATCGGTCACCAAAAGCTATCCGAAAAATTCACGCGGCTCTATATGCGAAGCTGGCTGTTGGCGAACCACTGCAGTTGACCCTGATCGATCAGGATGGTATTGTGGTAAATCAAAATAGTGAGTTGCAAGGTGAAAGAGCGGAGAGACACCCTCTTACTGAGGCAAAATTAGAGAGCCAGCTGATGCGCTTTGGCAATGATCCGATTGCAATCAACAGTCTAGAAATTGAATTAGGGGAAAATGTAATTCTGCCTTTGAGCCAAATCAATCAAACCCGACGAATGCTGGTTGCACAGTGGCAGCGCGCAAGACTCGATTCATATTCTTTAACCCCTGTTACTAAAGATCAGGCTGCAGAGGCCAAAAAGAACGCTTTAGCTCGTTTGCAGACAAGTTATGCCGTTATCCAAGAGCCGATTCTGGCAGTAGCTGTGACTGATCCGGAGGCTGCTCATGCTGCACTGGCAGCAGGAGCCCAGCTGATCTATTACTTTGGTACTCTGTACCGCCACGATCAAAATTATTTTAGGGCATTATCAGATGTAACGGCAGCTGCCCACAGCCATGGTGCACAGTGTTTTGCAGCTTTTGAGCGGGTAACAGGGGATGATGAACTTGAGCAGATTGGGGAGGTATTAGATCAGCATCATTATGATGGTGTATTGGTGGGCAACATTGGAGCACTGCAGTTGGTTTTAAATCGCCAGCAGGGACAAACTGTACCAGTTCATGGTGATTGGCCGCTGAATGTATTCAACAGCGTTACTGCAGCATACTTAGGTAAACAGGGTTTGAGTGGGCTGTATCTATCTCATGAGCTGAATTTTAGGCAGATTAAAGTGGTCGCTGGAAACCAAAATGTACCCCTGGGTTTGGTGGTTCATGGACAGCTGCCGCTGATGGTCAGCCGATATTGTCCTATCGGAGCTTGCCTGGACTGCCGACGGGATGGGGGGAGTCAACCGTTTCCTTGTCTGAAGGGAAAATACGGATTGCAGGATCGCAAGGGTTATATACTGCCAGTGGAAGTAGATTATCGGTGCCGCATGCATCTGTTTAATCCAGTGGATTTATGTTTGCTTGACCATCTTGATGACTTGATTAAGGCCGGTATTAAGTTGATTCGGATTGAAGCGAAAGGGAGAGATCCCCAATGGATTAGGACTGTGGCTGCTGCGTATGCAGCAAAGCTTGATGGAAAAACAGTCACAAAACAGGACCTACCTGCCGCTGCCGGCACAGATATCTTTACCAAAGGGCATTTCCATCGTGGAGTAAAGTAGGTGGTATTATGGATCAGAGAAGCTTACGTATATTAGAATGGGATAAAATTAGACAGCAGATAGCTGCTTTTGCTAGTTTCTCTTTAGGAAAAGATTTAGTACTTGCACTAGAACCCAGCACTGATTATAGCGAGGTTGAACAGCGGTTGGAGCGTACAACGCATGCGGTCGCTCTGCTGTGGAAACATGGTGACCCGCCCTTCGGCGGGGCTGTAGATATCTCCTCCATACTCCAGCGAGCTGCAATAGGAGGGATTCTAGAGGGATATGAACTGATTCAGCTTGCAAGAGTCTTGGAGTGTGCCGCCAATATGCGGCGGTACTTGGCTGACTCTGAGCACTTCAGCGATTTGAGGGAGCAGTTAGCTTCCCTTCCTGAACTGAAAATTGAAATTTACCGCTGTTTTGATGATGAGGGTAATCTCAAAGACAATGCTACGCCACAGCTGGCATCCATTCGCAGGAAAATAAAAACCCTCGAAAACAGGGTGAGAGACAAACTTGATAACATCATTCATTCCAGCAGTTATCAAAAACTGCTGCAGGAAAATATCGTCACTATCCGCAGTGGACGCTTTGTAGTGCCTGTGAAACAGGAATACCGTTCATCATTTGCCGGCATTGTCCATGATCAGTCCTCAAGCGGTGCGACAGTTTTTATAGAACCAGCTGCGGTAGTAGAAATCAATAATGAGCTCCGGATTGCCCATCAAGAAGAGCAGCGAGAAATAGAACGGATTCTCCGCCAGCTGAGCAGCGAAGTTGTTCCCCACGGGGAACAGCTTAAACTAACGCTGGAAACCCTAGCCAAACTTGATTTAATCTTTGCTATGGGTAAATACAGCCGCAAAATTAACGGCACACCAGCCGAACTGAATCAAAAAGGATATATCATGATCAAAAAGGGGCGTCATCCTCTGCTCACAGGTCCTGTGGTACCAATTGATGTGTGGTTAGGCGATAAAGCCTATATTCTAGTAATTACTGGACCTAATACAGGGGGTAAAACAGTTACCTTAAAAACTGTGGGTTTATTTGCCCTGATGACCCAAGCAGGACTGCATATTCCTGCAGAGCCAGGGTCTCATATGGCTGTATTTGATAATATTTTTGCTGATATTGGCGATGAACAGAGTATAGAGCAGAGTCTCAGTACTTTTTCATCCCACATGAGCAACATTGTCAAGATTTTAGAACGGGCGACCTCCAGGAGCTTGGTTCTCCTAGATGAGCTTGGAGCTGGGACTGATCCCACGGAAGGAGCTGCTTTGGCNACAGCCCTTTTGGATCATCTGCGGGAAAACAGGGTTACAACTATTGCGACTACCCATTTTTCTGAACTNAAAAACTTTGCTTATGCCAATCCTGAGGTTGAAAACGCATCAGTCGAATTTGATCCGGTTACACTCAAACCTACATATCGCCTGGCGATAGGAATCCCGGGTAAAAGCAATGCTTTTGCAATTGCTAGAGGATTAGGCTTATCCGAGAAAATTGTAAATACAGCCAGGAGTTTGCTGAATGAAGAACGAATCCGAGTGGATGATATTATTGGGGAAATTGAGATTGACCGGCAGGAATCTCGGAAAGCCAGAGAGGAAGCAGAGGCCTTAAAGGCGGAGTACGCAGCTTTAAAGCAAAAATATGAAGTGCTGTACAGCGAATTATCTGAGCGGAAAGCTGAACTGATGGCCCAGGCTCAAGAAGAAGCAGCAGAACTGGTGAAAAAGACGCGCGAAAATTTAGATCTGCTTATTGGGGAGCTGCGCCGTCAGCAGAATATTGACCTGGAAAAAATTGCAGCTGCNAAGCGTCAAGAGTTAGTTGAGCAGCAGCGCAAGNTGAAAACGAGCCGACCTCAAAAGGAAAAAGCTCAACCTGTTCAGCACCTCAAAGTGGGTGAGCAGGTAAGGGTACGCAGTTTGAACCAGACTGGTCATGTGCTCGAAGTCTCCGATACAGAAGCCCAGGTTCAGGTTGGAATTATGAAGGTTTCTGTTAAATTAACTGATCTAGAGCGAACAAACGAGCAGCCTAAAACAGTAGTTACACATCGACTGCGCAGCAGGGGAACGGGAAAGAGCAGCCAGATCAAACCNGAAATTGATCTGCGGGGTCTCACTATTGATGAAGCTCTTCCAGCGGTTGATAAGTATTTAGATGATGCATTTTTGTCTTCCCTTAACCAGATCAGAATCATCCATGGTAAAGGGACCGGTGCGCTGCGGGAAGCTGTTCAAGCTCAGCTGCGCAGTCACCCTCATGTAAAAAGCTTTCGATTGGCGGACCCAAACCAAGGTGGGTCTGGTGTAACTGTAGTTGAGCTAGAACACTAAAACAGCCAGGAGCAGTGTCTCCTGGCTGTTTGCAATTNTAGTTAAAGAAAGGTAAGAAGTCCCACAGTGAACTTGAACATCGTGGTGAATATTCGGTTGGTTCCGTTCCTTTGATGAAGATTTCGGTTCTGATTTCATCCTTAGGTAGAGAGCAGTTTTCGCGAACCAGTAAGCCGGTTTTCACATCGATGTTTACTTCAACAATGCCCTGCGGNCGTTTAAAATCGGAGATCGGCGTATTCTTTAAAGCTTCTGTCATGAAGTCACGCCAAATTGGCGTAGCATTCCAAGAACCGTATTGAACGCCTTTGTAAACCATCGGTTTTGGAATATCTTCACCAAACCAGACCGCCGCTACTAGATCAGGTGTGTAGCCGACAAACCAAGCATCCCGGTTATCCTGGTGTGTTCCGGTTTTTCCGGCGGCGGGTCGGTTAATGTTTGCACTGCGCGCAGTACCCCGCTCAATAACACCCCTTAACAGGTCATTCATAATATAGGAGGTTTCTTCACTCAGGACTACTTCTTTGCGGGATGTATTTTCTTCTAGGACTTTCCCGTGATAATCGGTAACCTTCAAAATCGCAATCGGTTCTACTCGAATTCCATTGTTAGCTAGNACACCATAGGCAGAGGCCATTTCCAGTGGTGAAACCCCTTTCGTTAAACCACCTAAAGCTAGAGGCGATAAGCCTAGATCGTTAACACGGCCTGATTCTACAAAGGAGGTAATCCCCATTTTCTTTCCATACTCAATAACCGTATTGAACCCTAATTGGTTTACCACTTGCACTGCAATGGTGTTGATCGACCGCTCAATTGCTTCCCTAACTGTCATTTCGCCATCAAATACCGGATAGTAGTTTCTAGGGCTCCACGTCTCGCCATTGGCTAAAACATATTCGATCGGTTCGTCAACAAAAATGTCAGCAGCAGTAATCCCTTTATCAATTGCTGCGGTATAGGGAAAGACTTTGATAGCTGAACCGGGTGAACGATAGGCCTGTACTGCCCGGTTAAATTTATCTTCTCCTCTACCACCAACCATGGCCCGGATATGCCCGTTGCGTGGGTCGATTGCAACTAGTGCACCCTGCGGCTGTGTCAGTCCACTGCTGTCAACATAACCTGTTGGTAATCCATTGAGCAGGGCTTCCTCAGCTGCTTTCTGCATGTTCAGATCCAAAGTTGTATAGATTCGCAGTCCACCACCAAATACTCGTTCTTCTCCGTAGCGTTCGATCAGATCGTCGAGGATATAATCTACGAAATATGGAGCATTTACATTGCGTGGTTTGCGCTCCGCAACCTCTATCGGTTGATTTCTGGCAGATTCAAACTCAGCATTGGTGATATAACCTAATTCTAGCATTCGCTTTAGCACGAAATCTCGGCGCTCTTTAGCTGTATCGGGATTGTTATGGGGCGAGTAGCGCGTCGGCCAGCGAATAATTCCTGCTAAAAGCGCAGACTCGGCCAAATCTAAATCCCGAGCAGATTTACCAAAATATAATTGGGCTCCGGCTTCAACTCCGTTGGCGCCATGCCCAAGGTGAACCATATTTAAATATGTTTCCAAGATTTCTTGTTTCGAATATTTACGCTCAATCTGGACTGCCCATAAAAACTCCTGCAGTTTGCGGGATACTAATTTTTCTTGGGTAAGAAATAGATTGCGGGCTACCTGCATCGTGATGGTCCCGCCGCCTTGGGCAAAGCGTCTTTCCCGCAGATTGACCAAGATAGCTCTACCAAAGGCGATAAAATTGATTCCGTGATGATCAAAGAATTTATCGTCTTCAATCGCGACCACCGCTTTCCATAAGTGGTCTGGGAGGGAGTCAATAGCGATCGGTACCCGGTTTTCCCGGTACAAATCAGTTATCAACCGACCATTAATGTCATAAATATGAGTGGAATACTGTTGCGTTAAATTGACTTGATCTAAAGGAGGAGCACTGCCCAAATAAGCAGTCAGAAATCCAAGAGATCCACCAAAAAATATGGAAAAAATAATTACAAAAAGCCACAGTTTGACTCGCGAACGAGGCTTAGTTGTCGACGACCGTTTCTTCGATTTTTTTGGCAACAGTTTCACCTCCATCTCTGTTAAAATTATATCACACCTAATTTTCATAATGAACAGATATAATTTACCATAAGTAATATATAAATACAAGGAGTGGTGGAGCTGATAGATCTTTCGTTATGGGGGCAGCAATTATGACCAAATTGCGCTGGCAGTCAGCCAGAAGGCGCGTGCGTCAGCCTGCATCGCCACCGGAAAAAGGTGTAAACCCCTGGCCGTGGACTCGTTATCTCTTCTTGGTAATATTATTCCTAACATTATTAATTGTTATTACCGCAATGATGATTGAAAAACGAGTTAGTCCAGCTCTCCACGCTTGGGCTGAGACTAGAGCTGTAAACTTAGCAGGCCAAGCAATTCATGCTGCGGTTGAGAAAGCAATGACAGCTGATATGAATCCAGATGAATTAGCGGCCACGATCGTGGATGATGGAGGCAGGATCCAGGCAATTAAATATAATACGAGTGAGATTAATAGAATTTCTGCTGCAGCGGCACTGATGGTACTGGAGCATCTCACCGATCTAGGCACCGAGAGGTTCACAATTCCCCTTGGTCAATTTTTTGGCTTAGATTTTTTGTCTGGTTTTGGTCCTGGGATTCCCCTGAGGGTGGTACCGGCTGGGGCTGTTGCAGTAACACCTGTCAGCAGTTTTATTTCCGCTGGAATTAACCAGACAATTCATCGGTTATATTTAGATATACAAGTGGAGATGCGTATAGTAGTGCCACTGGCGGCTGCTACTCACCCGGTTACAGCTCGCATTCCGATTGTCGAGGATATTATTGTGGGAGCAGTCCCATCCTGGTATTTTGCTCCCAGCGGTTTGGTTGGCGGTTTTGAGCAGTATGCCGATTTCAGCGGCTCGCAGCAGCAGATTGAATTTAGACTTAACGAGCCCTAAATTTTCTCGTTAGCGTAAAGTTTTGGTAGGCGGTGGCAGGAAAAACGCGTGTGGAGATAAAAATAGAGACCTCGCACCAACAGATAGACAGAAAGGAGCGAGGTCTCATGAAGAGCGATGGCGTAGACATCGCCCTCAACCCTAGTGTACTGGATTTTGTAGAGGATATCAAGACTTTGGAGCAAGCCTGTTTGGCTGTAGCACGCCATTTGTTTGTTGCATTGATAGAGGCCCTTGATGACGCCTTATTGGCGCAAAAACCCAAACACTACAAATGCGTNGGTAAGAGGCGTAGGACGCTTTCCACACTGATAGGAGACATTGTGATACACCGTCGCCTATACGTTCATGCCTCAAAGAAGCGAGGCAAGAAGAANGGCAGTAAAGCTCGTTTTCTGCTGGACGAGAGACTGAATATCCAACCTCGNCGNCGTGTAACCCACGGATTATTGCGACTTATNGTGTCGGCTGCTACGCGCCTAAGTTTTCGAGAAGTATCGGAGATGCTCGAGGAAGCCGGTTTCCCAAGGATTAGCCATACCACCATTCACAATGAGGTTCGCCGATATGGTGAATTACAAAGCCAAGTGCTGCAGCAATCAAAAGAGCTGTTATTTGTAGCTGGTCAGAGAGTGGAGAACGTCGAGCTAAGAAAGGTGCCCGTGCTGTTCATTGAAGCAGATGGCATTATAGTTAACTGTCAGGGCGCAGACACCACGAAACTAGAACTGAAACTGGCTGCGATTCATGAGGGCTGGGAAGAATTGGGTAAGCGGCGCAAGTTAAAGAAAGCGACAACTGTGATAGGCCTGTTTAATGGTGGAGACGATTTTTGGGAGACGGTTACAGCACAGCTGATGAAAACATACGACCTAACGGATACTCAGATTGTTATTAACGGAGATGGAGCGGACTGGATACAGAAGACAGCTAAGGATTATTTTGCTGATGCTATAGTCCAACTTGATAGGTACCATCTCATCAGGGACCTTCGTCTTGCGGTAGGTCAAAAGGCTGCTAATGATTTGTTGGCACAACTAGATAGGGGAGATGTAACCGTATTCGTAGATACTCTTGAGGCGATGGCTCCGAGGATTCCAGAAAAACGTCGAGAGGTTTACGGGAAACTACTCAATCTATGTAAGAAGTATCCAGAGCATTTGTTGGACTACCGTCACCGCCTAGGCAATGAGTATGAGGGAATAAGGCTTCACGGGATGGGTGCAGCAGAAACAATGGTTGACAAGAAGGTAGCAAACCGCATGAAGAAACGAGGCATGCTGTGGAGCCGTATTGGCGCTTGTGCAATGGCATCGCTGCTAATGCTTCGCAGCAACGATCAACTATTCCAATGGCTAGACCGTCATCCCGAGAATGATGTTCTTAATCCTGTTCCC
>JGI24714J26587_10001404_pt1 | contig 16917 bp, 19 predicted proteins | sample BioPla4DNA2_FD_26587 | JGI IMG/M metagenome (IMG submission 26587)
ACTATACTCTACCTATTATGACAAATGACCAATATATGGATATGATAAGGCATGATATAGTATTGCAGAAGACTATAGATGATATAAAACCAGCAGTAGTAATAAGCAGAAGCGAGTTAAAAAATAGTATAAGTATAAGCTCAAGACAAACAGGTAATGACAAAACCGAATTTACAATAGCAATTAGCCGCAAAGACCCCGATAGTGCAAAGCTAATAGCAGAGACACTATATCAAAACTATATGGAATATGTGGATGTAGTTGTAAGGGATAGGGCACTTGGCTATTATCATGATGTATATACAATAAGCTTGGAGTCAGCCCAGCTCAGTCTTGAAAGTGAAAGGGAGAAACTTAAAAGTGACACAGAGCTATTGGATAATACAGAAAAGTACCTGGATGTAGAGGGTGTCTTAGATAAATTACCGTCTACTAGTACTACAATAGTCATTGATAATTTGATTAATCCTGGTTATATAAAATTGCAAAATGATATATTGACTAAAAAGCAAACTATAAGTGAGCTGGAGAATACAATAAAAAGAAACATAAGATACTTAAACGATTTAAAGGCAGAGCAGGATGTTCTTAGTGAGTTTTATGAAACAGGAGAAATTGATAGAGATAAGACAACTATCATAAATGCTGTAGATAGATATATATATCGACTAAATACAATTATTGATAGCCAAAAGGTAGGTCCAAAGCATGTAATGAACATAGTAATTAGCATAGTATTGGGCTTTATGATAAGCTCTGTAGCTGTGATAGTGTGGGATTATATAAAAAAGGCTAGTATACAAGAAAGACATTAAAGCTTGGTTCAAGATATTGCTATATGCAAATTGCGTATAGCAATATTTTTGTTTTTATTATAAAATAGCATAGTATGGTTTTTGCAAACTATATTTATAAGGTGAAACAGATATAAAACACAAGTATAAATTTTTTATATTTGTCTGAAAGGTAGAAGTTGCTATGAGTGAAGAGTTTAAGGAAGAAAAAAAGGCTAAAGAAAAGGGAAAACCAATGTCTAAGAGAAAGAAAATAATTGTTGCACTCTCTTCGACACTTGCTGTTCTATTGGTAGCTCTAGTTGCTACTGCATACATGTATGTAATTGCAAAGCTTAACCTTATTAACAGGCCAGAGGATCTACCAACCATTGCACCAGAGGACGAGTATTTTGAAACAGATGATCCAAATGGAAATGGATTTGAAGTTATGGACCCAGATGATGTAGAGTGGCCAGATGACGCCAAGGTTATCAGAGACAAAAATGTTATAAATATAATGCTAATCGGACAGGATAGGAGGCCTGGTGAGAAACGGGCTAGGTCTGACTCGATGATGATAGCAACTATAAATAAAAAGACCAATACTGTCTCTGTTACCTCCCTGATGCGGGATATGTATGTACAGATTCCAGGCTATAGTGATAACAGGATTAATGTATCATATGCATATGGTGGAATGAAGCTTTTAAATGAGACTATAGAGAGGAACTTCCTTATCCCCATTGATGGTAATATTGAGGTTGATTTTGATGGCTTTAAGGAAGTAGTAGATATCCTAGGTGGCATAGATATCCAGGTCAATGCCAAAGAGGCAAAGCATTTAAGGAGCCAGGGCTTTTCTTATGTTACTGAGGGAACTGTACACATGGATGGAAAACTGGCACTAGCATATTCAAGGATAAGGAAAATAGGTCATGCGGATTATGAGAGGACAGAGAGGCAAAGGCGGGTTGTGACTGCAGCCTTTAATAAGGCAAAGGACCTATCCTATAGCGAAATTATTAGCCTGGTCAATGTGGCCTTACCATTAGTTACTACAGATTTATCAAACACTCAGATACTTAGTCTGGCCTATACTATCTTTAGGATGGATGTTGATAACATCAACACCTATCGTATACCAGTAGACGGGGCATTTAAAGAGGCCTCAATTAGGAAGATGTCTGTACTAGTGCCTGACCTTTATAAAAATAGGCAGGCTTTAAAAGAATATATATATGGTGAGGAGTAAGTCTAACCTACTCAATAAGTAGGTTAGACAGTATCTCTACAGCCCTGTTTTTGTCCCTTAGTATTGTTTTGTAGGATAGGTCTAGGTCGCTAGCTATAGCCTTTAGGGTCCTACCCTTGTAGTAGTGCTGGTCTATCACATAGCGGAGACGGGGATTTAGACTGTCTAGAGCATCTCGGAGAGCATTTAGTCTCTCCTTTTTTATTAGTTGGTAGACCGTATCTGCGTCCTCATCTGCTAATAGGTCGATAAACTCTTTTGCCTCCTCTGAGTCTATAGAGGCATTAAGGGAAGTCTCTCGACCCTGGTACCTGGTTAAGTTGTGGATGCGAAAATATACGAGGGTTTTCACATAGGAGAGAAAGGGAATACCCCTGTCCTCATCGTAGTCTATAATCCCCTCAAGTAGGGCAAGCCTTGCCTCCTGCTTTAGGTCATCTGGGTCCTGGCCTCTACCATAGCGTTTTATAGCTGAGTAGACAAGGGGCTTTAGCTTATTGAGTAGCTTTAACTTGGCCTCCTGTTCACCTGCCTTGGCAGCCTCTACTAGGTCCTTGTAAATATAGTCCATGATTTTTCCTCCTTTAAAATGTCTTTTGTATATAAGGCAGGAGGAGGGATAGACTTGAGCCCCTAATCGAAAGTTTTTAAAAGTTTTTCTAGCCTTTTATGGATTTTCTTTAGCCGGTGGCTGATAGCAGAGCTAGATACCCCTTCAAGGCTTGCTATTTCCTTTATGGGTATATCCTTAATATAAACCTTGTCTAGTAGGTCCCTTTGCTGGGGCAGGAGCCTAGCTATGGCAGAAACTAGCCTTTCTCTATCAGCCTCTTTAATCATATGGTCTAGGATTTGATCGCCCGTATGGGCTAAAGTGGCCCACTTGTCGTTTTTATCGGAGTAGGATTCGTGCCTGCGCCTTTCTGTGTGGTTGTTATTGCGCTCTAGTAGGTCTTCTCCCTTTAGTATCAGTAGCCAAAGCTTTGGGCTGACTGGCTGTTTTAGGCTTGCTTCTAGATCTTTTATGTTTCCTAGGTCTCCTAGGTCTTCTACCTTAAGGCTAGTCCTAGAACCATCATTAAAGTAGTAGGTAAACTCCCTTAAGTCTTTCACCTTAAAGCTGGTTTTTTGGTCTGCCACCTGGTAGCTGACTAGCCCTTCTTTTGAGATGCTGAGCCTGACATCATCCCATTTAAACTCTAAAATCATTGCCTTGTCCTCCTTTAAAAAACTGAAATTGAGGACAAAAGGGCATAAAAAAACAGCATTGAAGAAATCTTTATCAATGCTGTAGACTGTGACCTATACCCTTGTGTCCCTAGGGTAGGGAGGTCTGCCCTTTAAAAAATAAGGCACAAAAAAACCGTCTAAGGTCAAAGGCCTTGCTTTATCGCAAGTTTTCCTAGACGGCTATTTAATAATATTTAATTTGAAAGAAGGTAGGCAAACACTCCCCACTGTAGCAAGTATAGGTCGGTCATGCTGTCAAAACAATTTCAAAATACTATCAATTTACTTTCACTTTTTGCTCTTACTTTTTTGATATAGTTTTGGCTTTTTCAAAGTCTTTTTTTATAGACTTGGCTCTGCCACTGTAATATGGCCCCAGATATCATTAAGGGGGGACAGGATAAGGCCCCAGAGCTGGGTGCTAAAGAGCCTTATGGCCTCCTTTTTATACCTATAGTAGGTTGACTGGGATAGGCCAAGCCTTATTTGTATTTCAGTTTGGCCAAGCTTTCTTTTGCTTATATAGTTTTCATAAAGGATCTTATAATAGGTCTGGCCCTGGTCATGGTAGTCCTTTACCCTAAGTAGGGCAGTGTCTATGGCATCTATAATTATCTTTGACTCGGCTATTGAGCATAGCCTATCCTCATAGGCCTTTTTGTCCCTTGCAGTATAATAGGAGTCAATATCAAGATTTATAAAGTCGGCCAAGGAAGAGAGATGCTTGCCACCTAGGTAGCCTATTTCCTCCCCTGTATGGCAAAGGTCCTCCTCTAGCCGCCAGATGGCATCCCTGTAGACTTCAAGTAGTAGCTTGGCCTTGTGAAACTTGGCCTTGTCTATCTGTCTATGTCTATTGCTAGTAGACGAATAAATATTTTTCATAAAAATCCCTCCTATGCCTTGTGTATAGTTTTTTCATCTGCTATAATATANCCGAACACACGTTCTGCTATTTGATTACGATTATAGGACAGTAATTGCTGATTGTCAAATAGTTTTTNAAAATTATATTGAAATTGACAAATGGCAAACCAATATGCTTGATAGACCCAGAAGGGAGGAATAGCTTTAATGAGCTTTGGTGAATATTTAAAGGCCTTAAGGAGGCAAAGGGGCCTAACTCAAAAGGAACTGGCAGGTCTTGCTGGCTTTTCTAATACGGAGCTATCTAGGATTGAGTCAGGTGACAGGAAAAAGCCTTCACCTGCCATCCTAAGGGCAGTGGCACCCCATCTTGGTGTGTCTAGTCAGGACCTATTTAAAAGGGCTGGCTACCTAGAGGAGGTCATAGAGCATGAGGGCTATGTAGAACATGTCTTTACAGATGAGGATGGCCAGCTGGCTGATATAGTCAGGAGGGTAAAGCAGATGCAGGAGGTCGACAGCGACTGGGTCAATATCTCATACAGGGTTTCAAGAGAGCTACCGGAGGAGGACCTAGAGGCTATAAAGGCAATAGCTAGCTCACTACTTAGAAAGAATGAAAAGAGACAGTAAAATGAAAAAGCTATCTATACCAAAATATAGGCTAGACTATATAGAAAAGGTCTTAAAGGACTATATAGATAGGTACCAGATTAAAGATTGGCCTGTAGATTGTGTCGCCCTACTAGGCAAGATGGCAAGGTTAAAGAGCCCCCCTACTAAGGTCAGGGTAGAATCTGGCATGCATAAGGATACTGATGCCTGTACCATCTACCATAAAAAGGCCAGGCTTTACGAGGTCATATTTAACAAGGATCGGTTTAGCTACCCCTATAAGAGGTCTAAGGATCGGAGGACCAACTTTACAGCCGGCCATGAGATAGGCCATATAGCCCTTGGCCACCTTGAGCTTGACTCCAAGCTAAAGACGAGACAAGAGGTCCTAATAGAGGAATTAGAGGCAGACGAGTTTGCAGCCAGGCTCCTTATGCCAAAGGACCTGGTTTTCACCTGTAGCTACTCTTCATTCGCAGATACTGCTGCCTATATGAAGGTTTCCCAATCTGCCCTTAAGAGGCGGCTAGCCAATCTAGACAGGCAGGATTTAGTTTTAAGGAGAAGGGAAAGGGCCTGCCCGGTATGTGGTAACAAGACCTTTTCAATGTTTGCTAGCTTTTGCCCTATATGTGGCAGGGATACAAGGCTAGGCCTAAATGGCATAAGGGTTAGGTTCTACCCTGACCTTATTAGGCTAGATAGGTACAAGAGGGCCTTGGCCTGTCCCCTTTGTGGTATGGATTTAAGGGATAACAAGGGTGAAAGGTGTAGCCTGTGTGGTACCCTTATATTTAACTTTTGCATAAGCTATTTAAGGGATGGGAGCTGTTCCTTTGCCAATCCTGGTAATGCAAGGTTTTGTGAGATGTGTGGTAGGCCCAGCTACTACTATGAAAAGGGCTATATTGGGCCCTGGCAGGAAGCAAGCAGAAATAGGATTTCCAATTGACCTTATATAGAATGCTATGTATAATTAATTGTGAAGAAATATTGAATTATGTAATATAAAGGCAGACCCAATAAAGTATGGAGGATATATAAATGAAGAGCTATAAGGCCCTGCTACTTATTATGCTACTTGTCTTTTCTCTACTAATAGTAGGGTGTGATGTAGATAGCCCAGTCTTGCCAAGTCATACCCCAATTACTAGCAAGGGGCCGGAGGAAACTATAAAGCCTAGCCCCATAGAGGAAATCCTAGTAGATGAAGAGCTGGTCTTTGACGATGAAGATATTAAAATATGGGTAAAATCCTTTGATGATAATGGGATTTTTGGCCCCTCCCTAGAGCTTCTGATTGAAAATAATCGGGAGGAAGACATTATGGTTCAAGTTAGGGGGACAACGGTAAACGATGTAGTTGTCAACACTATTTTTTCCGTAAATGTCTCAGCTGGCAAGGAGGCAAGCAAGGATATTACCCTTATGCAGTCTAGCCTAGACAAGGCGGGGATAGAGCTTGTCAAGGACATAGAGCTAAGATTTGTAATAAGTGATGGTGACAATTGGGCTACGATTTTAGCAACTGACCCCATAAAGATAAGCACATCTGTAGACCCTAGCTTTAAGCAAGAATATGATGACAGTGGTCAGCTCATACTAGACCAGGACGGAATCAGGATAATTGTCAGGGGTATTGATAATGAAGACACCCTCTGGGGAGCTAGTGTAGAGCTTTTTATAGAAAATAATCAGGACCAGGGAATTAGGGTACAAGCAAAAGATGTATCTGTAAATGGTTTTGCAATAGACTCACTGCTTTCAAGCGAGATACCCGCTAGCAAAAAGGCCTATGCTGAGATATCCTTTGCAGAAGCAGATTTAAAGGAGCACGACATTAAAACAATAGAAGAGATTGAGATGGTTTTACATATATCTGAGATCGAATCCTGGGATAGCCTGCTTATCTCAGACCCTATAACAGTTAGCTTTAAATAAGGAGATGACATCATTGTATAACTTGCTTAGGATTTTACTAGTAATAAGCTTTATTTGTATAGGATTTGGGATAGGAATTGGAGACCCCTATATGAAGCCCTTAATTATAGTGGGTGCAATTGCCCTGCTAATACATATAGTCCTAAGTGCCACTAGCTCCTATAGAAAGAAAAAGGAAGAAGGGGCAAAAAAGGATTAGGACAAGGATAAATAAAGAGAAGGATTACTTAGCAAAAAAGATTACTAAATAAAAAGGTTTACTATAATATAAAAGTATTGTTCATAAGCAAACATTTTAAAAACATGGCCTAGCAGGGGCCATGTTTTTTTACTCAGTTTGCATAATGAAGTAAAATATATAAGGTGCATCTGAATTATTGAACACTTGTAACTTTATATCTTTATATGGTACAATATAGAAAACCATGGTATAATGTAGTACACTCTAATAGCTATAATTTATAGCAATCGCTTTTTTGACCCAACATTTTTATTAACTAACTTTGTAGCTGACTTAAATTGTAGACTTGAAATTTCAAAAACTGATTACCTAGACAGCCTAGGCAAAGAGAGGATAGGGGTTTTATATGAAGGACAAATATGCAAGGTCTGCAGTTCTAGCTGTAGAATTATTCACAACAGGAAAAGTGGATTCTCCCTTGAGGGCTTGGAAGGCAGCCGTGAATGAGGTTTTTGGGGTTTGGAGCACAAGTAAAAACAAGGGATGTCCAAAGAGCGTCTTTTTGTCCCTGTGTGAAACGGGCAAGGTCAAGGGAATCGAGGCTGGTGAATACACCCAGGCCAAGATTAACAAGGAGTTCGCCCTTAGGGCATTGGATCTGATTACAAAGGATCCATCCCTTGTAGATAAGAGGGAACTTTTATGGGAGATGGTTTTAGAAGGTCAAGAAAAAGTTCATAATTTCCAAATGGATGTGGTTATAGGTCTATGGAAAAACAACTTGCTTATGGTCTGAATTAAAGTAGGCTTTTTAACCCTTATAGTAATCAGGGGGTTTGGGGGATGTGTACGAAATTTATTAAAAAGCTTAGACACAAGTATGTGGTTAATCAGATTAACCGTATAGAATTACCAGAGTTTGAGAATACACCACTAGTTAGGAAATCTATTGTTTTTACGGGCCGGNTCCAGAAGNTGGGGCTCAGGCTAGCNACCTATAAGCTAGCAAAACGCCTAGGTCTAACAGGCTGGGTTAGAAACAGACCAGATAAAAGGGTAGAGGCCGAAATCCAAGGAGAATTTGAAAAGATCATTTTTTTAGTAGATTATCTAAAATCAATTAAAAGAGCAAAGATTAAATCGGTTGAGATTGATGATATGCTAATTTCAGAAAATGAGCATAGCTTTACACTTGTTAAGTGAGCATCTTTTGTCATACTTATTAAGTGCCTAGAGCCTGCTAGATAAGCAGACTCTAGGCCTTATATTTAACTTGATAATATGGGCTGGATTTGCTGGCCTTTTAGGGCTGCCTCTAGGGTAACTGGTATTAGGCTCATATCTGAGACAATTGACCTCGCCTTATTGTATGGTGCATCCTGCCTTAGGGGTACTAGGTAGACATTTGGCATATTTAATAGAGTACCTAGGTTTTTTGCATTATTGCTAAGGGCATCGTTACTAGCTATAGATAAAACCACAGGACTAGCATTTCTAAGCTGGGCCTTTACTGCCATCAGTACTGGTGTATCTGTAATGGCGTTAGCTAGCTTTGCCATGGTGTTGCCTGTACATGGGGCAACTAGGATTATATCAAAGAGCCTTTCTGGGCCTACGGGCTCAGCATCTACAATTGTATCTATTATGTCTTTTCCGGTAATACTTTGGACCTGATCTCTTAGGTCCTTTGCTGTGTGAAAACGGCTGTTATAGAGGGCTGTTGCATAGGAAAATATTGCCCTTATATCTGCTCCCATATCCTTTAGCCTTTTCATCTGTTCTATAGCGTCCTTGTGGGTGCAAAAGGACCCTGTCATACAAAAACCAAGCTTTATTCCTTTCAATTTATTGAAAACCTCCTTTAAAGCCAAGGTTTACTTCCCAATATTTTTTAGCACATATAGTATATCAACCAGGCCTTTAGTAAATTTTGGTATCTGGCTCTCCTTACTAGCCTTTACTTTATTTAATTCCTGGTTCTTCTTACTTAAGCCTTTACTAGCTTTAGCATAGTATCTAAGATGATCTTGCCTGCTGTTTGGGGGGCAACCTTTCCAGGCAGGCTAAGGTCTAGTCTAGCCCTGATACCTAAGTCTTTTGCAGCCTCAAAGTCTGTACCCCCAGGATAGGACGCTAGGTCAATTATTAGGGCATCCTTATTTACCTTTTTGAGGGCTTTTTTATCTAGGATTAGGTAGGGTATGGTGTTAAAGATAAAGTTCTGGCTGGCAAGGACCTTGCCAAGGCTATTAATATGAATAGGCTCAAAGCCCCTCTCCCTTAGCCAGGCTAGGTCTTGGTCCTTTCTGGCCCCTACGCTTACATGGGCCCCTATCCCCTTTAGCATACGGGATAGACTTTTACCTATCCTTCCATAACCAAGGACCAGGGCTTTTGACCCATGCAGGGTTATAGGTGAGTTTTCCATGGCTATTTGTATAGCCCCTTCTGCAGTAGGGATTGCATTTAGGATAGAAAAGGATTCTTCCTTTAATAAATCGTAGTATTCTATAGATTTTTCCTTGGCTAGGGCCATAAAGTCCTGGTCAGCCCGACCAAGTATGATGATGGTAGGGGGCTTGACATAATGGAAAAGGTCCTCAAGGTCTACCTTTTCTAGCTCTAGACCCGCCATATCCATATCTATATAGCCCTCCTTATCCCTATAGGGTATTGGAAGGACCAATACATCAGATTCAAAAAGCTCAGGGCAGAGGCTAGCATACTCTTTAACCTGCCCCCTTATTCCCCTTAAGGCCAGTCCAAAAACCTTTATATCATAGCCCATATCCGCCATTAGGCTCAAGGCTTCTCTTTGCCTCTTGTCACCACCTATAAAGGTGAAAGATCTGGTCATATAGATACCTCCGTATGATAAAAATAAATAACTGTATATCTAGGGCCTAATAAGCCTGGATTTATATGATAATATACTATGAAGAGTAGGCCCTATAAGTGCAGGTAGACTTTTTACTTTCTAATTTTTGATAGCAGGTGGCTACAGACTAGCCTTAATATTTTTGTTTACCTGCCAATAGCTATAGGCTAGGAGGAAATTAATAAGTGACCATGGAAAGTATTAAGGAAGGCTATAAGTAGAGTTATCATGGGAATTTGATTAGAATATTTAGGTATAAGGGACCATGCAGACATAATTTAAATATATGGGTATAAGGAACCGAGGATATATGATTTAAAGCTATGTTAAAGAGGGCAAAGGTGCATATATTTGACTGAGCTGTACAGACAAAAGAAAACTATTTACTAGATAGGGTGGAGTTGATTTTAGGTGAATATACTTAAAGCAGGCTTTATAAAGGACTTTATTAAAATAGCTGATGATGGTTACAAGATGGGCTGGCACGAATGTAATGGGGGTAACCTTTCATACCGGCTTAGGGAAGAGGATATAGAGCTTTTAAGGTTCAGTCTAGAGGCCAGTGGACCCTTTATAAATATAGGGACAAGGGTTCCTGACCTGGCAGGAGACTACCTTGCCATTACAGGGGCTGGTAGCTTTTTTAGAAATATTAGCCTATCTGCCTATGACAATATTGGGATCATACAGATAAATGATAGAGGGGATGCCTATAGGTTATGGTGGGGCCTTGCTAGTGGCAGGGGACCTACAAGCGAGCTGGCCTCCCACCTTATGATCCATTCGGTTAAAAAGAGGGCTAATAAGGACGGCCAAAGGGTGCTTTACCACTGCCACCCGGTTAATCTTATTGCCCTTAGCTTTGTACTTCCCTTGTCTAACAAGGTCTTTACTAGAGAGCTTTGGGAGATGATGCCAGAGTGCCCCCTGGTTTTTCCTGAGGGACTAGGGCTAGTTGAATGGATGCTGCCAGGGTCTCTTGACCTGGCCCTTGCGACTAGCCAGCTAATGGAGAAATATAATGGGGTTATATGGGCCCATCATGGCCTTATTTGCTCAGGTGAGGACTTTGATGCAAGCTTTGGCCTAGCCCATACAATTGAAAAGGCAGCCCAGATTTTAGTAAAGGTCCTATCCATGGGCCAAGGCAAGGTCCAAAGGCCAAGGGCTAGAGACCTAAAGGCCCTGTCCGATACCTATAAGCTAAAGCTAGGCCAAGAATTTTTAATAGATAATGACTAATTGTTAAAGGATTGATGGGCAAAAGCTTTTTAGCTAGTTTTGCTTCTAAGCTGCCTAAATAGGGCGTATTTAGACACACAGGTTCAAATATGATGATATTGTATTTGATTTTCCTCCATTATACTATGTAGATAGGCTGAGGCAAGGAGGGTTAGCAAGTTCTTGCTTGGCCTATAAGAAGGCTAGTATATGGAGGCTTTTTATTGGGATAGTAGCAGATGAAAACTGCGACTCTATACAGTAAGCCCATCTACCACAGTATACTACTAGAGGCCTTTTTAAATCAGATTATTGTATATACCTATAGATATAAAACCTGAGTCTGTAAACCTACCAGATGGGAATGCAAGAGATTTAATCAAGGAATGCTGGGATTATGACCAGATATTAAAAAATACCAAGCCTTTATTTGAGTAGAAATTGCAACGATTTCTACTCTTTTTTATTTGGAAAAATAGGTTTTCATAAATAAAAGGCCATATCTGCGGCAAGCTTATAAGTAATAAATTTGTTTTTGTTTTAAAAATGAATTTTGAGGTATTAATAAGGTAACAAAAGGAATTACTTATGTTTTNAAAGATAAAAAGGTAAAGGAGTTTTATAAATGAAAGATTTGAAATTGACACTAGTTTACTATAGTATGACAGGAATAAACTTTAAACTGGCCAAGTGGGCCAAGGAAGCTGCCGAGCAGGCAGGAGCCGAGGTTAGACTAAGAAAGGTTCAGGAGTTAGCACCAGAGGCAGTTGTAAACTCAAGTCCAGCCTGGAAGGCCCAAAAGGAAGCTGAAAAAGACATTCCTGTTGCAAGTTCAGATGACTTAGACTGGGCAGATGCAATAATCTTTAGCGCACCGACTAGGTTTGGTACAATGCCCTCCCAACTAAAGCAGTTTATCGATATTCAAGGCGGCCTATGGGCCCAGGGCAAGCTAGTCAACAAGGTTGTAAGTGCTATGACCTCAGCCCAAAACCCCCATGGTGGTCAAGAAGGTACAGTAAAGGAAATCTATACTGTCATGATGCACTGGGGTGCAATTATTGCAGCACCTGGCTATACTAATGATATAGTCTACTCCATAGGAGGCAACCCCTATGGTACATCCGTTACCCAGGGTCAAGATGGCAATATTGTTGAGGACGAGGAAAATGTCAAGGCAGCAGTCAAGCACCAGGTCAATAGGACCCTAGAGGTAGCAAAGCTAGTAAAGGGCTAAGAGCCTAGACAGAAATAATAAAAAGCCCTAATCNAAATAANGATGGGCTAAAAAGTAAGATATAGTAAAGTAGTCAATAAAACTTAGATATAAAATATAGTATAAAAATACTAAATAAAAAAATGGCTTCTAGGCATATTCTGCCACGAAGCCATTTATTACGTCTGAAATTAGCCTATGTCCCTCTTTGTTAGGGTGGATACCATCCTCACAAAAGAGGTCTTGGTATCGCCTTTTCTGCAAAAAGGCCTGCCTTATATCCACGAGGGGTACATCCTTTTTTGCTGAGAGCCTTAAGACAACTAGGTTGTACATCTCATGCCACCGGTAGATATGGTCTACATCTCCTAGCCATTTTAGTATGTTTTCAGCATTGAGGCCCTTAGAGATCCAGGCAAAATACTTTTTCGGGTCCAAGGGGGGTAGGGAAATAAGTAGGGGCCTACTGCCACTTTCCCTGATAGTGTCTATAACAGCGGAGTATTCTGCTTCGAACTTATCTATTGGGGTGTTGGGTATATAGTCAGCCTCAGGGTTTTGGGCGATTTTGGCCCATTCAAAGTCACAGTCATTGCCACCAAACTCTAGGACAGTGACAGAGTAATTGGATAGGTCTTCTTGGTGTCTGCTAATAATTTGCCTACCCTTGGTAATAGTACAGCCAAACTTGGCATAGTTATTAACCCTTATGCCAGTGTTTTTTACAAATAGGTTGGCAAAGGATTCTTTTAGGAGGGAGTACCTGCCCCTTATGGAGTCAAAGACTACTCCCTTTACTATGGAATCGCCAAAGGCACAAACTGTATGCTTCATAGGATAAATCTCCTTTTAATTAACCTGTAATCTAATTATCATTATTATATTACCTAGTATTGCTTATGTCAATACCAATTTGTTATTATTTACAACTTATTTTTAATATGATATTATATATATTGCCCATAATACAAGTCGTAAACAAATAATTGGGCTAAAATGTGAATTTATTACCTTTATTGGCATGCGAAAGGGAGGGCTTAACTTATGGAAAGGGTAGTAGAGTTAAAGGAAAGGCTTAATAGGGAAAGGCCAGTGGCCTGGGACGATTTGCCGGATATAAGCCTATACAAGGATCAGGTNGTATCCTATATGCAAAGGCANCTGATTAGCTTTGAGGAGGAGGCCCAGCTAACCTCTGCTATGATAAACAATTATATAAAGGACAAGCTATTACCAAGGGCCGACGGGAAAAAGTATAACAGGGACCACCTAGCTGCCCTTACTGAAATAAGGGCCCTAAAGCAGATCCTATCAGTAAAGGATATTGGGACCCTACTTGAAAGGGACTACTCTGGCAAATCACAAAAGGAATTTTATGAAGAGTTTAGATCTATCCTAGATGAGGCCCTAGATAAAACCTCCCAGCTGATAGAGGCAGACCATGATATAAAGGGCTTAAAAGATTTAGCCCTTAGGCTAGCCATATCAAGCTATTGCCAAAAGTTAGCCTGCATAAGACTAATAGATATTATAAGAGCAANTAGTGAGGAACAGGCCCGGGAAAGAGCAGAAAAAGAAAGGGCCAAGAAAAAGGCTGAAGAAGAAAAGGCAAAAAAGAAGCTTGAAGAAGAAAAAAGCAAGAAAAAAGCTGATGAGGACAAGGCAAAGAAATAAGCTAAAGAAGGTGAAGTAAATGGCAATAGAAGGCTATTATCTAATGCCCCACCCCCCTATAGTAATCCCGGAGATTGGCAGGGGACAGGAGAAAAGGATTAGTGAAACAAGTGCCAGTATGGATAGGATTGGCCAAGAGATAGCAAAGCTTAAGCCAGATACCATAATCCTAATTACACCCCATGGACCTATGTTTAGGGATGCTGTAGGTTTTTCCTATGCTGACATGATAAAAGGTAACCTAAATAGGTTCGGGGCAGATGTTTCCATGACTCTTGAAATTGATAAGCTATTAACAGAGAAGATATGTGAGCTTGCAGGGGAAGAGGAGATTCCCACAATAGCCCTGACGCCCTCCAATCTAGAGAAATATGGTATAGATTTTGAGCTAGACCATGGGAGTCTGGTACCTCTTTACTTTATAAGCAAGTACTATAGTGACTATAAGATCCTTCATATAACCTATGCACCCATACCGGATATACAGCTCTACAGGCTAGGTAGCCTAATAAATAAGGTGGTTTTAGAGCAGGGGACAAGGGCTGTAATAGTAGCCTCTGGTGACCTATCCCATAAACTGACCAAGGATGGGCCCTACGGTTTTGACCCTGCTGGTAAAAAGCATGACGAACGGCTACTAGGCCTACTAGAAGCAGGGGATGTTAGGTCCATATTTGATATGGACAAGGCCTTGATAGAAAATGCTGCCGAGTGCGGCAGGCGGTCAATACTGCTTATGCTAGGAGCCTTGGATGGGTCTAGCTTTAAGGGAGACCTTTATTCCTATGAGGGTCCCTTTGGTGTTGGTTATGGAGTGGCTAGGCTAGTAAAGGGTTATGGGACAGAGTCCCTTGTAGCAGACCTAGAGGCCCAAGCCCTAGCTAAAATGACAAAAAAGGCCCAGGAGCAAAATCCCTATGTCAGGCTGGCCAGGCAGAGCCTAACGACCTATCTACATACAGGAGCCCTCATGAAAGACCTACCTGACTATGTGACAGATGAGATGAAGGAGAAAAGGCGGGGAGTCTTTGTGAGCCTAAAGGTTAATGGGGACCTGCGGGGCTGTATAGGGACCATTTTTCCAACTACAGAGAGCCTGGCCCACGAGATAATAAGAAATGCAGTGGAGGCAGGGGTTAGAGACCCAAGGTTTTATGCAGTCAAGGACCATGAGCTGGCTCAAATTAGCTTTTCAGTAGATGTGCTAACAGAGCCTGAGCCTGCTAAAAAGGAGGACCTAGACCCAAAAACCTACGGGATTATTGTCAAGGCCGACGGCAGGAGAGGGCTACTCTTACCTGACCTTGAGGGTGTTGACACAATAGAGGATCAGATTGCAATAGCCCTTCAAAAGGCAGGGATAAGAGCTGACCAGGATTACAAGCTTAGTCGCTTTAAGGTTATAAGATATATAGAGGAATAAAGGAACTTGATAATTGCAATTAGGGTGGTGAGATGATGAAAAGGGAGGCAACCTTTTATGAGACCTTGCCTGATAGTAATAGGGTAAAATGCCAGCTATGTCCCCACTACTGCCTTATCAAGGATGGCCAGTTTGGCAGCTGCAGGGTCAGGCAAAATGAAGGTGCTAGGCTTTATACTATAAACTATGGTGAAATTGCTTCACTAGCCCTAGATCCAATTGAGAAAAAGCCACTAAAGTTTTATAGGCCAGGAACTCATATCCTGTCTGTAGGGACCTTTGGNTGTAACTTAACCTGTGACTTTTGCCAAAATCACACCATATCCCAGGCCCATGTGCCTACAAGGTTTATGTCAGCTAAAGACCTAGCCCAGTTAGCATGCCAGGGGGAGGACAATATAGGTATTGCCTTTACCTACAATGAGCCCACTATTTGGTTTGAATATATCTATGATTGTGCTAGCCTGATAAAGGAAATGGATAGGGACCGGTCTGTTGTCTTAATTACAAATGGCTATATAAATGAGGGCCCCTTGCTCAAGCTATTGCCCCTAGTGGATGCCATGAATATTGACCTAAAGGCTTTTAACAATGACTACTATAAAAGGCTTTGTGGTGGTAGCCTAGAGCCAGTCAAAAAAACCATAGAGCTAGCAGCAAAGGCTTGTCATATAGAGATAACAACACTACTAGTTAGCGGTGAAAATGACAGGCTAGAGGAGGTAGAGAAAATAGCTAGCTTTATTGGAGCTATTGATCCTGATATTCCACTTCATTTAACTAGGTACTTTCCTAACTACAAATTAAAAAACCCCCCGACAGACACAGCTTTTATAGTAAAAGCAAGAGACCTAGCAGGTAAATACCTAAACCATGTACTGATGGGGAATATATAGATGATTCTAAAACTTTAGTCTCATTTTTTATATTCACAGATAGCAAGGCCAAATATTTGCGCCTTGCTTTCTCCATGCAATTTAATTATATCTTTATAATCTTTATACAACTCTATTTCAAAACAAACATATATACATCCTTTGGATATTCATCCCTTGATGTTTTTAAAAAAGTTAAACCAAAACCGTTTTCCANTACTACCACCATTTGACAAGCCAATGGATATTAGTTACAATATAAACAAATAACATTAAATAGCGACTTGTAGAGGTGAGACATAAAAGAAAAATTAAATGGGGTTAGTAAAAATGTTAAGCTCAACTAGGCTAAAGAGGCTTAAGTCAGGATTACTAGCAGGGATTATGTTATTGACTATGATGTTACCTAGGATACCCATTAATCTAAACACTCAAGTAAAAGCCCAAGAAGACATACTACTTATGGGAAATGTCTTAAACACAAACGAGTCAATTATCGCATCTGAGACGGGTGACATTATAATAGACAGCATGAATGTTAATCTCAGTGGCCTTGTCTATGCACCAGAAGGTAATGTCAGTATTAATGCACAAAATGTAAATATGAACAAGATTATAATTATAGCTCAGACGATAACAATTAATGCTATAAACGTTAATGCAAACTATAACGCTAGCATGGCCGAGTTTATAGGAACTGAAGGGGAACAGGAACAAGATGATGATTTTGACCCGGATTTACCATTACAATTATATGCATTTGGTGAA
>JGI24714J26587_10001406_pt1 | contig 16913 bp, 15 predicted proteins | sample BioPla4DNA2_FD_26587 | JGI IMG/M metagenome (IMG submission 26587)
GATATATTAGGTTTTAATAAAGATATCCCATACAGAAGGGTTATATAAATCATATAGATGGAGATTAAGATATTATAGAAAAGATTAAGATACTATAAAATAGAATCATAAGTATAGAAGAAATCCTTAATATGCAGAAGAAATCCTTAATATGTAGAAGAAATCATTTATATAAGAAAAAAACCTCCATTATTATAGTTTATCATCAATAAAAAAGGGACCGGCTGGTCCCTTTTTACTTTATATTACTTAAGTACCTATAGATAGTAGCTTCTGAGCTGTGTAATAACTTTGCTACCAGGGGTACTGCCCCCTTAAGCATAAAGATACCCTTTTCGTCCAAGGCCTTTACAATCTCCATCTTTTCATCCTTAGTTAAACGGTCTAAGGGTATGGAGCTATCTTTAATTACCCTCCTAATGGCATTTTCTGCTACCTCCTCAATGCTAGCTCCTATACTATCGGATTCCTCTGAATAGATTATATCCTCCATTTGCTCAAAGGTGTTCTTACTTATTAGTTCATCGGGATGGATTAAGCTCATCAGTTTATCCGTCAACTCCCTAAAACCCCTGTCGTCAAAATTGATACATAAGAGGCCAATCAAATTATCCTTTCCATCCTTTATATAGAGGGTGGAGGAGCGGAGGAGCTGATTTTCCCTTAAAACGCTGTTGAAATTGGCCTTATAGTCCACTTCCTCATATTCCTTCTTAACTATGGACCTTAAGGCCGATTCAGTAAGAGGGGCACCCACACTTCTACCGCTTATGTGGCCATTGGCTATGGCGATGATGGATTTATCCTCCCTCCTTAAGTCGTATAGGACGATTTCATAGGAAGGTCCTAGGACCACACCTAAAAACTCCACTAGTTTCATATAATATAACATAATATCTTTTCCCATTTTGGTCCTCCAGTGTAAATGTTTTCAACCCCATTATAAGATAATAATAAAATTTTATCAACAGAACAAAAATCTAACAATATTTCCTATTAGGATGAGAAAATATTCTCAAATATACCTTATATTACTTTGATTTTATATTAAAAAACAAAAATTAATAAAAAATAAATAACATATTGATAAAAAATATTCAGTATGATATATTAAAAGCAGGATAGAACTTTCAGAATATTAAAAGGAGGATTTATATGGCTATTAAATATGTTGCTGAACCCTTTAGGATTAAGATGGTTGAACCTATTAAGATGCTCAGTCGTGAGGAAAGGGAAGAAAAGATCAAGGAGGCCAAGTACAACCTTTTTAATTTAAAAGGGGAAGACGTTTTCATCGACCTTCTAACCGACAGTGGTACCGGTGCTATGAGTGACAAGCAATGGTCAGGGGTTATGAGGGGGGACGAAGCCTACGCTGGTGGAAAGAGCTACTTTAAGCTTTTAGAAGCAGGACAAGATATCTTCGGCTATAAGTTTATCCAGCCAGTACACCAAGGGCGTGCTGCTGAAAAGGTATTGTTCGGCCTATTGATGGGATCTGGAAAGTATGCCATCTCCAATATGTTCTTCGATACTACTAGGGCCCATGTGGAATTAGCAGGTGCCAGGGCTATAGACTGTGTTGTAGAAGAAGCCAAGGATCCTACCCTAAGGGCCCCATTTAAAGGTAATATGGACGTGGAAAAATTAGAAAAGCTGATCAATGAGTACGGTAAGGAAAATATAGCCCTGGTAGTTATGACTATAACCAACAACTCAGCAGGTGGCCAGCCAGTATCCGTTCAAAATATGAGGGACGTATCTGCTGTATGTAAGAAGTACGGCATTCCACTATGTATAGATGCTGCAAGGTATGCAGAAAACGCCTTCTTCGTAAAACAAAGGGAGGAAGAATTCAAGGACTGGGCCATTAAGGATATAGTTAGGGAGATGTTCAGCTATGCGGATATGTTTACCATGAGCGCTAAGAAGGATGCCATAGTTAATATGGGTGGCCTTGTGGGCATTAAGGAAGATGAGGAGCTATATCAAAAAGTTAAGGGCAACACCATCTCCTTTGAAGGCTTTACAACTTATGGGGGACTTTCAGGTAGGGACCTTGAAGCACTAGCCGTAGGCCTATATGAAGGTCTAGATGAAGATTACCTAAGATATAGGATAGGTCAGTTAGAATATATAGCTGCTAAATTAGATGAAGCGGGCATAGCCTATCAGGCACCAGTAGGGGGCCATGGGGTATTCATCGATGCAAAGGCCATGTTCCCACATATCCCATATAATGAGTTCCCAGGCCAAGCACTAGCTGTTGAACTATATAAGGAAGCTGGAATAAGAACATGTGATATAGGTTCCTACATGCTAGGAAATGACCCAGATACGGGAGAACAATTACAGGCAGAATTCGAATTCACCAGACTTGCAGTTCCAAGAAGGGTCTACACCCAAGCTCACCTGGATATAGTAGTAGATGCCCTAATAGCCATTAAGGAAAGGGCTTCAGAGGTTAAGGGATATAGGATAACTTGGGAGCCTCCAGTCCTACGCCACTTCCAAGCCCACCTAGAACCTGTTGAATAGGATAATTATATGACTTTGGGAGAAATCCCAAAGTCATATAAAATATTTTCAAAATAGTCCGTCAAGTAGGTAGTGCTGTCAATTATGTAACCATCATGATATTATGGATAATGACTTTGATAAATTAGGCCTTGTAAGTAGCCTTAAGCTACTAAATAATATATAAAGAGGTGAGATCATGACTAATAAGAATCAAGTAAGCATAGACAGCACGGGTAGAGACAGTTTTACCGATCGTTGGGGCTTTATATTAGCTTGCGTAGGTTCATCTGTTGGTATGGGTAACATCTGGCTTTTCCCCACTAGGGTATCCCTATATGGTGGTGGAACCTTTATCCTACCCTATCTCTTCTTCGTATTACTAATCGGTTATACTGGCGTATTTAGCGAGATGGCCTTAGGAAGGGCCAATAAGAGTGGTCCCATTGGGGCCTTTGCCAACGCCATGAAGTATAGTGGAAGGGAAGAAAAAGTTGGTAGGGCCTTAGGCTTTATACCCACCTTTGCAAGCTTACTGCTAGCCATAGGTTATACGGTGGTTATCAGCTGGATCCTAAAGTATACCGTAGGAACATTTACAGGCTCAACCCTAGCACCAGCTACCATCGATGATTTTGGAGCTGCCTTTGGACAAATGGCCTCCTCATTTGGTAACACCATCTGGGTTATAATCACCATCTTGTTAACCTTCTTCATTATGAATGCTGGTATCTCAAAGGGAATTGAAAAAGTAAATAAAGTAATGATGCCATTATTTTTCTTATTATTCGTATGCTTAGCTATTTATATAGCTACCCTACCAGGAGCATCAGATGGATATAAATACATCTTTACCTTCGATCCTAAGGGCTTAGCAGACCCTATAGTCTGGATTTTTGCCTTAGGTCAGGCCTTCTTCTCCCTATCCTTAGGTGGAAGTGGTACAGTAATCTACGGCTCCTACTTGAAGGATGAGGAAGATATACTATATAATGCTAGGATAGTTACTATCTTCGATACCCTAGCATCCATACTAGCAGCCTTCGTAATAATTCCAGCCATGGCAACTACAGGTAGTCAATTATCCCAGGGAGGACCAGGACTTTTATTTATCCATCTACCAAATCTCTTTAAGAATATGCCAGGTGGATCCATTGTGGCCATAGTGTTCTTCGTTGCAGTTACCTTTGCGGCCATTACCTCTATAGTAAACCTATATGAGACTTCCATCGCAGCTTTACAAGATGAATTTAAGTTCTCAAGGACTAAAGCCAGCCTTACTATAGGAGTAATAGGATTAGTGGTTAGTTTATTAATCCAGGGTATAGTGGGAGAATGGATGGATATCGTTTCAATCTATATAAATCCAGTAGGTGCAGCCTTAGCAGCTATTATGCTTTACTGGCTATTTGGAACCGACTTTGCAAAGAAAGAAATACAAAAGGGAAGAACTGGCGAAATCGGTGGCTGGTTCGAACCTATGACCAAATATGTATTCTGCGGCGTTACCATAATAGTATATATAGCAGGAGTTGTATTAGGGGGTATTGGTTAAAATAATAGCCATCCTTATTTTATAGGCAACCGGCTTCGGCCGGTTGCCTTTTTATCCTCTTCCTAGCTGAAATAGTAGCAGGAATTTCTGGCCGAGTTCTTCCAGCAAATGTAACTTTTTTGTAAATCCAATGTAACTAAATATTAACACCTATTTGGTATATTATAATTGAAGACAATAAAGGGAGGGGATAAGGTGAAGATTAAAATAAAAAAATGTCTTCCAGTTGCATTAGCCTTGGTAATATCAACTAGTCCTCTAGCAACATATGCTGAAGGAGGAGTAGAGCCAGCAAATCCAGGAATAGATATGCCAATTAGCGATGAAGTTAGACCAATTCTTGATGAAATAGAACCTATTAAGGATGAGGTGGCTGTACCCAACTATATTGAATTCAAGGGTAAGATTAAGGAAATCAATTCAAAAGAAGGAAGGTTTTCATTCTTAGCAGAAAATGACCTAGAGGAAGGATTAGATAAACTAGTAGTTCATATGACTGACAGGGTAATCCTATTAGATGATGAAAGTATGGACTTTATTTCCCTGGAAGACCTAGAAGAAGGAATGGAAGTATCTGTCTTCTATGATAAGGAAACTATAATGTTGATGAGCTATCCGGCACAATTAGAGCCAGATGTGGTAGTAGTAAGAAATGAAGAAGCAGTAACTGGTATTATGATAGACAAATTCGATGAAGACCTATTAAGCGATGATGGTAGCCTAAGGCTTATAATCAAGGATGAAGTGGAATTAATAGACAGGGATGGCAAGGAGATAGAAAGAGAGGATCTACAAAATAAGGACCTAATCGTCTTCTATAGCATAGTAATGGACAGCTATCCAATGCAAACTATCCCTGAGAAGGTAATTGCCATTAGAAACCATGAAGTAAAGGTCTTTGACCATCTGAAATTAAATGGTGAAGAATTTAAGTTAGATAATGAAATGTATTATGGGGAAGAAAGGGAGCTTATGCTTCCATTAAGGCAGCTAGCGGAAGCCCTAGGATATGAGGTAGAATGGGTACAGGAAAGTAGAACTGTTAACCTAACAAAGGGGGAAGAAAAAATTAGCCTAACTATTGGACTAGATAAGTATCAATACTATAATCTGGAACATGAATTAGGTACAGCCCCAGAACTAGTAGATGAAAGGACATATGTACCACTATCCTTTATGAAATCTATAATCTATGCCCATGTGGAAGTAACAATGGATGGAGTATTAGAAGTAACTAGATATTAAGATGGCCATTCTAAAACTTAATATATCTTTAAATATAGTATAAAGATATATTGTAAGTTAATGATCAATAGGATATGATATAAATATAAGCTAACAGATAGGTATATATAAAGTAACAGGCAGGCATAAATAAGCTTAAAGATAGCGGAATATGAGTAAAATTCCGCTATCTTTTTTATTTGTATAAGCATATATTTAACTAAACTGCTCCTATATCTAGGGATATTAAAATGATATCTAATAATTAACCTTCTATTAGGCCATAGCCTGCATTGTAAACCTATTCTATACTGTAAATAAGCAAGTTGAATTTTGCTAAAGATAATAATGTTAAGCTAAATCTACTTTGATATAATATATCTATATTTTACTAGGAGGTAGGAGTATTGATACTGATCTTTGCTGTTGACAAGAACTGGAACATAGGCTACGGTGGTAAGATGTTAGCTGATATACCAAGTGATTTAAAACGCTTTAGACAATTGACGGAAGGCCATATAGTCATCATGGGGAGGAAAACCCTGGAGGCCATACCAGGTCAGGGACCCCTTCCCAACAGGATTAACATAGTCTTCACCAGGGATAAAAATTTTAATAGGGAAGGCTTTTATATTTTAAACAACATGGACGAACTTTTCCCACTGCTGGAAAGGATCAATCCCAAGGGGGAGAAGGAGGTATTCGTAACTGGGGGTGGGACTATAGTAAGGCAGCTTTTACCCCACTGCAATAGGGCGTATATAACTAAGATTTTAAAGAGCTTTGATAGGGCAGACACCTCCATACCCAATTTGGATTTAGATGAAAGCTGGAAGATAGTTAAAGAGTCAGAAATCCAGAGGGAAAATGGGCTGGAGTATAAGTATGTGGATTATATTAGAAAATAAGGGGGATAATTATGGATTCTATTATCAGCATAAAGTGCTTAAGGAAATCCTACGGCAGTAAGGAGGTCCTTAAGGGAATCGACCTAGAGGTAAAAAGGGGCGAAGTCATCGGCTACATAGGCCCTAACGGGGCGGGTAAGAGCACTACCGTTAAAATCATCCTAGGACTAATATCAGACTTTGAAGGTGAGGTTAATATCCTAGGCTATAATATTAGGGATGAGGATATTAGCTATAAGAGTAGGGTCGGTTATGTTCCCGAGACGGCAGATATATATGAAAACCTAACGGCCAGGGAATATTTAACCTTTATTGGAGAGCTTTATGGCATGGATTATGACCTGGCTGATAAGAAGGCCCATAGGCTTATGGAGCTTTTTGGAATCGGCCATGTATATGATTCAAGGATTAGCTCCTTTTCCAAGGGGATGAAGCAGAAGACCTTAATCATATCTGCCTTATTAAACGATCCTGACATCCTCTTCCTAGACGAACCCCTAACGGGCATAGATGCCAACAGCGTCATGGTCTTTAAGGAATTGCTGGAGCTTTTGGCCCAGGAGGGCAAGACCATCTTCTACTCCTCCCATATTATGGACGTGGTGGAGAAGGTAAGCTCCAGGATAGTACTCATCAATGATGGTAGGATAGTAGCTGATGGCAATATAGAGGAGCTTAAGACCAGGTCCATGGGAAGCTCATTGGAGAATATCTTCAATCAGCTAACTGGCTTTAGTGACCATGAAAATATAGCTAGGGATATAGTTAATGTAATAAAAGGGGTGGAGTAAATGGTTGCCATCCTTAGGTTTTTAGATTTGTTTAAAAATATCTTCCAAGGCCTAGGCATCGACTATGGCGGCATGAGGAAGATCCTAGAAATAAAGCTCTTATTAGATAGTAGAAGGGTAAGTAGCATAATCCAAGAGGAGGCAAGTAAGGATAAGGAGCGAAATTATTTCTATAGATCCCTAATCCTATATTTCTTCTTTGGAATCATGATGGTGGCTTTCTTATCCTTAGGAAGCAATTACCTCTTTCAAATGGCACTGATCTTTGGGCTTTTTATGTTTTTTATGCTTACTACCCTGATTTCAGACTATAGCTCCGTATTATTAGACCTGAGGGATAAGGATATCATCCTCTCTAAGCCCATAAATAATAAAACCCTAAATGCAGCTAAGGTAATCCATATAACTATCTATACCTCCCTTATTACCCTAGCCATGATGGGGCCAAGCCTTCTATTTGGATTAATTAGGAGGGGGCCGGTCTTCTTCCTCATTTTCCTAATCCAAATTATCTTGATAAATCTATTTCTAATTGTGGTCACTGGCCTTTTATACCTAGCCATCCTAAGGTTTTTCGACGGGGAAAGGCTTAGGGATATTATCAACTATGTACAGATAGGCCTTACCATAGCTATTACTATAGGCTATCAATTAGTAGGCAGGGTATTTGAGATTAAGGCCCTACAAGCTATAGAATTTTTGCCTAAGTGGTGGTCCATCATCCTACCGCCCATCTGGTTTGCTGCCCCCTTTGAATTGATTTTAAATGGGAATACATCAACCAGCATACTCCTTAATTCCTTAATGGCTTTAGTGATTCCATTTCTAGCCATCATCAGCTATATAAAGTTGATGCCCAGCTTTGAAAGTAGCCTGCAGAAGTTGTCTGCCCTAGGGGGCTATAGGAAGGAAGAGAGGTTTAGCAATAAGCTGGCTAAGATAGTATGTAAAGACAAGCAGGAGAGGATCTTTTACAAATTTACCAACAATATGGTTAAGAATGAAAGGGAGTTTAAACTTAGGGTCTACCCAAGTATAGGCTTTGGCCTTGTCTTTCCCTTAATCATGCTATTTAATTATTCTAGGGGTAGAAACCTAACAGACATTGCCAATAGCAAGGGTTATTTTACCCTTTACTTTACCGCCATCTACCTGCCAAATCTATTGCAGTTTTTAGCTTGTTCAGCCAATTACAAGGGGGCCTGGATCTATAGGATCATGCCTATAGGGGATTATGAACCTATATTTAAAGGGGCGGTTAAATCCATATTTATCAACCTATTTACTCCGGTAGTTTTAATAAATAGCATAATCTATTTAATCCTATTTGATTTTAAAATCCTAGACCAGTTGCTTATAGTTTACCTAAACCTTATTTTAAGCACCCTTTTAACCTTTAGGATCTTTAAAAAGGACCTTCCCTTTTCCAGGGCCTTCCATACTATCCAAAGGCGGAATGGCTTTTTAAAAATACTCTTGGTAATGATGGGAATCGGTCTACTGGCAGCTATCCATTATCAAGCCAATAAGATTAAATTTGGCCCCTATATCCTTATGGCCCTGCAGTTAATAACTATAATTATGGCTTCAAAGTTTATCTTTAAAGTACAACTAGATGCTTAAGTAAGATTGTGGAAAACTTATTAAGTTTTAGGTCTTATAGATTAAAAGCATATGTCTTATAGAAAGATATTCCAAAAGCTAATTAACTATAGATATAGATATCCTATGGAAAAGTCTTTAATTAGAAAAGCTTCCTTAAAAAGTGGAAGCTTTTCCTTATTTAAGACAGCTTTTTTCTTTTTATCGAAAACTTTTATCCTATTAATTTATTTGTTTTTACCATATATATTATGCTATTATTTATAGGTATCTTTTTATTAGTTAAATAAAGTTCATAATTGTTGACCTATATATGGGCATTTGATAAAATAGACAATACAATATATTGTGTTTAGCTAGGGGGAAATATACAAAATGTTGACTAAAATTAGAAAGAGGGACGGAAGGGAAGTTCCATTTAACATAGAGAAGATAGCTAACGCTATCTTTAAAGCTGCCCAGGCTGCAGGCGGCCAGGATTATGAAACTTCTATGAACTTGGCTGAAAAGGTGGCCAAGATCTGCAACGAAAGATTTGCAGATGAAATACCTGGTGTAGAGGATATACAAGATATCGTAGAAAAGGTCCTTATAGAGGAGGGACATGCTAAAACTGCCAAAAATTATATCCTATACAGGGCTGAGAGAAGCAAGGTTAGGGAGATGAACTCCAGGCTGATGAAGGTCTTAGGGGACCTAACCTTTAAGGATGCCAAGGAATCAGATATTAAGAGGGAAAATGCAAATATAGACGGGGATACGGCCATGGGAACCATGTTGAAATACGGTTCCGAAGGGGCCAAGGCCTTCTATGAACTTTTTGTACTAAATCCTGAACATTCCAGGGCCCATAAGTCAGGGGATATACATATACACGACCTAGACTTCTTAACCTTAACAACTACTTGCTGCCAAATCGATATAGTAAAATTATTTGAAAATGGCTTTAGTACAGGCCATGGCTTTATTAGGGAGCCTCAAAATATTGCCTCCTATTCATCCTTAGCCTGTATAGCCATCCAATCAAACCAAAACGACCAGCATGGGGGTCAAAGTATACCAAACTTTGATTACGGCATGGCCATAGGTGTTCGCAAGACCTATATAAAGGACTATAGGAACAATATTAAGAAATCCATCCAATTGATGTTGCCGGAACTAGACTTAAACGAAAACATAGACTATATCTTCAACATCTTGGAGAAGGAATATAAGCTAACTCCTTCTATGGGCAATAACGAGGAATACCTAAAGAAGGAAGGAGAATACCTACTAGAAATCTTAAACGATGAAAAGCTTGTTAAGAGGATTCAAGACTTTGCCTTAAAGAACGCCTATAAGGATACGGACAGAAAGACTTACCAAGCCATGGAAGCCCTAATTCACAACTTAAATACTATGCATTCCAGGGCTGGAGCTCAGATACCCTTTAGCTCCATCAACTATGGTACCGATACTTCTGTAGAGGGTAGGATGGTTATCAAAAACCTACTACTAAGTACGGAAAGGGGTTTAGGAAATGGGGAGACCCCAATATTCCCAATCCAAATCTTTAAGGTAAAGGAAGGAATAAACTACAACGAAGGAGATCCAAACTACGACCTATTTAAGCTGGCTTGTAGGGTAAGCGCCAAGAGGTTGTTCCCTAACTTCTCCTTCATAGATGCGCCCTTTAACCTACAATACTATGAGGAAGGTAGACCAGAAACGGAAATAGCCTATATGGGTTGTAGAACTAGGGTTATAGGTAACGTCCATGACAGGGATAGGGAGATAGTCTATGGTAGGGGTAACCTAAGCTTTACAACCATCAACCTGCCTAGACTAGGTATAGAAAACAGTGGAGATATTGAAGGCTTTTACAAGCAGCTGGACAAGACTATAGACCTGGTAATAGCCCAATTATTAGAGAGGTTTGAGATTCAGGCCAATAAAAAGGTTAAAAACTTCCCCTTCCTAATGGGACAGGGAGTCTGGATAGATTCAGATAAGTTAAATAGCGAAGATACCATCAGGGAAGTTCTAAAGCATGGTACCCTATCAGTAGGCTTTATAGGCTTAGCTGAATGCCTAAAGGCCCTTATAGGTAAACACCATGGTGAGTCTGAAGAGGCTCAAAAATTAGGCTTAGAAATCATAGGCCATATGAGGAAGAGGATGGATGATATATCCCAGGAGTTGAAGTTAAACTTTACCCTATTGGGTACACCTGCTGAAGGTCTATCCGGCAGATTCGTTAGAATTGATAGGGAGAAATATGGTGTAATCCCAGGGGTTACGGATAGGGAATACTACACCAACAGCTTCCACATCCCTGTATATTACAAGATCTCAGCCTATAATAAAATCATGTTAGAAGCCCCATACCATGAATTGACCAATGCAGGCCATATAACCTATGTGGAGGTAGACGGAGATCCTACTATGAACCTAGATGCCTTTGAAAAAATCATCAGGGTCATGAAGGAAGCAGGAATAGGCTACGGCTCCATCAACCACCCTGTGGATAGGGACCCAATCTGTGGATATACTGGAGTTATCGATGATGTTTGTCCACAATGTGGCAGGGAAGAGGGGGATGTACCATTCCATAGGATTAGAAGGATTACAGGATACCTGGTAGGAACACTAGATAGATTTAATGATGCAAAGCGAGCTGAGGAACGTGATAGGGTTAAACACTTTGCAGTCAAATAAATTGAGGATAGCAGGAATAGTAGAAGAATCCATCGTAGATGGGCCGGGTATAAGACTTACCGTCTTTACCCAGGGCTGCAGCCATAACTGCCCTGGCTGCCACAATCCCCAGACCCATGATTATAGGGGTGGAATGGAGATGGATATTGAGGAAATAGTTAAGATGGTGAAAGCCAATCCTATGTTGGATGGTATCACCCTAAGTGGTGGAGAGCCCTTCGACCAGGCCATAGCCTGCGCCAATCTAGCTAGGAGGATTAAGGAGCTGGGCCTAAGTGTAGTAGTCTATTCCGGCTATAAATATGAATATCTATTACAAAAAGAGGAATATAGACAGCTTTTACAAGTGGCCGACATCCTAATAGATGGACGATTCGATATAAGTAAGAAGGACCTTACCCTACCCTTTAGGGGTTCTTCCAATCAGAGAATTATTGATTTAAAGAAGAGCTTATCTAGCAATAGGATCTATATAGCATCGTAATTTATCTTACAGTGACTTTCATAAAACATATGAGTCCAATCTTAATGTTTTGATATATAGGTATAGGATGTATATAAATATAAAAAGGCGAACTAATTAGGTTCGTCTTTATTTTATGCCCATTCATGGGAAGGGTTGTACCAAATATTGTTGGTGACGTGGCGGCAGCAGTTGTTGTTGCTAAGTCTGAAAAAACCCTAAATACAGATGGGGTTAAAGCTACTTAAAAAATCTAGAATTTATTTTTATAGCATTAAATAGCATTGAAAAAGACTATAGGATGAATTAATTCATACCCTATAGTCTTTTTATGTTTCATAAATAATTTTTATATAGTAAATTTGTATTTTGCCTGTAAAAGCAAGAAAATAATATAAGGAATATTTATATACGGCCAGTTGGATTATTAATCTAATCTATTCCCCTTACCCCTAATCTTCTTAAATATCCTATATGAAATAAAGAGTATAATCCCAATCAATACTAGAAATGGTGCCAGGTATATAAGCCCTATGACCATATTCTGCAGGCCATCTACGAAGTTATAAAGGGAATGTTCAATGGCATTTTTAATTCTAGTGCCAAAGCTGGTTTCAACGGTTTCTGTACTGGTTAGTTTATCTACCTCCTGTATATGGAGGATAAAAGTACTATAGTCCACCCTATCATCAATATCCATCAGTTGTGAATTAAGCCTTTCCTTTTCATAGATGACTTCCGTCAATTGATTTTCTAAAGCTATAAGGTCTTCAATCTTTTCTGCCTTTTCCATTAGACTTAGAAGGCGTTCTTCTTTGACGGTAACCACTCTTAATCTAGCTTCTATGTCCTTATAGCTCTTAGTCACATCATCTTTACTGGTACTTTCTGAAATAATATTGCCAATCTGTTGTAAATCCTTCTTAAAGCTGGTAATATCATCTTGTGGAACCCTTATGGTATAATAGCCATGTCTATAACTTCTATTATTGTAATGTCGGTTGTAGGAGATATTGGATGATTCTACATAAGCTTGGTATTCTTCGATTAGGTCCATCAGTTGCTCAATACTTTCATTAAATTCCGTAGTTTCAAATTCTAGATTGATGGTGGTAATAATCTTTTCGGCTTCCAATTCAGCCTCCAAGCCTCTATCCTCTCTGACTCCTTCAACTGGAGGCGCGGCAGGAGCACTAGATGAGCCTGAATCATAAGCCATTTCACCCTTAGTATTAGCACTGCAGCCTAGGGCATATAGTATTATTACCATCAGGCTAAGTGCTAAGAGAAGATTTTTCCGAAATTTTTTCATAATATCATCTCCTTGTTAATTAGATTATATCCAGCTTATAAAAATAAGTGGATACAAATTAGTTACAATATTGTAGGGTATAATGATAAATAATAGATTAAATGAAATAATTGCTGTCTAAGGAGGTTAGGGTATGGATTTAGAAAAAATAAAGAGGGATGTAAGGCAGGTAACTTTAGAATTGTTGGAAGCAGCCAAGTTGGATCCTAAGGACGCAGTGGTCATTGGAGGAAGTAGCAGTGAGATTATAGGTAAAAAGCTAGGTTCTGCTACTAATATGGAAGTGGCAAGGGCGGTAATGGGCACCATAATCCCCATCCTAAAGGAAAGGGATATATTTCCTGTAGTCCAATGCTGCGAACATATAAACCGTGCCCTGGTAGTGGAAAGGGAATATGCTAAACTCCATAGGCTGGATCCGGTAAATGTAATCCCAGTGGAAACGGCTGGAGGAGGCTTTGCAACGGCAGCCTATGAACTCCTAGATGACCCAGTGGTAGTAGAGCATGTAGGTGTTCAAGCTGGTATCGATATAGGGGATGTCTTTATAGGAATGCATATAAAGGGTGTAGGAGTAGTAGTTAGAAGTGAGATAAAGGAAATTGGAGAGGCCCACTTAAGCATGATCCGAACAAGACCTAAACTAATAGGCGGAGTTAGGGCTAAGCATTTCTAATTTAGTAGGGTATTGATTCCTAAATTATGGAAATAATAGCCTAAATGAAAGGGAGTGATTAATTTGAGAATACCTAATCATTTAGGCGTCATACCCGATGGGAACAGGCGCTGGGCAGTAAGAAATGGAATGACCAAGGAAAAGGGATACGATAGTGGATTAGACCCAGGTTTAAGGGTATTTAAATTATGTGAAGAAGTGGGAATAAAAGAACTTACCTTTTACGGCTTTACCATGGATAATACTAAAAGGCCAAGGGTTCAGAGACTGGCCTTTACTAAGGCGTGTGTAGATGCGGTCAAGCTACTATCTAAGGAAAATGCCGAACTATTAGTTATAGGAAATACGGAATCTAAAATGTTCCCAGAGGAGCTTATGCCTTATACAAAAGAAAGAAAGAGATTTGGCAAGGGTGGAATTAAGGTAAATTTTTTAGTAAACTATGATTGGAAGTGGGACGTTGGAAACCTTATAAATGGTAATGGCAATCCTAAAAGCCCTATGGAATATATTAAGTCTAAGGATATTTCCCGAGTAGACCTTATTATTAGGTGGGGTGGTAGGTGCCGTTTAAGTGGATTTTTACCCTTACAGGCCGTATATTCTGACTTTTTTATTGTAGAAGATCTTTGGCCTGATTTTAAAGAAGAACACTTCCATGAAGCCTTAGCTTGGTATGATAAACAAGATATTACATTAGGTGGCTAACTCTCAATTTTTGAGAGTTGCTTTTTTTGAAAGAAATCATAGAGGGAAAGAAGGGATATATTGGAAAAAAGATTAAATTTAAGGTCATTTCTAATCATTAATCTAGGTACTATTATAACNGCCCTGGGTATCTATTTATTCATGATGCCTTCCCAAATAGCAGCAGGTGGGGTGTCGGGCCTGGCCATAATCATCAATAGGATATTACCCCAATTCTCCGTAGGACTTATAATGTTAGTTTTTAATATTATATTGTTTATCTTGGCCTTTATAGTCATTGGGAAGGAATTTGTAGGCTTAACGGTTTACAACAGCCTCCTATTATCAGCCTTAATCTATGTATTTGAAAGGCTTATCCCTATAAATGGCCCCATAATCGATGACCTTCTTGTAAACCTTATATATGGTATCCTCATAGGTGGCGTAGGAATGGGCCTTATCTTCAACGAAAATGCTTCAACTGGCGGTACCGATATAATAGCAAAGATTATAAGTAAATTTACCCACCTAAATATCGGTACCTCATTATTAATAGCCGATTCTGTTGTGGTAGTAAGTGCCATTACCGTCCTAGGTATAGAAGTAGGTCTCTATGCCATACTGGGAATAATCCTAAATTCCACCGTTATAGACAAGGTCATTGCTGGCTTTAATACCAAATATCAGGTTGCCATAATTAGCAAGGAAGTTGAAACCATAACTAAATTTATAACGGAGGACATGTATAGGGGGGTAACCCTACTCCATGGAAAGGGGGGTTTTTCCAATGAGGAAAAAAGGGTTATACATACGGTAATATCTAGAAGTGAATACGGTATCTTAAAGAAGAAGGTTATGGAGATAGACCCAAAGGCCTTTATATGGGTTAATGTGGTAAGTGAGGTTCACGGTGAAGGATATACGTTTTAAAAAGATTCTGTAAATTCTTATTGACATTANCNTCNTGTAATTTATAATTTAAGAAAAGGAGGCGTTNTTATGAAAGATATATTAGAATTAGCCAAGGCAATCCAAGATGAGATGGTTGAGATCAGAAGGGAATTACACATGTATCCTGAAATATCTCAGCATGAAGAACAAACGGCGGAGATTATAAAGAAATACCTTAATAAATTCAACATCCCCTTTGAAGACAATGTGGGAGGATACGGAATCATAGCCACCATAGAAGGTGGTAAGCCTGGTAAAACTGTGGGTTTGAGGGCTGACATGGATGCTTTACAGATGGAGGAGCAGACCGACTTAGAGTTTAAGTCTAGAAATAAAGGGGTTATGCATTCCTGTGGCCATGATATCCATATGACCTTCCTTTTGGGAGCAGGAAGGCTGTTAAATGACCATAGGGAGGAGATAGCTGGAACTATCAAACTTATCTTCCAGCCGGCAGAAGAACTATCCCCTATAGGAGGCTCCAGGGGGATAATAGAGTCTGGAAAGATTGACTCCATCGATGCCATCTTTGGCCTACATGTATGGCCTGACCTACCCTTCGGTAAGATTGGAATTATGGATGGGGAGATGATGGCTTCGTCAGATCAGTTTGAAGTAATCTTTAAGGGTAAATCCAGCCATGCAGCCAGACCCCATGAGGGAACTGATGCCATAGTTATGGGTTCTCAGTTTGTAAACGCCCTACAGGTTTTAATCAGCCGCCAAACGGATCCAATGGATTCGGCAGTATTAACCGTTGGTAAATTCAATGCTGGAACCAGATATAATATAGTAGCAGATAGCTGTATCCTAGAGGGGACCTGCCGGACCTTTAAGGAGTCTACAAGGCAGAGGATCGAAAGGAATATGGGCCTATTAGTAAAGAGCATAGCTGAAGCCCATGATGGTGAAGGAATCTTAAGATATAATAAGGGATACCTGGCAGTGGTAAATGATAAGGAGATGGCAGAAATAGTAAGAAAGGCCGCTACAAGGTTATTTACTAAAGCCTGCCTATATCCTTTAGAAACGCCTTCCATGACAGGGGAAGACTTTTCCTTCTACCTACAGCATAAACCAGGTGCCTTCCTCTGGTTGGGAATTGGAAAGGATGACGGAACAACCTACCCCCTTCATAATCCTAAGTTCTATGTAGACGAAGATATAATCTGGAGAGGCATAAGCCTAATGTATCAAATAGCTAGGGAGTTTTTAGAAGGCTAGGATATATAAAAAATATAGGGATAAATAGATAATAGGGATAATATGTGAAAGTAATTGTATGTGTATATGGGAAATATATGGTAGATAAAATAGAAGATAGTATAGAAGAAAGTACGGTGTTATGATGAGAAAAGGGAAAATCATATTAGCATAAGCTAATAGGCAAAATTTTATAGGGGTAAGGCTAATAAAGGTTAGTAGAAATAAAAAACTGAAACTTATTTAAGTTTCAGTTTTTTTATTTGGTGGGCGATATTGGAATCGAACCAATGACCTCCACGATGTCAACGTGGCACTCTAACCAGC
>JGI24714J26587_10001408_pt1 | contig 16907 bp, 15 predicted proteins | sample BioPla4DNA2_FD_26587 | JGI IMG/M metagenome (IMG submission 26587)
TTGTCAACTAATTTTTTAATATTCAATTAATTTAGCCTATTCTAACGTGTAATTTACCTTTTTAATGAATTTATATCCTCTTTCATCTATGGAAATTATGTTGACACTTCCATTGTCCACCCTAAACTTAAAATAATAATCTAGATTATCAAATACCCAGGATAGGGCAAGCCTAATTACTCCAGCATGGCATACTAAAAGGGCATCTTCATCTTTTTTAGAAATTTCCTCTAAGAAGGAGGTAACCCTTTCATAGGCCATCTTGATACTTTCGCCCTTGGGGGTTGGAAAGTTAATATAGTCTTCATCCCAAAGTTTTGATTCTTCTGGGAAATTCTCCTTTATCTCCTCATAGCTATAGCCTTCGAATAGGCCAAAGTCGATCTCCTGAATTCTTTCATCCCTTTCACCTTCTAAGCCCAAAAGCTCCATAGTTTGAATAGCCCTATACAGGGGGCTTACATAAACTCTATCGAAGGATAGGGTATCCACATAAGTCTTAGTTCGCTTAATGTGCTCCCTCCCTTCTTCAGTTAATACCGTCTCCTTGGTACTAAATATATTTCCTACATTGTCCCCAGTTTGTCCATGGCGAATCAGTATTATGTCCACCTTAACACCTCCAAAAATATTATTAGCGACACCAGTTCAGATATTTCAAGGCTGGCTCCGTATACATCTCCGGTAAAACCACCTATTTTACTATAGCTGATTTTGGTCATCAGCTCTCCCAGCAAAAATGAAAAGATTAATGGCAGTAGGTAGATTGGATTTATGACTAAAACTACTAGTAAGTATAGGCCTCCCCCAAAGAGGGCATATTTTTTTAGATTACTCCTATTTTTGTTACTTGCCTGTCAATATTTTTCATACAATAAACACCTCGCTGGAATTTAATTCCTTGACTTTGAATAAAGTTCCCTAATAATACCAGCTGAGTTTTATAGGTCGCAACTATTTATAGATACGATATGATAAATATACTATACTTCAATTGTCCATTGACTAAATCTTTCTCAATATAATCCCCAGCTCCTTTACCCTAAAGACTATACACAGGCCAAAATACACTAAGGCCCCTATGGCTACGGAAGCTAATAGGACTATTATCTGAACTGGTTTTATGGCTGGCAACAGGCCTCCTAATTTATAATAAATTAAAAATACCACTATTCCCATAATCAATGAAGCTGCCAAGGTCTTTACAAAGCATATTAAATAGCTTGTGAGCCCAATGGGGCCTATTTTCTTTCTTAGGCTAATGAACAGCATAATGGTAGTTACAGTGGCTGAAATGCTAGTTGCTAAGGCAAGGCCACTATGGCCCATGGGCTTTATAAGGATTAGGTTAAATACTAAGTTAACTACTACCGCTATCATGCCATTTACCATGGGGGTTTTCGTATCCTGAAAGGAATAATAAACCTTGTTCAGCATTAGCCTTAAAGAGGACCCCACAAGGCCTAGAGAATAAAAAATCAAGGCCTGACTAGTCATATAAGTGGCAACCTCATCAAAGGCGTTTCTCTGGAAAAATAAATATACTAGGGGCTCTCCCAACAGAATTAAACCTATAGTTGCTGGAACTGTAATAATCAGGATGATGTTGATACCCTGCCCCAAAATCTTCTTCACATCTCCAATACTATCCCTTGCAAAGGCATCAGCCAGCATGGGATATACTACAGTAGTTATGGCCATGATAAAAACTGCTATAACTACTTCGTTAATCTTAGAAGCATAGTTTAAGGCTGAAATGCTGCCTACCTGAAGGCCAGAAGCCAGGGTCTTATCTATTATGACATTAACCTGCTGTACAGCGGAACCGATAAGGACTGGAAATATAAGGCCCACGGCCTTTCTCAAATACCTGTCATATAGGTTGAAGCCCAACCTAAACCTATATCCCATATGGATAGTTGCAGGTACTAGTATTAGAAATTGGAAAAAAGCAGCTATGACGGAAACTATCATTAGGGTAACTACATTGGCTTCCTTGCAGAAGAAAATTAAGTAGCTTAGGAAAACAAAATTATAGGGAAAGCCAGAAATGGCAGGAGGCCCAAAGATTTGGCTGCTGTGCAATAGGCCAGAAAAGACATATGTAAGGCCTAGAAATATGGCTATGGGCATGCCTATCCTGTGTAGCTTTACAGCCAATAGGAACTGGTCCCCTTCAAAGTCCTTAGCCAATATCCTTATTATAATAGGGGAAAAGATAAAGCCAAGGACTACAATGATTAAAGTTATGGCCAGCACAATATTTATCACATTGTTAAAGTATTTTAACTTACCCCTTTTACCATATTTTTGCCCTATTTCCGTAAATATGGGTATCAAAGTAGTATTTAATGCGGCTCCCAAGGTCCCCATTATAATCACGGTACCAGTCACGGCAACAAAATATGTATCTGTCTCCATACCAGAACCAAATCTATTGGCTATCATGACTTCCCTAAAAAAGCCTAAAGCCTTGGATATAAGGGTTAAAATAGATATCATAGCAGCAGAATAAGCTAATTTGTCTCTCTTAGGCATTTTTCTCCACCTTCACAAAATAAGTAGCTTCTACATCTACAGGGTCTAAGGGTTCAGCAAAATAAAAGCCTTGACCATAATCACAACCTAATTCTATTAAGGCATCTCTTTGGGCCTTAGTCTCTATACCTTCTGCTATTACATATAAGCCTAAATCATGTGCCATATTTATAATAGTCCTAACTATTATCTTATCTTCAGTGGTTCTTGACAAATTCTTAATAAAGGACTTGTCTATTTTGATGTAGTTAATTGGCAGCCTCTTTAACTGAGCTAGGGAAGAATAGCCAGTTCCAAAATCATCTAAGGCCATTCGTATGCCTAATTCTCTTACTCCAAAGAGAGAATCTATACAGTAATCGATATTATCAGCAAAAACAGTTTCAGTAATCTCTAAAACAAGTTCCTTAGGATCAACATCGTATTCCCTTAATATCATCTTCAATTCTTCATCTATTCCACATTTCATAAGGGACTTATTAGATATGTTAACTCCCAGTACAAAGCCTTTAAAACCCATATCCTGCCAAAGTTTCTTCTGTTTAATAGCCATCTTTAACACATGGGATGTAACATCTACAATCTGGCCTGTTTCTTCTATTAGGGGTATATATTCCATAGGTGAAATATATCCTCTTTCTGGATTATACCATCTAAGTAAGGACTCAAAACCATACAGCTCCCCTGTTATTAAATTTATAATGGGCTGGTATTGGAGTTTAAATTCTTCTTCCTCTATGGCCCTTCTTATATGATTTATAATAAAGGTATTATAGGATATCCTTTCACCTAATTCATCCTGATAAAAGAAATAACCATTTTTCCCCCTCTGCTTTACATGGAACATTGCCATATTGCCGTATTTCATCAAATCATAGAAATTATCTCCATTATCGGGAAACAAAGATATGCCAATACTGGCAGAAATATTAAACTCATAGTTGTCTGTACACCAGGGCTGCCTAATGGCATTTAAAATCCTCTCTGTCCTTTCAATTACATCTTCCTTATCCTTCACACCGGTTAGAATAATAGAATATTCGTCCTCCCCAAGTTTAGAAAGATAATAATTGTTTTTCTCATTGGACTTAAGGACTTGGCCAATATGAATAAGTAGCTTGTCACCCGCACTATAGCCCAGGGTATCATTGATTTGTTTAAAATCATCTATATCAACATAGAGAAATGCTAATTTTTCATCCTTAGACCTGGCCCTTTCGATAATCTTCTCTGCTTCTTTTTCAAGTAGGGACCTATTTGGAAGGCCTGTTAAGCCATCGTAATAGGCTATTTTATTCAATCTTTTAACCAGGTTTTTATGGTCGGTAATATCAGTTCCAATGGAAATAATTTTTACAACATCATTATTTTCATCTACTATAGGAGAATCAGTCCAGATAAGCTCAATATTCCTTCCATCCTTAGTCCTCCATACGTCTCCTATACTGTTTTTTAAAGGCTTGCCAGACTTAAGATACCTAGTTAAGCCTTCAACCTTTGGTTTTTCGTCATCATGGAGGAATAAGTCTACCCATGACTTTCCAATGACTTCCTCCTCCTTATACCCAGTTACCCTTTCAGCATAGGGATTAAAGCTTAGGATCTTATAATCCAGGTCCCAGGTAAATATAACTAAGGAAGAATTTTTTATAATATTATCACTTAGCATCTTCTCCATGTACAGCTTTTCCTGAGTCTCTACTAAGCCCTTGGTAGCTTCTGAAAGTTCTTCTAGGCTTTCATATACTACAGCATTCATTTTCTTAATCCTCTTTACCCTGTCGTATATGATAAAATAGATTAAGACTGTGCTTATGGCAATAAAAAACCTTGAATCATATAGAGATGTAAACATTGAGCCTAGAACCAAATAAATAATTGAAATAATCAGGGCTTCTTTTTGGGGGTTGACCCTCTCATCAATTCTATTATCTAACCTCATCTAACCACATCCTAGCAGATTATTATAATTAATATTTTATCAAATTTGACAAATTATGTCATCTACTAGAATATACAAGCTATAAAAAATAAAAGGCAAACTATCTAATAGATTGCCTTTTGTCTTCCACAACAAATACGTATGGCGGTCCTTGACCCAATTCTTCCTTGTCTATTTCTACAGTCATGGTTTTGTAAGTGATTACCTGAGGTAATATGGCATCTGCCTTTGGTGGCGAAATATCCAATTGTATCTTATATCCCTTACTTCCCCTCAGTATCCTTCTAACGTCCATAGAATACCCAGGTGTGGGAAATTCCTTAGTAATAGTAACTAAGACCTTATCCCCTTCTTCCTTAACTATTACAGTTTCTTGACTATTGTAGCTTTGGATTATACCTTTAATATCGAATACTACCTCCCTCATACCTTCCCAAACTCCTTTCAGTCTTTGTAGGATTATAATGGCTTCACTTTGGGTAAGCAATTTATCAGGTGCAAAACTTGTGGCTGAAACTCCATTGATAATACCCAAAGAATATAGTACCCTTAATAATTCTATGCTTTCTTCATCCATAGTATTAATATCCTGGAAAGGGATTTGTTTTTCTTCATATTGGATTGCAGGGTCTTCTAAAAGCTTTCTACCTATGATGCTTACTGCTTCACTTCTAGTCAATTTCTTTGAAATCCCAATATCATCATAGGTTACTTCTATGTCATAATCCATTGAAAGGGAGGCTAGGGATAGGGTAAAATCCTTCTCATCAAGGATTGCAGCTGGGTNAAATCTTTCAAAATCATTCTTTGCTAAGTAAGGGAAGTAGTAGGCCACAAAATCTTTTTCAACATAGGCTTTAGACCAGTGATTGGAAATCTTTTCATCAAAGGAAGCAAAAGATGCAGTAGCACTGAAGACCATTATGATAAGTAAAGTTAAGGACACAACTTTTCTCATAAGACCAACCCCCTTTTATTCAAGTGAATAGTTCCTTGTGCCTAGCTTTGAAGTCTTAGTTTCTTATCTATCCTTCAGGATAACAGTTAAGTAATTCATAATCCAAGATTCATAGAAAATATTCAGTCTTCCCTTTCTCTATTCACTTCATTATTCATTATCTGATTATATTATACCTCAGTAGCTAATCAAATTTGGTTACATTATGATTACAATTACCAATTGACAATTGACCATGGCCAGGATCTAGCCTTCATATTAGACAAAAAAGTGAAAAATCTTAACCAGTGATTTGCCACTTTCTGTTTGATTATTCTTTCTTATTCAATTGTCCATTATCCATTGTCAATTCCTATTTGGCTTCTCCTAAATAAGCCTCCTTAACCCTTTCATTGTTCAATAGTTCCTCACCTGGCCCTTCTAGGACCAGTTCCCCAGTTTCCAATACATATCCATAGTCTGCTATTTCCAAGGCCTTCTTTGCATTTTGCTCAACTAAGAGAATGGTATTGCCTTGCCTATGGATTTCCTTAATTATTTCAAAAATATCCTTAACCAAGAGAGGAGCTAGGCCTAAGGAAGGCTCATCTAACATTAGGACCTTTGGCCTAACCATCAAGGCCCTGCCTACAGCAAGCATTTGCTGCTCCCCACCAGAAAGTGTACCAGCCTTTTGCCAGGACCTCTCCTTAAGCCGGGGGAATAGATCATATACCTTTTCCATATCCTTCCTTATCCCGTCCTTGTCCTCCCTGGTATATGCCCCTAGTATTAAGTTTTCCTCCACAGTTAAATTTGAAAAGACCCTTCTCCCTTCTGGAGACAAGACTATACCCTTTTTAACTATATCCATGGTCCTTAGATTAGTTAAATCTTCGCCATCATATTCTACCTTTCCTTCATCCTTTTTCACCAGGTTCATAATAGCCCTTAGGGTGGAAGACTTTCCAGCTCCATTGGCACCTATTAGGGTAACTATCTTATTCTCCTCAATATTGATATTAATCCCTCTCAGGGCCTTTATACCGCCATAGCTTACATGTAAATTTGTTACCTTAAGCATTATTCCACCCCCAAATAAGCCTCAATAACCCTTTCATTGGACTGAATCTCCTGCGGGTTGCCTTGGGCTATTAGATTTCCATGATCTAGTACAAAAATATTTTCACATATTCCCATGACCACTTCCATATGGTGCTCAATTAAAAATATGGTCAAATCAAATTCATCCTTTATATCATGGATAAATTCCATTAACTCCTGGGTCTCCTGGGGATTCATCCCCGCTGCAGGCTCGTCTAATAACAGGAGCCTGGGTTCTGTGGCCAGGGCCCTGGCTATTTCAAGCCTCCTCTGCATACCATAGGGGAGAGAATAGGCCTTTTCATTCCTCATTTCATATAAGCCTACCTTTTCAAGCAGGTATTCTGCCTTTTCAGTCATTTTCTTCTCTTCCCCAGTGTACCTGGGCAACCTAAATACAGAGGAGAACAGGCCGGACTTAAGCCTCAAATGGCCTCCTATGAAGACGTTGTCAAAGACAGACAATTCCTTAAAAAGCCTTATATTTTGAAAGGTACGGCATATGCCTAGTTTGGCAATCTGGTCGGGACGAAGCTGAGATATCTTTTCATTGGCTTCCCCATAGAATACTTCTCCCTCTGTAGGCTTATATACTCCAGTGACCACATTGAATACGGTAGTCTTCCCAGCCCCATTTGGGCCTATTAGGCCGACAATTTGCCCCTTCTCAATTTCCATGGAAAGCTTATTTACCGCTACTACACCGCCAAATCTCATGGTCATATTATTGATTTTTAGCATATTTTCCCCTCACCTTCTCTAGGACCTTCTCTAGACTTTCCCTGAGGAAGCCTTCTCGCTTAAATATAACTACCACCATTAAGGCTAAGGAGAATACCACCATCCTAAGTCCAGGCAGGGCAGGCGTAGTAAGGAAACCTAAGTTTATAGGCTCGTCTAAGAACCTCAAGGCCTCCATGGCAATGGTTATGACTATGGCAGCAATTACGGTACCATAGATGTTCCCCATACCTCCCAATACAACTATTAGGAGGATATTAAAGGTAAGGGCAAACTTAAACAAGGCAGGGTCAATAGTGCCAAGGTGGACAGCTAAAAGGCCACCCCCAATACCTGCTAAAAAGGAACCTATGGTAAAACTCATAACCTTGTGCTTAAACAGATTAATCCCCATGGACCTGGCTGCAATTTCGTCCTCCCTAATTGCCTTAAAGGCCTTACCGTAGCTTCCCTTCATCAAGAGCTGCATAAATATAATAGTAAGGATTGCCATTCCCCAAGCCCACAGTAGATTAGTCTTTGGACTTAGGCCCAGGGGCAGGGCTATAAACTTATTGGTCATCTGGGGAATTGCCTTTAGCCCCAAAGAACCATTGGTAATGCTTTGAAGATTTATAAATACAATCCTAATAATCTCTGAAAAGCCTAAGGTGGCAATGGCTAAATAGTCGTCAGTAAGCTTAAGGACCGGTGCCCCAATTAAAAAGCCAAACAGGGCAGCCAATAGGCCACCTATGAGCAGGGCAAAAATAAAAGGCAGATTAAGATTTAATAAAAATGGCACCATCGGCTTCATATAGTAGTTCATTTCCTTTGCTTCCAAGGGCATAGTAAGTATTGCTACAGTATATGCCCCTATGGCCATGAAGCCTGCATGTCCTAAGGAAAAAAGTCCTGTAAAACCATTGATTAAATTCATGCTCAGGCCTAAAATTACATAAATGGCACAGAGATTAAGTACCTTTACCTTATAGCTATCTAGAAAAAGATTTATTATAACTATGCCTACTAGGGCTAAGGCTAAAAGACCAACTTTTAACCACAAACTATCCTTTAAACTCTTCTTTCTCATAGGCTACACCTTCTCCGTAACTTTTTCTCCCATTAAGCCTGTAGGCTTAAATAGGAGTATAATAATCAACAGTATAAAGGCAAAGGCATCTCTATAACCTGTCAGGGTAGGTAAAAAGGCAATAAGCATGATTTCACCCAAGCCTAGGATAAAACCCCCTAAAACTGCACCGGTAATATTGCCGATTCCTCCAACAACAGCTGCAATAAAACACTTAAGTCCAGGCAGGACCCCCATATGGGGCATAAGCTGAGGATACTTAACCCCCCACATGATGCCACCCATGGCAGCTAAAAAGGAGCCTATGAAAAAGGTTATAGATATGATTTGATTGATATTTATGCCCATTAGGCTGGCAGTTTCATAATCCTTAGATAAAGCTCTCATTGCCATTCCAGTCTTAGTCTTTTGGATAATGAAGTTTAATCCTATTAGCAGAATAACAGTCACTACTGGAATTACAAAATTTACAATTGCAACAGATACTCCCCCAATTTTTAGGACCCTTTCCAAAATTGCAGGAGTTGGGAAGGCCTTTGGCCTTCCCCCAAATACTAAGATCCCTAAATTTTGTATTAAAAAGGATGCGCCTATGGCAGATATTAAAACTGTTATCCTTGGAGACTCCCTTAAGGGCTTGTAAGCCAGCTTCTCCAATACTAGGCCAATAAGGCCAGTAAGGGCAGGAGCCAGTATAAAGACTATATACCAGGGTATTGGTGTAAATAATATGCCGTAGAAGGTTAAATATGTTCCCAGCATAAATATATCTCCATGGGCAAAGTTTATTAGCCTCAATATCCCATAGACCATAGTATATCCAATGGCAATCAGAGCATATAGACTTCCTAGAGAAATTCCATTAGCCAGATGCTGTAGGAACTCCTGTATGCTCATGTTCATATTAACTCCTCCAATGTCTTAGGTTAATTTACAGGCTCAATAGTTGTTAGGTAAACAAATTGACCATTTTCCACCTTGTTAATAACAGCAGACTTAACTGCATCTCCATTTTCATCTAGGGTAATGACTCCAGTTGCCCCAACGAAATTAGCAGTTTCAGCTATCTTGTCCCTAATGGCTACTGGGTCTGCAGAGCCTGCTTTTTCTATGGCCTCTATAATAACCATATAGGCGTCATAGCCTAAGGCTGCAAAGGCATTGGCATCCTTACCATACTTTTCCTTGTATTCCCTTAGGAAAACATCAGAAACCTCAGTTACAGGTGCCTCTGCTGTAAAGTGGGTACTAAATACTGCACCTTCCACTGCAGCACCACCTATTTCTAAGAACTCTGGAGACTCCCAAGTATCTCCGCCCAGGATTGGAGTAGTAATACCCAAGTCCCTAGCTTGTTTTATAAGCAATGCTGATTCACCATAGTTTCCTGGTGCAAAAATAACATCAGGATTTAAAGCTTTTATATTAGTCAATTGGGCTGAAAAGTCTTGATCACCAGTATTATAGGAAGCCTCTCCCACTATGGAAGATTCTGATCCAGTTAGTTTTATAAAGGCCTCTTTAAAATATGCTGCAAGACCTACAGAATAATCCTGCTGAACGTCTTGGATTATGGCAGCGGTCTTTGCTCCCAATTCATTAACAGCATAATTTGCCATTACTGTTCCTTGGAATGGGTCGATGAAGCATACCCTGAAATAATAATCGTTGTTAAGGGTAACTAGTGGGTTAGTAGGTGAACAGCCAACAGCTGGTACCTTAGCTTCCTTAACCACATCTCCTGCAGCCATAGATAGGGAAGAACCATAACTACCTATGATGGCCACTACCTTATCCTTATCGATTAATTTAGAAACAGCATTGGTTGCTTCTACCTTATCTGATTTATTATCTGCAATAACCAACTCTATCTTCTTGCCTAAGACAGTGTTTACTTTTTCATGGGCAAGCTTGATGCCTTCAACTGTCATCTCGCCACCTGCAGCATTGACTCCAGTCATTGGCTCGAAAACCCCAATCTTAATTACGTCACTGTCGGTTCCCCCTGAGGTCTCCTTTGCACCACAACCTGCTAAGGTCCCCATTATCAGAACCATAGACAAAATAATTAAAATTGATTTCCTCTTCATCTTAAATCCCCCTTTTTTGGAAAATAATAAAATTAGATTTTTCATGCTACTAGTGTACTACATAAAAGTGTTAAAGTCAATTTTAATCAAATCTTTAACTAAAATATATTATTAAAATATATTTTAGTTTATAGAAAAGTATGTAAATATTCTAAAAAAAGATGTATAATTAAATATGTATACCAAATTCTTCAAAAATTTGCATTATCTTACATAATATTTCATTGGAGTGTGAGTACCTTGGAAACAAAAAATCTATCCACAGTAAAAAACAAAAAAAGTATTGCTACTGCTATGCTTTTTGCCATTGCAATTATCATAGTCCTTTTATCTGCAGTAATTGGATTTACAACTTACCATATTTCAAAACGCTCCCTAATTGAAACAGCGGAGGAAATGCTCTATAACAAGGCGATGGATTCTGCAAATCTAGTAGATGCAAGGATTAATTGTATATTTCTTCCATCAAGTCCTTAGGTTTTAACGAAGTACTTGGTGATCCAGAAATAGAGCTGGCTGAAAAATTTAAAATCCTAGAGAAGGAAAAAGATAGATTAGGACTAAACAGTATTGGGATTTCAGACTTAAGTGGAAATCTAGTCTTAGATGACGGTACTAGGGTAGACGTAAGCAAATATGATTATTTTTTAGAAGCCAGCATAGGCTATTCCTACTTTTCTGAACCCTTCTACAACGACATTACCAATGCCCTGGAAGTAGCCATAGCAACTCCCCTATACCATAACAACAGAGCAGTAGGGGCCATAATAGGTTTTAATAATGCAAATGAATTCTATAAACTGGCTAACGATATTAGGGTTGGGAAATCTGGCTTCGCCTATATCTTAAATAATGTGGCAGATGCTGTATCCCATCCAACTATTGCAGTAGATTCAACTACCAATGCCACTATTGGTACTGTAGATGGGGCAACTGGAGCCACCTATAGTCAAAATCTTATAAACTTTACCTCTCTAATAAATAGGGTATCGGAAGGCTCAATGGAAGAAGTTAATAGGATTATAGAAAATGTCCTAAATAAAGTGCCTGGAACTGGTAAATTTGAAGAACTGGGAGTAATGAAGTATATTGGATATGCCCCTATCCTGTCTAAGGGCTGGACTGTAGTAGTCACCATCGATGAAAGCGATATTTTAAGCAGCATAAAAACAATGGAAACTTCCATATTGTTAATTAGCAGTATTGCCTTGGTCTTGGCTTTAATAGCTTCATACTTTATGAACCGCAGGATTACAAAGAAAATTGTAGACATAAGCAACAAGACTAGAAACTTAGCTGAACTAGACCTAAGCTTTACCTTAGATGAAAGGGTATTAAACAGGGAAGATGAGCTAGGAGTCATGGCAAAATCTATCCAAAGAGTAATCGACAGCATAAAGAACTTTGCCCATGAAACCCAGCAGTCCTCCCAGGCTGTAGCTGCCTCATCTGAGGAGCTAGTAGCTATTACCGAGGAAACAGCAGCAACTTCCACTGCCATTGCAGAGTCCTCCAACGATATTAATGAAAAATCTAAGAAACAATTGGAGGAAATGGAAAAGGTTAATCTAGAAATGCTAAATGTTAAAGAGCAGTTCAATTACACCTTAGAGGAGAGCAGAAATGCTGAAGTCCTAAGTAAAAAGGCCCTAGACAGTACAGTTAAAGGTAAAGAGGTCATAGAAGAAGTCATAGTCCAAATGGACAATATAAAATCAAGTACAAATAAGGTTCAAAACTCCTTAGAAAATATCAGAAACGCATCCATTAAAATGGATGAAATCCTAGTAGTCATAGAAAACATAGCAGAGCAGACAAATCTACTTGCTTTAAATGCAGCCATAGAAGCTGCAAGGGCTGGAGAAGCTGGCCGTGGTTTTGCCGTGGTTGCAGATGAAATAAGGAAGCTGGCAGACCAAACTATGCATTCAACTGAGGAAATCAACAACATAATTAAGAACAACCACAATATGATAGCCATTGCCAACGAAAATATGGAATACAGCAACAGAGAAGTAGATATGGGCATTGAAAAGGTCAATATTACTAAGGAAACCTTTGATGAACTGGCCAGGATAATAGAAGATATGAATTTAAACATGGTAAAAAGCATAGAAGCCATAAATGCAGTAGCTGTAAGCATCGACAAATCAGCGGTTTCCGTAGAAAATGCAGAAAACTTGTCTAAGGAAGTAACTAAGCAAATAGAAAACATAACCATTGCCACCGATGAGCAGATGGCTGCCATGGAGCAAATCACCGCCGCTGCCGATGACCTGGCAAAATTAGCAGACGATTTACAAGGAATATTTAGCAATATTAAATTTTAATGATAAAATAAAGCTTTCGCCAAAGCGAAAGCTTTATTTTTTATCTGGCACAAACCTATGGACCCTTTCTTCCCCCCTAAGGACCCTAAGGCCTCCCATGGCCAATGCCTCCAATTCATTTTCACCAGGAACTATTATTACCTTAGAAATAAACTTAACCCTTTCCTCTATCCAGCCAGTTAACAGTTTTGAATAGGCCATGCCTCCAGTTAATATAATCCCATCTACCTGGCCGTTGACTACTGTAGCCAACTGGCCAATACTCTTGGCCACCTGGTAGGCCAGAGCCTCATAAACAAGCTTTGCATATTCATCCCCATCTTCAATCATCTTCTCTACTTCCCTTGCATCATTGGTGCCTAAGTAGGATACCAGGCCTCCCTTGCCCCTCAATAGCTTTGCCACAGTAGCCTTATCATTCTTATAGCAGAACTCCATCAAGGCACTGCTTGGTAAAACCCCTGCCCTTTCAGGAGAAAAAGCCCCTTCGTCATCAGAAACAATATCTACCATCCTGCCTTTTCTGTGGATGCTAATAGACAGGCCTCCACCTAGATGGGCCACTATTAAATTTAAATCAGTATAGTTTTTCCCCAGGGACTTGGCCACCTTAATGGCTGAGGCCCTCATATTTAAGGCATGGATTAGGCTTCTTCTTTCTATTTCCTTGACCCCCGATAATCTGGCTATATCCTCTAATTCATCAGTAGATACTGCATCATAGATTAGGGCATCAATGCCTAGTTTCTTGCTTAGTTCATAGGCAATTATGCCGCCAAGGTTTGAGGCGTGGTGAATCATTGGGTCGTTTTTAAGCTTATCTACCAGGACTTCATCTACTAAGTAGGCTCCTGACTCTAAGGGGGCTACAGGCCCTCCCCTGCCAACAACAATATTTAATTCTTCAAGCTTAATATTATTTTTTTCTAAACTATCTACTATCCTCTCATACCTCATCTCATACTGGTCATATATGGAAGGATACTTTTCCAGCTCTTCCGCTGTATGGTCTATACTATACCTAAATACTAGGTCCTCATCCTCATAAACTGCTATCTTGGTAGAAGTGGAACCGGGATTTATAGCCAATACCTTATACATCTTTACACCTCCTAAGATGTTGCTGCTGCTAGGGCAAGGGATAAGAATTTTTCTTCGGCACTAGAGCCCCGAGATGTTAAAATTATAGGAACCTTGGCCCCTACAACAATACCTGCCATCTTGCCCTTGGCAGAATAGATCAAGGCTTTTCCTAAAACGTTTCCAGTAGTAATATCTGGTACAACCAGTACATCCACGTCTCCTGCCACTTGGCTTTCATAGCCCTTTATCTTGGCTGCTTCCTCATATATGGCTAAGTCATAGGATATGGGGCCTTCCACTATACAGTTTTTAATCTCCCCATTTATATTCATCTCTTTTAATTTGTCTCCATCTACAGTTTCAGGCATCTTTGGATTAACCTTTTCAACAGCTGCCAGTACCCCTACCTTGGGCCTTTCATAGCCTAATTTAAGTAAGGTCTCTACTGCATTATTTATTATCTCCTTCTTTTGGTCTAGGGTTGGATACATTACCATTCCACCATCGGTGGCCACTAAGAGTTTATGATAGGTAGGTACTTCAACAATGGCCACATGAGACATAAGCCTTCCTTGGCCCAAGCCCCTTTCCTTATCTACAACAGCTTTTAAAATCCCTGCAGTGTCTATTTTCCCCTTCATTAGAAAGTCTGCCTTATTTTCCCTTACAAGTTCTACTGCCTTGTAGGCGGCCTTGCTGCTATCTGGTTCATTGGCTATTTCGTATTCACCGGTGGCATTCAGGTCTTTTAGTAGTTCCCTTATCTTTCCTTCGTCTCCTACTAATATGGCCTTCACTATTCCCTCCTTTTCTGCATGTAGTACTGCTTCTAAGGCATGCCTATCCTCTGCTGCAACTAAGGCTACTGTCCTTTTAGCCGGTAGTCCTTTTACCTTTTCAACCATTTCATCAAAGTTTCTTAGCACCAATGTAATACCCCCTATTCAAAGTATTTTAAAAAAGCCTATTTCAATAAGTTCAAAGTAAATGATGATTAAATTTTATATCATTTTTCCACAATAATCCATCCTAATTTTTAATTTTATTTCTTATCCCATGATTAAAAATTTGCCAAAAGTGGTAATATATTTGTATTTATGCGAAAGATAAATATTAATAAGAGGGGAAAATTATGAAAGAAGGAAAGATAAAAAATTTTAAACTATATAGGCTTATGGTATTTGGAGTTTTAATCTTAGCATATATGGCTGTATTCTTCCATAGGTTGGCAGTAGGTATTGTAAGGGAGGATTTAATAAGGAATTCAACATGTCCAATATTGACTTTGCCAACTTAAGCTCTACTTACTTTTATGCCTATATGCTAATGCAGATTCCTTCAGGGATTCTGGCAGACTATCCTCTACTGCTTTGCAGCTGTTGTCATAGGCTTTGTATCAATCTTCCTAGTCAAGGAGACAAATTGTAAAAATATATATGAGTAAAGATAAGCTTCTGCCAAAATGGCAGAAGCTTTATCTTAACTTTTCAAGGAGGGTTCCTACTCCTTTACCTAATTCTATGTCTATATTGCATCTAACTAAGGTCCTTTCAATGGCAGATACAACGGATACTAAGAAATGCTCATCTATATTGCCCATATGGCCAAACCTAAACATCTTGCCAGCATATGGGCCTAAACCTCCTGCAACTACTGCCCCTTCCTCAGCTAGTATCCTTCTAAATTCTACATCATCTATGCCATCCATATACAGGGCGTTGGATAAGGTAACTGCCCTATGGTCCTTCTTAGCTAAAAGCTTGAAACCTAGGGCTTCCAAAGCTGCCTGTGCTGCCCTACCATATTTTATATGCCTCTTATACCTGTTTTCTAGTCCTTCTTCTTTGATAATATTTATAGACTCCTTCAAGGCCCAGATTAGGTTTACTGCAGGAGTTGCAAAGTATTTAGAGGGATCATTCATGATAGGTATCCATTTTTCAAAATCTATATAGTAGTCTGCTATGGTTCCCAGGGACTTTCTCCTCTCTAAGGCCTTTTCATTGGCCCATAGGATAGCTAAGCCTGGGCATACGCCAAAGGCCTTTTGTGAACCAGTTAAAAGGATATCTATGTTCATGGCATTTACCTTTTCTTCTTCACCAGCAGTAGCACATACTCCGTCAACTATATAAATAGTATCTGGGAATTTCTTCATCATCTGGCCGATTTCAGCTATGGGTGCTGCTACTCCTGTAGAAGTATCTACATGGGTTACAGTTATGGCATGGAAGTGCTTTTCAGACAATTTCTTTTCTATATCTTCTACGGGAACAATCTCGCCCCATTCAGCCTGCAAGACTTCTACATTGATTCCCCTTCTTTCACAGATTTCTATAAACCTGTTTCCAAAGAATCCATGGGATACGATGAGAACATTGTCTCCACCCTTCAATGTATTGGCTATGGCCATTTCCATTGCCATGGTTCCAGTACCAGCTATGACAAATACTTCTCCTGTAGCATCCCACATCTCCTTCATGTCATCCAGCAGCTCTTTGTAGTCCTTTACAAAATCAGGATCACCAAAGGCAACGGTTTCCCTGCCCATTTGGTCCTGTATACTCCTTGCCACAGGTGTTGGGCCTGGAATTGCCACTAATTTCTTAGCCATTTTATCTCCCCCTTTTTATATTCTATCTAAATTATACACCATCTTAGGCTAGATTAAAAGTTTCGCCCAGAATGACAAAATGTCACCCTGAGCGAAAAATGTTAACCTATGGTATTAGTATTACTTGGCCTGGGAATATTAGGTGAGGATTCTTAAGCTTGTTGTATTCAGCCAATACTTCCCATGTAGTATTGAATTTCTCTGCAATCTTCCACAACACGTCTCCAGGTACTACCACATACTTTTCTGGTTCTGGCTCATATACGACAATTCTACCTTCAACCTTTGGCTCTACTTCCTTAACTTCTTCAAAATGCTCAATTAAGACATCAGATAGGAGGCCTCCTTCTGCCAGGAAGGGCTTATTTTCAAACATGGTATAACCGTCTCCACCCTCTGCCATAAAATCATTGGTAACCAGGGTGTATTTCTTGTCTAAGACTAGGGGCTCTCCCC
>JGI24714J26587_10001435_pt1 | contig 16757 bp, 14 predicted proteins | sample BioPla4DNA2_FD_26587 | JGI IMG/M metagenome (IMG submission 26587)
ATTCCTACAGAAGAAAGAGGAAATACAGCTAACTTAAGTAGTGAGGAGAGACATATTTATGATTTAGTAGTAAAGAGATTTTTAAGTGTAATGCTTCCTCCTTATGAATATGAACAAACTAATTTAAAGGTATTAGTAAATGGGGAAACATTTACTGCTAAAGGTAATATTACAAAAAGTAAGGGCTGGAAGAAGCTATATGAAAAAGATAATTTAAATGAAGAGGAAAAGAGCCAGGAGATTCCTACTTTAAATAAGGGTGATAAGATTAAAATTTTACAAGTTAATTTAGTTAAAAAGCAAACTACAGCTCCAGCAAGGTTTAATGAAGCAACCCTTTTATCAGCTATGGAAAATCCCCATAAATATATTGCAGTTTCAAAGGACGCAGCTAAAACACTAAATGAAACAGGAGGCCTTGGAACAGTTGCAACAAGGGCAGATATTATAGAAAAATTATTTAAATCCTTTGTTATAGAGAAGAGAGGTAAGGAAATAGTTCCAACTTCAAAGGGAAAACAGTTGATAGAATTAGTGCCAGCAGAGTTAAAATCACCACTATTAACTGCAAAGTGGGAAAATAAATTAGATAAAATAAGCAAGGGAAAAGAAGATCCAAATGCCTTTATGAAGGAAATGAGAAATTATGCCATTGCCCTAGTAGAAGCAATAAAACAAGAAAATAGTAAATTTATTCATGATAACCAAACAGGAAGGAAGTGCCCTAACTGTGGTAAATACCTTCTTGAGGTTAAAGGTAAGAATGGAAGAATGCTTGTATGCCAAGATAGGGAATGTGGTTATAGAGAAAACCTAGCAAGACTTACAAATGTTAGATGTCCTGAGTGCAAGAAAAAACTTGAGCTTAGGGGACAAGGTCAAGGTAAGATATATGTTTGTACAGGATCTACTTGTAACTTTAGAGAAAAAGCATCACAATTTGAAAAAAGATTTGATAAAAATGCTAAAGTAAATAAAAGAGAAGTTAATAATATAATGAAGAAAATGAAAAAGGAAGCAGAAGATTTTAATAACAATCCTTTTGCAGCCTTACTAGGAAATTTAAATTTAGAAGATAAATAAATATGAAAAGATATGGAATGTGTGTGTAATAAAACACTAATTCCCTATCTTTTTATTTTTTATATAAAATATTATAAAGTTATACTAAGCAAAGAAAGTATGATATAATATTTGGAAAATTAATACAAGAATATAAAGGGGAGAGGGCTATGCTAAATTTAATAAAACCATTAGGGCTAAAAAGGGGAGATAAGGTAGCAACTGTAAGTTTATCTTGGGGTGGTGCTGGTGATGAAAATATCCTATGGAGATATAAGCAAGGTAAGAAAAGATTAAAAGAAGAGTTTGGATTAAGAGTTATTGAAATGGAAAATACCTTAAAAGGAACAGAATATTTATATAATCACCCAGAAAAAAGAGCAGAAGAATTAATTACCTTCTTGCCAGCTTTGTTAATGCCGGTATTAGGAGATTTAGGCTTTGCAGGTTCAACCTTTAGTGATGCTGATTTTGGAGTTTTCGGAATACTAATAGGAAAAATAATATCATTTTTTCAATAAAATAGTCATTTGAAATAAAAATAGGAGGATTGTACCATCTTATAATAGATGGTACAATCCTCCTTATATTTATGTTAGATGCTATCATTATAGAAAATTTTCTCTAAGTCCTGGCATCTATCTTTATCCATTGGTTTTAATCCTTTTAGTCTATAGTCAATTTCAAGCTTCTTATATTTTTCTTCTCCCATAGTATGATAGGGTAGAAGTTCAATTTTTTTAATATTCTTAAAAGTTGACTTGATATAATTAGATAAATTTCTAATATGTTCTTCATCGTCTGTTATTCCAGGTACAACTACATGTCTTATCCATAGAGGTGTATTTGCCTTCCTTACTTCTTCTACAAAGGAGTTATAACTATCCATTGATCTTCCTGTTATCTTTTTATACTCAGATTCCTCATAATGTTTCACATCTAAAAGAACTAAGTCAGTATATTTTAATATTTCTGCATAGTTCCCTAAACCTACGCCAGAAGTATCTAAGGTAGTATGAATGTTATTTTCCTTGCAAAGTTTAAAAAATTCTAGCAAGAATTCAGGCTGCATTAGAGGATCCCCTCCAGAGCAAGTAACTCCGCCACCAGATTTTTCAAAAAAAGCATTATATCGAAGGACTTTTTTTAATAAGTCCTTCGCATCTATTTCATTGCCTCCATTAATATTCCATGTATCAGGATTATGACAATAGGAACATCTTAAAAGGCAGCCTTGAAAAAATATAACTGTCCTTATACCTGGGCCGTCTACCAATCCCATCGTTTCAATTGAATGAATTCTTCCTTTTGTCATAATCGTTTCACCTCTACATTTTTTTGTGGAAAGTTCTGCTAATAACTTCTAATTGTTGTTCTCTTGTTAATTTAACAAAGTTTACTGCATATCCAGATACTCTTACAGTTAATTGAGGATATAATTCTGGATGTTCTACAGCATCTAGTAAAGTATCTCTGTTTAATACGTTTATATTAATGTGGTGTCCATCATTTTTAAAGTATCCATCTAAAAGAGATGTTAAATTGTTTATTCTTGTTTCTCTTTCCTTACCAAGTGAATTTGGTTCTATTGAGAAAGTATAAGATATTCCATCTTCACAATCATCGTAAGGTATTTTTGCAACTGATAAGCAAGAAGCTAACGCTCCGTTAGTATCTCTGTTATGCATTGGGTTTGCTCCAGGTGCAAAAGGTTCCCCAGCTTTTCTTCCATCAGGAGTTGAACCAGTCTTCTTACCATAAACAACATTTGAAGTTATAGTTAAAATTGATTGAGAGAACTTAGCATTTCTATAAGGAGTTTGTTGTCTTATCTTATTCATTAAAGTTTCAACAATCTTAATAGCAATGTTGTCAACTCTATCATCATCATTACCATACTTAGGGAAGTCTCCTTCGATTTCAAAATCAACAGCGATTCCTTCTTCATTTCTAATTGGTCTTACTTTAGCATGTTTAATAGCACTTAAAGAGTCTGCTACAACAGAAAGTCCTGCTATACCTGTTGCTAATATTCTTTCTACATCTTTATCATGTAAAGCCATTTCTAACTTTTCATAATTATATTTGTCATGCATGTAGTGAATGATATTTAAAGCATCTACATAAGTTTTTGCTAACCAATCCATAACCTTATTGTAGTTTTGAAGAACCTTATCGTAATCTAAAATTTCATCTGTTATTGGTTCTATACCAGGAACAACGTGAACAGGTTTCTTTTCATCTACACCACCGTTGATTGCATATAGTAAAGCTTTAGCTAAGTTTGCTCTAGCTCCGAAGAATTGCATTTGCTTTCCAATCTTCATAGCAGAAACACAGCAAGCTATTCCATAATCATCTCCAAACTTAGGTCTCATTAAGTCATCATTTTCATATTGGATAGAGCTTGTATCAATTGAAACCTTAGCACAGAAGTCCTTAAAGTTTTGAGGAAGCTTTTCTGACCATAATACAGTTAAGTTTGGTTCTGGAGCAGGTCCTAAATTATAAAGTGTATTTAAGAATCTATAAGATGTTTTTGTAACAAGAGTTTCTCCATTGTTATTCATACCACCAATAGATTCTGTAACCCAAACTGGATCCCCGCTGAATAATTCATCATATTCTTTTGTTCTTAAGAAACGAACTATTCTAAGTTTGATAATAAATTGGTCTACTAATTCTTGTGCTTCACTTTCAGTTAATATTCCTTTTTTAATATCATTTTCAATATAGATATCTAAGAAAGTTGAAACTCTTCCAAGAGACATTGCAGCACCATTTTGTTCTTTTACTGCCGCAAGGTATCCAAGGTATACCCATTGTACTGCTTCTTTTGCATTTTCTGCAGGTCTTGATATATCGAAGCCATAAATATTTCCAAGCTCTTTTAATTCCTTTAAAGCTTTAATTTGCTCTGATAATTCTTCTCTTAGTCTAATTGTTTCTTCATTAATTGTAGTAATTGAGTCTTTTTCTTTAATTTTTTCTGCTATTAAAGTATCTACTCCGTATAGAGCAACTCTTCTATAATCACCAATAATTCTTCCTCTACCATAAGCATCTGGAAGTCCTGTAATTAATCCTGTAGTTCTTGCGTTTCTAATATCTTGAGTATAAGCATCGAAAACACCATCATTGTGAGTTTTTCTATACTTTGTGAAAAATTCTTCAACATTCTTGTCTAATTTTTTGCCGTATAATTCAACTGATTTTTTAACCATTCTTATTCCGCCAAAAGGCATCATTGTTCTTTTTAATGGTTCATCTGCTTGAAGACCTACTATAACTTCAAGGTTTTCATCTATATAACCTGGGCCGTGAGAAGTAATAGAAGCTATAACTTCATCATCAACTATTGGTCCAGTTTGATTTTCCTTCTTTGTTAGTTCTAATACTTTTTTCCAAAGTTCAGTAGTTCTTTCAGTAGGACCAGCTAAGAAACTATCATCTCCATAATAGGGTGTATAATTTTTGTCAATAAATTCTTTAACATTTATCATGTTTGTACCTCCTTAATTAATGTATATTTTAAATACCTCTTTGTTAATTATAACACAAATGAGTATTTAAAGTAGTAGATATTAGAATTATTTAGCAAAAAATATAAAAAGTCGGATAGAATTATAATATCATATAAGTAATAAAAAACAAATATAAATTTAAGCGGGGTTTAACAGGAAAAAAGTATTAAGAATTTTCAAAAAATTGCTAATATAGGGAGAGAGATCAAGTAACTGCTAATTATTTTGAGGAAAGTATAAAGTCCTTTCCTATGTAATTAGCAGCTTTTGTTAACAGAATATTAATTTAATAATTATTTATTATTATGCAATAAAAGTGTGGTATAATATGGATCGATATTTGTAAAAAAATGAAAGATAGAGGAGGATGCAATATGGCAGTTGCCTTTAATGATATTAATTTTAGTAGACTTGTGGACAAGCTTAGCCCTTGCTGCTTATCAGAAGATATATGTGGAGAATGTGACAGAAAAGGTTGTTTAGTTGGTTATGGTACTGAATGTATAAAGGAGTGTATGATTAATAAAGTTACATATGTAATGAATGGATTTGAAAATATTCCTATTACAGATACAAGAGTATATGATACCAACAATATTATGAATGGAGTTGTAGATATTCTTAAGGTTTGTAAAAGCTGTAAGGAAAACCATTTTGAAAATTGTATAGTAAACATATTAAGAAGTTGCTATGAAGTTATTTTACTTGGGGAAGAAAAAGATTATAAGGGTAGTGCTCTTGTTTACATAAATGATTTAAAGGAATCTGATCCAGAAATAGCAGATGAACTATTTAAAAGGTATATGACTAGAGATTAAATTAGAAATATAAATTTTAAAAAAAGTATTTTTTACTTCCAGTTATTTCATAACTGGAAGTTTTCTTTTCCATAATGTTAGTCTTGATTATTTGTTGATTTTACTTGATTATTACCTTTATCTCTATTATTGGTATTTCTATTTTTACCAACATTACTTTTATCATTTTTATTTCTATTATATTGAGAATTGCCCATTTTATCACCACCTTGCCCACAATTATTATTTGTTTAAAGATCCTATGTTATTCATAGAAAAATCCCCATAATACAAGAAATTAAAAATAATAATTTTTGCATTATAGGGATTAAAAGAATAAAACTATTCTTCAAGATTTGGTTCTAGGCCCTTTTTTAATGTGAATGTAAATCTAACTCCATCCTCTGTATTTAATAAAGAGAATTTACTTTCATGTAAGGTTAAGATTCTATCTACAATAGCAAGACCAAGGCCGCTACTGTTTTTATTTTGAAATCTACTTCTAGATTTATCTAGTTTGTAAAACTTGTTAAATAAATTTTCTATTTCATCATCAGGAATATGAGCACCTTTATTTTCTACTGATATTTCTACTATACTTTCTGTAGTGTTAATTTCTATAATTACATCTTCGTTATTATTTGTATATTTAAAGGCGTTACTTAGAAGGTTAGTCATCACCTGATCTAATTGGAAACTATCACCAATTACATAACAATATTCTAAGTTAGTGTTTAGTATTAAGTTAATATTTTTAGATGCATATTCTAAAGAAAATCTTTTTATTAATTTTTGAATCAATCTTAGAATATTAAAATTTTCTAAAAGTAATTCAGTAGTTCCAGACTCAAGTTTTGATAGTTCAAGCATGTTAGTAACCAGTTTATCCATCTTTTTAGCTTCATCTATTATAGTTTCCAAATATATATCGGTATCTTTACCAGTTGCAATACCATCTCTTAAGCCCTCAGCATATCCTTCGATTATACCTATAGGAGTTTTTAAATCATGAGATACACTAGCTACAAAATCTTTCCTTAGTTCTTCGATTTTACGTTCTTTTTCTATATCTTCTTGAAGTTTTATATTTTTTTGTTTTAAATCTTCTAAGGATCTTTCTAAGGAGGAAGATAAAAAGTTTAGGGTAGTAGCAAGGTTCCCTATTTCATCATCAGATTGCACTTCACATTTAACTGAAAAATCCAAGTTAGACATACCTTTTGCAACTTTATTTATTTTAACTAGGGGTTTAGTAATTAAATTTACATAGATTAGAGTTAAAATTAATCCTAATATTAAAAAACCAAGAAATAGATATATGTAAAATTCCTTTATTACATCTGTGGCTTCCCTAATTGGATGCATGGATGATACAGCTACAATTATTGAATCATTAAAGGAATTCAATGACATAGGGGTTAGTGTGCCAATTTTTGTGGTTTTAGTAAATTCATTTTCAAATATTGTAGTTGTAGATTTACCGCTTTCTAATACATCATATAATAGATCTCTATTATTTATAAGCTCAGCACAGAAATAAGTTAAGGTTTGAAAATCATCACTATTCTTATCATAGTTAGGTAAAAACTTAAACTTCCCGTCTAGGGAAAGAAGTGCTATTTTAGAATTCGTATTTTGTTCAAACCTAAATAGAGCTTCTGTAAGTATATTTTCATTTGATACTTGATAAGAATAAAGCTCGCTAAATTTTTTAGTTTCTTTTATCATATCCTTAACTTTCTTATTTAAATAAAAGTCTTCAAAAAATAAATTTTGAAAAATCATGCTAAATATTAAGAGAATAAAAATTAAGGAAGAGGTTATAATAAATAATTTGCTTGATATACTAAATGCTATCTTTTTCTTCAAATCTATACCCACTTCCTCTTACAGTTACAATGTAAGAAGCTTTATCTTTAAGCTTTTCCCTAAGTCTCTTAATATTTGTATCTACAGTCCTTATGTCTCCGTAATAATCAATTCCCCAAACATTATCTAAAATGGTATCTCTAGATAAGGCTATTCCTGAATTATCAGACAAATAAACAAGAAGTTCAAATTCCTTTGGAGATAAGTTTATTACTTCTCCATTTACTTTAACTTCATGAGATAATTTATTTATTGTTAATCCCTTAAATTCCTTTTTACCTGAAAAGGTTTCTTCATCCGAGGTTCTCTTTAGGAGAGCTTTTACTTTTGCAACTAAGACTTTAGGTGAAAAAGGTTTTGTTATATAGTCGTCAGCTCCCATTTCATAACCAAAAAGTTTATCTTCTTCCTGCCCCTTTGCTGTTAGTAATATTACTGGGACTGTAGAAATTTTTCTTATCTTTTCTAAGACAGTTATACCATCAACTTTAGGCATCATAATATCTAAAATAACTAGGTCAACTTTATTATTAAAAAAATAGATTAGCCCTTCATCTCCGTCAGAAGCTTCAATAATATTAAAATTTTCTCTTAAAAAATAATCCCTAAGCAGAAATCTTATTCTAGTTTCATCTTCTATAATTAATATATTCTTTTTCATAAAAGCCCTCCATAAAAATTTCTTTATAATTATTATAAGTGTCAAAGCTTCTCTGGTAAAGATTAATTATGTATAATAGTATAATAGTAAATAAAATTAAAATATTGGAGAGTAGATATAGGTGATAGCAATATGTTTAAATTAAACTTTGATGTAAAGAGGCATTTTTTAGAGAATGGTTTAGAGGTTTTAACAATAAAGAAGGATACAAAAATTGCAGCAATTAATATAGGTGTAAAAGTAGGATCCTTATATGAAGATATGAATGAGAAAGGAATAGCCCATTTTATTGAGCATATGCTTTTTAAAGGGACAATAAATAGGGATTATGAAACATTAAATGATGAGCTGGAATTTTTAGGGGGAGAGTATAATGCCTATACAGATTATACTGCAACAGTTTATACAATAAGCTGCCTAGAAGAGGAAATTACAAATGCCCTAAACATCTTAGGAGATATGATTATTAATTCTTCCTTCAATAAAAAAGAAATAGAAAAAGAAAGAGGAGTTATTTTATCAGAAATAAGAAGCAGCAAGGATGATATAGAGGATTTTAGTTTTACAAGAATAAATGAATGTGCATTTAATGAAAGTCCTCTTAAATTTGATGTGGCTGGTCTTGAAGAAAATATAAAGAAATATAAAAGAGAAGATTTACTAAATTTTTATAAGAAATACTATACTCCTAATAATACTGTAATTGCTATGGTGTCTTCATATAGTCATGAAGAAGCATTAAATGAAATAAAAAAATATTTTTCTAAATGGGAAGAAAGAAACATAACAGTAAAGGAAATAGTAAAAGAAAAAAATATTGAAAAAACTTTTACAACTATTAAAAGTAATATAGAACAAAATACTATTATTTATTTATATACTTTTGATAATTTAAAAAAAGAATTAGAATTGCCCCTTAAAATTTTAAATCATAGGTTAGGTGAAAGTTCAAATTCTCTTTTATTTAGAGAGGTTAGAGAAAAGAGGGGACTTGCTTATGATATATATACAAGTTTAAATATGACAAATAATGTTAAGACTTTATATATATATACTGCTGTTTCTGAAAATGATGTAAAAGCTGCAATGAAGGCAATTAATAAAACTATTTTAGATGTGAAGGAAGGAAATTTAGAAATTGGCGAAAGAGATTTAACTCTTATGAAGAAGGTTCATAGAACTGCTGTAATATCAACTTTAGAAGATCCTTCTGAGCTTTGTAATTATATGCTCCATCAAGGGTTAGATAATGAAGATTTATTTGAATTTGAAAAAGATATGGAAAAGCTCGATAAGCTAGATATCAATAAAATTCAAGAAACAGCTAACACCGTTTTAAATAATCCTACAATTCATATACTTAAATCTTAAACTAAAGACATTGAAGGTTGGTGATAAATTGAATATTATTACTAAAATAGAAGAGCAAAAGAGAAATAAAGATAGGGTAAATATCTATATAGATGATGAATATGCTTTTTCTTTAAGTAGGGAAGTATTAATTAAAGAAGGAATAAAGCTTAAAGAAAAGGTAGATATAGAAAAAATAAAAAAAGCTGCAAAAGAAGATAATTATATGAAATGCAAAAGTGCCGCTTTAAGAATTATAGAAAGAACTCATAAAACAGAGAAGGAAATTAGAGAGAGATTATTAAAAAGAGAATACGATATAGAAACAATTAATAGAACTATTTCCTTTTTAAAGGAATATAATTTATTAAATGATGAAAATTATGCTAAAATGTATATTAAAGACAAATCAAAATCTCAAGGAAAGAAAAAAATTAAATATGATTTGTTAAGAAAGGGATTAGATGATAATCTAATTGAAAAAGAAATTGCTAAAATAGATAGTGATGAAGAAGAGGACATTGCTTATAATTTAGCTAATAAAAAATACAATATCTTAAGAAAACGAGAAAATGATAACTATAAATTATCTCAAAAATTATATAGATTTATACTTTCAAAGGGCTATAGTTATGATATAGCTTCAAAAGTTATTAAAAAGCTATTAAAGCAGGATGATTTTTATTAATAAAAAGGAGAGTCCTAATGCAAGGAAATATTTCTTATATTATATGTGGAGTAATTATATTACTTTCAATTATATCAAGTATTAAATCTTCTTTAGAAGATAAAAGTATAAAGGATTCAGTAAATAAACTATTTTACTATTTTTCTATATTTTTAGCCTTTTTTATTCTTATACTTAACTTGGAAAAAATATATCTGTTTTTTTTACAAACCTTAAGTGCTTATTTTAGTACAGAAGAATTAAATAATATTTTATTTAAAGTTATTATACTAGGAATAGTATTTATGTTTGTTCAAAATATTATTTATTTTATTTTAAAAGTTATAAATAATATTATTGTAAGTCCATATAAAGGCAAAAGAACAGGGAAATTTGGAATAGTTGTTTTTTCCAGCTTCTTTGGATTGTTGAAGGGATTAGTTATTATCCTTATGATCTTTATTATTGTAAGTACCTATAATATAACTTTGGGCTTAAATAATAGGATTGAAATTTTTGAAAACATCAATGGATATAATTCCTTGGAAAATATAATTACAATAAATAAACCAGTTTTATCTTATGATGATTTTAAGGAACATCTTCCTAGAAATGCAAATGTTATAGTTTATTACAATGGTGTAACCCTAGAAGAAGGAGTAAGATCTAATGATGAAATAAATATAAAGGCAAAAGAAATAGTAAGGGGTTCTGAAAGCGATAGGGAAAAGGCTAGAAAAATTTATGCTTGGGTAGGTTCAAATATAACTTATGATTTTGAAAAGGCAAAGAAGGTTCTTGGGGAAGAAGGAGTCAATAATAGCGGAGCAATAGAGGCCTTTAATACAAGAAAGGGTATATGCTTTGATTATGCATGCCTTTTTACCGCAATGTCAAAAGCTGCAAATTTAAAAAGTAGAATAATTACAGGAGAAGCTTTTGATGGTATAACTTACGGGCCCCATGCTTGGAATCAAGTTTACCTAGAAGATGAAGGAATTTGGATTAATGTAGATCCAACCTTCTATATGGCTGGTGATTACTTTGACAATGAGGATTTTTATAGAGATCATTTAAATGCAGAAATTGCAGGAGAATTTTAGATAGTTTTCAGTTTGTAATAATTCTACACTCCAAACTAAAAAAGATTGCATGGCAATCTTTTTTTTATTGTGCTTTTTTATTCTTTTTTGATATTATTTCGATGGCTTTCTTACAGTCTTCGTCTGTATTATCTAATGCCCAGGCTATGTTAAAGTTAATTAGGGCTTTTTTTATTTCATTTTTCATTGCGTAGCAATAGGCTAAATTAAAGAAATATTTGCTTTCGTTTTGCATGCTTATAGCCTTTTTGAAATATGGAATTGCAAGATCATATTCTTTTAATTTAATATAACAAACTCCTAAATTATAATTTGCACAGGTAGTACTTTCCCCCTTTTCAATAGCTTTTTTATAGGAAGCAATAGCTTTTTTATAATCTCTTTTATTGTAGTAATTGTTGCCTTCAGTAAAATTGCCCATAGTAACCTCCTAGTTATGTAAAACTGCATATTTTTATTCTTGACATTATAAATAGTTAATATTCAAAGAAGGAACTTATAAAATTCGACAAAGTTTGTAAAAGTTCTTTGCTTTTTTTGAATTTTTTAATATAATAGTCCTATGTTTTTATTTTTCGAGTATAAAGATCAGGAGAGATAATATGTATAATAATAGTCCTTATATATTGGTTTTAGGAGCATCCATAGTAGATATTATTGGCTTTAGCAAAAAGTCATATCATGGTAGAGATTCAATACCAGGAAATATAAAAATATCTTTGGGTGGAGTTTGTAGGAATATAGCAGAAAATTTAGCAAGGGTAAATGTAAAAACTAAGTTTATTTCAATTTTAGGTGGAGATAGTAATGGAAGGCATATATTAGAAAACTCTAAAGAAATAGGTTATTGCATGGAACATTCATTAATACTTAAAGATGAGTGTACTCCAACATATATGGCCATTTTAAATGAAGAGGGAGAAATGGAGTCTGCTATAGTAGATATGGAAAGTTTAAATAAGATGGAAACTTCCTTTATTGATTCAAAAGCAGAAATTATTGAAAATGCAGAATATGTAATAGTAGATTCTGATAACCCAAAACTTTTAGAATATTTATTAATGAATTTTAGCCAAAAAACAAAGTTTATTTTGGATCCGGTTTCAGCTACTAAGGCTGAAAAAATAAAACATTTAATAAAGTACTTTCATACAATAAAACCAAATAGAATTGAAACAGAAGNTTTATGTGGTTTTAAAATAGAAAGTGATGATGATTTAAGAAAGGCAGCAGATTTCTTCTTATCTTTAGGGGTAAAAAATGTATTTATAAGTTTAGATGCTGAAGGTATTTATTATAAGACAAGCACCGAAGAAGGGAAGATTGGAACAGAGCCAATAAAAGTGAAAAATGTTACTGGAGCAGGAGATTCCTTTGTGGCTGGTGTGGGCTATGGTTATATGAATAATTTATCTATTAAAGATACAGTAAAATATGCAATAGCAATGTCAATAATAACTATTACTAACGAAAATACTATTAATCCAGATATGAGTGAAGAATATGTTAAAGAATTTATAGAAAAAATCAGGTGGATAGAAGAATAATTTCTTAACAAATGTTGACAAGAAAAATATTATATATTAATATTAGAAATAATTAAATAATTGAGCATTGATAAAGAGGAGTAGGGAATAGGAAGTATAAAAGAGAGGAAGGTTACTAGCTGAAAGCCTTCTATATGGAATATCCTGAAGGTAGCTTTTGAGCATCTTTACTGAAATTTTAGTAAGTAAAGACGGTTATCTTAACCGTTAAATATATAAGAGCCTATTAATTTTATTAGTAGGAAAAAAGGTGGTACCGCGAGTCTTCGTCCTTTTGTGATGAAGGCTCTTTTTTTGTTTAAATTAATATTATTATAGATAGATTATAAGGAGGATAAAATAATGTCAGAAAAGAAAAATATAGCAACAACTTATGATCCTAAATCCTTTGAAGAAAGAATTTATAAGGAATGGGAAGAAAAAAAATACTTTACACCTAAAATAGATAAAAATAAAAAGCCTTTTTCAATAGTGATGCCTCCACCAAATATTACAGGAAGACTTCACTTAGGCCATGCACTTGATAATACACTTCAAGATATGCTTATAAGATTTAAGAGAATGCAAGGTTTTGCAACTTTATGGTTACCAGGCCAAGACCATGCTTCTATTGCAACGGAAGTTAAAGTTGAAAATGAATTATTAAAACAAGGGCTAGTAAAGAAAGAAATGGGAAGAGAAGCCTTCCTTGAAAAAGTATGGGAATGGGCTAATGAATATAGAGGAACTATAAGAGATCAGCTTAAAAAAATGGGAGTTTCTTGTGACTTTACAAGAGAAGCCTTTACCATGGATGAAAATTTAAACAAAGCAGTTAGAACTGTTTTTGTTAAGCTATATAATGAAGGATTAATTTATAGAGGAAATAGAATAACTAACTGGTGTCCAAAATGTTCAACAGCTTTATCAGATGCAGAAATTGAATATGAAGAACAAGATGGTTACTTCTGGCATATAAATTATCCCTTAGCAGATGGAAGCGGCAATTTAGAAATTGCTACAACAAGACCAGAAACTTTACTTGGAGATACAGCTGTTGCAGTAAACCCAAATGATGAAAGATATAAAGACTTAATTGGAAAAACTATCAAGCTTCCATTAACAGATAGGGAAATCCCAATAGTAGGAGATGACTATGTTGATATTGAATTTGGAACAGGAGCTGTAAAGATAACACCTGCTCACGATCCAAATGACTTCCAAGTAGGTCAAAGACATAATCTTCCTCAAATTAGGGTTATGGACGATCAAGGAGTTATTAATGAACTTGGAGGAAAATATAAGGGCTTAGATAGATATGAAGCTAGAAAGCAAATGGTAAAAGACCTTGAAGAATTAGGATTACTAGTTAAGGTTAAGCCTCATACTCATAATGTAGGAACTCATGATAGATGTAATACAGTAATTGAGCCAATAATATCACAACAATGGTATGTAAAAATGGAATCTTTAGCAAAACCTGCTATAGAAGCTGTTAGAACTAACAAGACTAAATTTGTTCCAGAAAGATTTGATAAGATTTATTATAACTGGATGGAAAATATACAAGACTGGTGTATTTCAAGACAATTATGGTGGGGACATAGAATTCCGGTTTGGTACTGCATGGACTGTAATGAACTAATAGTTCAAACAGAAGCACCAGAAAAATGTCCTAAGTGCGGATCAAGTCACTTAAAACAAGATGAAGATGTATTAGATACATGGTTCTCATCTGCATTATGGCCTTTCTCAACACTAGGTTGGCCAAATAAAACTGAAGATTTAGAATACTTCTATCCAACTAATGTATTAGTTACAGGTTATGATATTATATTCTTCTGGGTAGCAAGGATGATATTCCAAGGAATTAACTGCATGGGAGAAACGCCTTTTGATACTGTATTAATTCATGGAATTATAAGAGATTCCCAAGGAAGAAAAATGAGTAAATCTTTAGGTAATGGTGTTGACCCTCTAGAAGTAATTGAAGAATACGGTGCAGATGCCTTAAGATTTATGCTTGTTACAGGAAACTCACCAGGAAATGATATTAGATATATTCCAGAAAAAGTTGAAGCGGCAAGAAACTTTGCTAATAAGATTTGGAATGCATCAAGATATGTTATGATGAACCTTGATAAAGAAGTAATGGATAAGTATAAAGACTGCAAAGATTATAGCTTAGCAGATAAATGGATACTATCAAGAACAAATTCCTTAGTTAAAGAAGTTACTGAAAACATGGAAAAATATGAACTTGGTATTGCCCTTCAAAAGGTTTATGAATTTATGTGGACTGAATTCTGTGACTGGTATATAGAATTATCTAAGGGAACACTATACAGTGATGACGAAAAGGCTAAGGGAATTGTTTACAATGTTCTTTACACAGTTTTAACAACAGGACTTAAACTTCTTCACCCAGTAATGCCATTTATAACAGAAGAAATATATACTACATTAACTGATGGAGAATCAATAGTTATGGCGCAATGGCCAGAATTCAAAGAAGAAATTAATAATCCTAAGGCAGAGAAAGATATGGACTTCATCATCGAAGCAATTAAGGGACTTAGAAATGTAAGAGCTGAAATGAATGTACCACCATCAAGGAAGGCAAAGGTTATTGCATATACTAATAATGAAGCAAAAGATGCCTTCAATAACGGAGTTCACTATATTGAAAAATTAGGTTCAGCTTCAGAAGTAGAATTCATTCAAGACAAAGCTATGGTTCCAGAAAATGCAGTATCTCTAGTAACTAAAGGTGGGGAATTATTTATGCCTCTACTAGACTTAGTTGATAGAGAAAAGGAACTTGAAAGATTAAACAAAGAAAAGAAAAAACTAGAAGGCGAAGTTCTAAGAATAGATAAAAAACTTTCAAACCAAGGATTCGTATCAAAAGCACCAGAAGCAGTAATAAATGGAGAAAAAGAAAAAAGAGTAAAATATCAAGAAATGCTAGATGCAGTTCTTGTGAGAATTGAAAACCTACAGTAACAGTTATCATTGATAATTAGTGTGGAGTTTGGAGTTTTGAGTGTGGAGCTGAAGAGAGTTTTCAGTTTCAATTAATGAAGTGATTCAGTGGCTAAATTATAAAAAATAAAAAGAGAGCAGTATCGCAATTTTATTGAGATACTGCTTTTTTAAATTGATTTAGCTTGTCTAAATCAATGTTTTAGCTAACTATGTAAGAGTTTATTCGAAATCTTTTACCTGTTACATTTTAAATGTTGCTAACGGCTACTTGCCACTTGTCAACTAAAACCTAAACTCAACACTCCAAACTCCACGCTCCACACTGAATTAATTATCTGTAAAATTCTTGTGTTGCATAGTAAGTATTACCTACTTTATAAACTCCCACACCAATGCTTGTGAAGTTTCTTGATAATATGTTAGCTCTATGTCCTGATGAGTTCATCCAGTTGTCCATAAATTGTTCTGCTAGGGCAGCATTTCCAGATCTTCCTGAGATGTATGCTATATTTTCACCCCATGATCTATAAGATACCCCGTCTGCTTGCATTTGTGCAGTTATTAATTGACCTTCAGGGTTTCTGTGGTCAAAGTAGCCTCTATCACCCATGTCTTGTGATTTGATTCTTGCATAGTGTTCCATTGTATCGTTGTATTGTAATGCTGGAAGTCCAGCAGCAGCTCTTTCTTTGTTAACTCTAGCAAAGATAGCTTGTTCAATTTCTGCTATAAACTTATCTGAAGCTTCATTTTGAGTGTTATCTCCAGAATTGTTGTTTTCATTTCCTGTATTTGTTTCTTTTGAAGGTGTTGGTGTTTCTTCATTTCCAGTTTCTTCTGGAACTTCATTGCTTGTCCCATTATTTTCCTTTGTGTTGTTATCATTATTATCTACATCTTTATTAGAAGTGTTACCATTATTATTTTCATTTACATTTTCATCTACTTGGTTGTCTTCTTCTTCAACATTTTCTTTTGACTCTTCTTTAGATGGATTATAAATTCTTTCAATTATTTTTACTGGATCCATTGATCTTATATTTTTAAAGTTTGAAGGCAAGTTTCCTGCTCCAATACCTGTTGCTAAACATCCTGATAATAAAAGTGACATTAATTTTAATTTAATCATAAGTTAATTCCTCCTCAGAAATTTATTTGTTTCATCCGGTGAAACTATAATAACACAGCTAGGGGGTGCACCCAATATGAG
>JGI24714J26587_10001439_pt1 | contig 16734 bp, 15 predicted proteins | sample BioPla4DNA2_FD_26587 | JGI IMG/M metagenome (IMG submission 26587)
GTGAAGACAAAAAAAGAAAGCACCGAAATGCTTTCTTTTATTTTTTATTAAATACTATACTATTCAACACTCATCAAGTATGGATAAACTGGTTGTTTACCTTCGTGAATTTCAACTTCAACGTCTTCGTAAGTTGATTCAAGGTAATCAGCCATTTCTTCAGCCAATTCTTGATTTCCTTCTTCACCAACGTAGATAGTGACAATTTCGCTATCTTCGTCGATCATTTTAGCGAATGTTTCTTTCAAAGTAGCTGTCATGTCTGGGTTTGAAACCACGATTTTACCATCAACCATACCAAGGTTATCATCTTTGTGGATTTCAAGACCGTCGATAGAAGTATCGCGAACAGCAAGTGTTACACTACCGCTAACAACATCTGAAAGACTAGCAGTCATAGCTTCAACGTTTTCTTCTAATGATTGAGTTGGGTTGAAAGCTAGCAAGCTTGTAAATCCTTGAGGTACAGTACGTGTTTCAACAACTGCGGCCGGTACTTCAGACACTTCTGCTGCTGATTGTACAGCCATGAAGATGTTTTTGTTGTTTGGCAAGATGATAACATTTTTAGCATTAACAGTTTCAATTGCTTTAACGATATCTTCTGTAGATGGATTCATTGTTTGACCGCCTGAGATAACGTAGTCAACACCTTGTGATTTGAAGATATCAGCTAAGCCATCACCAGCACATACAGCAACAATTGCAAAGTCTTTTACTTCTTTGCTAGCAGCTGCAGCTTGAGCTTGGTCTTTTTCAAGAACAGCATCGTGTTGGTTACGCATGTTATCAACTTTAACTTTTTTAAGAGCTCCATATTTAAGACCTTCTTGAAGGACTAAACCTGGATCTTCTGTGTGGACGTGAACTTTAGCAATTTCATCGTCGTTAACAAGGATAAGTGAATCACCTAGACCACCCAAGAATCCTTGGAATTCATCGTAGTTAAATTCTTTTACGTAAGTAGGACCTTGTTTAAGAGCAACCATGATTTCAGTACAGTAACCGTATTTGATATCTTCAGTTGCAACGTGTTCAGCTACAGATTTGTGGTGTTCAGCGTTAATCATTTCTGTCATAACCGCTGGAGTTGCTTTGAAATCTTCAGAAGCAATGTATTCACCAGTCAAAGCAGATAAGAAACCTTCATAAATGAAGACTAAACCTTGACCACCTGAATCGACAACACCAACTTCTTTCAAAACAGGAAGCATTTCTGGTGTTTTAGCAAGTGCGCCTTTTGCACCTTCAAGTGCAGCACGCATAACTTCAACAGCGTCATCAGTTTCTTCTGCTTTTTTAAGAGCAGCTGTAGCAGCGCCACGAGAAACAGTCAAAATAGTACCTTCTACAGGTTTCATAACAGCTTTATAAGCCACTTCAACACCTGATTGGAAAGCGTGAGCAAGGTCTTTACCAGTCAATTCTTCTTTATCTTTGATTGCTTGACCGAATCCACGGAATAATTGAGATGTGATAACACCTGAGTTACCACGTGCACCCATCAAAAGACCTTTTGAAAGGATTTGTCCGACTTCTCCAACTGTAGATGCAGGTTTATCTGCAACTTCTTTGGCACCATTTTCAATTGTCATTCCCATGTTTGTTCCTGTGTCACCATCTGGTACAGGGAAAACATTAAGGGAGTTTACATATTCTGCTTGATTTCCAAGACGAGTGCTAGCAGCTTGAACCATTTCTTGGAATAAACTTGTTGTAATATTTGACACTAATCTTCTCCTACAACTTTAATATTTTGTACGTAAACATTCACCATGTCTGCTGAGAGGCCAAGTTGATTTTCAAGATTAAACTTGACACGTTCTTGAATGTTCTTAGATACTTCAGAAATTTTTACACCATATGACATTACTGTGTAAACATCGACTGAAATACCACTTTCTGTTGATTTGACAACAACACCTTTTGCGTAGTTTTCTTTACGCAGAAGCGCTTGAAAATTATCCTTAAGAGCACTTTTACTTGCCATACCAACAACACCAAAAATTTCTGTTGCTGAACCACCAACAACAGTTGCAATTACGTCGTCAGATAACTCAATTTGGCCATCTTTTGTATTAATTTTCACAGTCATATTTACTACCTCAAAAGTTTTAATCAGTTTATTTTACCATATATTAGCCGTATTGTAAAAAATAATGGAAAAATACCGTTTACAAAACAAAGAAAAAAGCCTTTCGGCTTTTATTTTATACGCGTTCAACTTTACCAGATTTAAGCGCACGAGCTGATGCCCAAACTTTTTTAGGTTTTCCATCTACAAGAATAGTAACTTTTTGAAGATTTGGTTTAACTGCACGTTTAGTTTTGTTCATTGAGTGTGAACGGTTGTTTCCTGATACAGTCTTACGACCTGTGAAATAACAAACTTTAGCCATTTTATCTGCGTCCTCCTACTTAGATTATAGGTGTTTTACACCACATACCATAAAATGATAACATATTGGGCCTAATTTAGCAAGTATTTTAGTCAATAATCATTAAAAAAGTTTTAGAAAAAGGTATATTATTTCTAAAGCTGCCCGAAAAATAAGAGTCTTTTAGAAACAAAAAAAGTCCCAAATATCGGGACTCTTCTTCCTTTTGCCGATTGCAGGAATTGAACCTACGACCTACGCGTTACGAGTGCGTTGCTCTACCGACTGAGCTAAATCGGCTAACAGGTTCATTATAGCACTCGCTAAAATAATGTCAACAAAAGAAGTGATTTCTAAAGAAAAAATCAAAAAAACTTCCCCTTTGGGAAGTTTTTTTAACGAAACGAAGTCTGATTAAGCTTTGTTAGCTGAACCAAATACGTCGATACGTTCTTCAACAGCTTCAGTAATAGCTTCGAAACCTGGTTTCAAGAATTTACGTGGGTCGAAGAGTTTTTTCTTATCGTATTCTTCTTCGTTTGCTTCGTATTCAGCAACAAATTTACGAGTAGCTTTAGCGAATGCGATTTGGCATTCAGTGTTAACGTTAACTTTAGCTACACCAAGTTTGATAGCTGCTTTGATTTGATCATCAGGGATACCTGAACCACCGTGCAATACGATTGGGAATCCTGGTACAGCAGCAGTCAATTTTTCAAGGTGGTCAAGGTGAAGACCTTGCCAGTTAGCTGGGTAAGGACCGTGGATGTTACCGATACCTGCTGCAAGGAAGTCGATTCCTGTAGCAACCATAGCTTTAGCATCTTCGATTGGTGCCAATTCACCGCCACCAACGATACCGTCTTCTTCACCACCGATAGTACCAACTTCAGCTTCAACTGAAACGCCTTTAGCGTGAGCTTTAGCTACAACTTCTTTAGCTTTTTCAAGGTTTTCTTCAAGTGGAAGGTGTGAACCGTCGAACATAACTGAAGTGTAACCAACTTCGATACATTCCAATGCATCTTCAAAGTGACCGTGGTCAAGGTGAATAGCAACTGGTACAGTGATACCCATTGATTCTACAAGGTTTTCGATAAGTGTTTTACAAAGTTTGTAACCACCCATGTATTTTGCAGCACCCATAGAAGTTTGGATAAGAATTGGAGCTTTTTTAGCTTCTGCTGCACGCAAGATTGCTTGAGTCCATTCAAGGTTGTTTGTGTTAAATCCACCAACCGCATATCCGTTTTCACGGGCAGCTTTGATAAATTTTTCCGCTGAAACGATTGCCATTATATAGGCCTCCTATTTATTTTTTGGGATATACCCTTTTTATATGTACATTCTATCACAAATTAAAAAAGATTGCTAGCTTAACTTACAATTTGGCTGATTTTATGTAAAAAAAGCAATGAAAACGAAAAATTTTTCATCACTTTTCAATATTGATTTTAAAGTACAAAAAAAGACAAGCACTCTCTGGCTTGTCTACTCTGCGGAAAGAGGGACTTGAACCCTCACGATCTAAAGCGATCACAGGATCCTTAGTCCTGCGCGTCTGCCAATTCCGCCATTTCCGCTGTTCCTTAACAACATAAATAATTATATCAGTGATTCATGTTTCTGTCAACACTATTTTTCATTTTTTTGCAAAAAAGCTGAAATTTTTTCAAAATATGTTGTTGGATCAGTTTCAAACGACTTCGCATGACCCGCACCTTTTGCTATATAAAGCTCTTTCTCACCTTTTGATGCACGATAGTTTTTGTAAACCATACTTGTCGGAACAAATTCATCTTTACTACCGTGAATAAAAAGAGTTGGTCGTTCATTTTTCTTAAGCTGATTAACACAGCTTGCTTGTCCATATGAAAATCCTGCTCTAATTTTTGAAACAACTGAAACTTCATAGACTAATGGGAATGAAGGTAGGTTGTACATTTCTTTAGCTTGATATTTTATCTCATCCCAGACACTGCTGAACCCACAATCTTCAATAATATTATCGACTTGTTTCGGTAAAGAGTCTTCTCCTGAAGCCATCATGACAGTTGCAGCTCCCATTGAAACTCCAAATAAGGTGATTTGACTGTTAGAGTTCTCTAAAGCTAGTAGCTCAGCCCACTTAATAACATTTAGTCGGTCATTCCAGCCAAAACCAATAATCTGCCCTTCACTTTCACCGTGAGACATATTATCTGGCATAAGAACATTATAGCCCATCTCATGGAACATCCATGCGTAAGGTTTCATATCTTCTTTTTTACTATTAAATCCGTGAACTACAATGACAGTCTTATTTGTTTCATTTGCTGCAGGAACATACCAAGCATCTTGTTTTAAACCTTGATTTGTCATCCAGCGTGTTTCTTTTGATAATTGATCAAAATTTTGTTCGTAAGCATATAATGCATTATCTTTTGAACGCGCCTTGTGATTGATAAATGATTTTTCTTCACGAACTTGTGCAACGTGGAAAAAATAAAAACTTGCCCCAATACTTGTGACAAATAACAGTGCAACAATCCATAACAAAACAATACGTTTTCTTATTTTTCTGATTCTCATTTTTCTCATGCTCACTATTATACTATTTTTTCTAAAAATGTGAATACTTCCTTCATATAAAGTGTTTTCAAAAAAATACCCGTCAAGCCATAAAGGTTTGACGAGCATTTCTATCTATTATTTACTATTTTCAATTGCCGCTGTAACAAAGGCTGTGTAAAGCTCTTCTGGACGGTTTGGACGGCTTTGAAGTTCTGGGTGATATTGAGCAGCCACGAAGAATTTTTTCTCTGGCAATTCAACAACTTCCATCAAACGGTTGTCTGGAGAGACACCTGAGAAGACGAAACCAGCCGCTTCAAATTGTTCACGGAATTTAGTGTTAAATTCATAACGGTGACGGTGACGACGTTGAACAACTTCTTGGTTGTTGTAAGCTTGTGCTGCACGTGAGCCAGCTTTCAATTTACATGGGTAAAGACCCAAACGAAGTGTTCCACCCATGTCTTCGATATCGATTTGGTCACGCATGATATCGATGATTGGGTATTTAGTATCTGGGTCAAGTTCTGTAGAGTTTGCACCTTCCATGTTCAAGACATGACGAGCAAACTCAACACATGTCAATTGCATACCAAGACAGATACCAAGCATTGGAACGTCTTTTTCACGCGCATAGCGAATTGCTTCAATCTTACCTTCAGTACCACGTTGACCGAATCCACCAGGAACGATGATACCGTCAGCATCACCAAGCATTTCATCAACGTTGTCAGCGTTCAAATCATTAGCATTAACCCATTTAAGGTCGATAGCTGCATCGTTAACATAACCTGAGTGTTTAAGTGCTTCAACAACTGAAAGGTATGCATCTGGCAATTCAACGTATTTACCAACAAGAGCAATTTTAGTTGATTTTTTAAGATTCATAATCTTATCAACCATTGCTGACCATTCTGACATATCAGCTTTTGGTACATCAAGTTTCAAGTGGTCACAAACGATTTGGTCCATGTTTTGAGCTTGCATGTTAAGTGGAATTTGGTAAATGTGCTCCACATCAAGTGACTCAATAACAGCTTCTGGAGCAACGTCACAGAATTGTGCCAATTTATTTTTAATATTTTGACCAGCAGGTTTTTCAGTACGAATAACCAACATATTTGGTTGAATACCAAGACCACGCAATTCTTTAACTGAGTGTTGTGTGGGTTTAGTTTTCATTTCACCAGCAGCTTTAAGGTATGGTAGAAGTGTTGTGTGAATGTACATAACATTATCTGAACCTACATCTGCTTTCATTTGACGAAGTGCTTCAAGGAATGGAAGGCTTTCGATATCACCAACTGTACCACCAACTTCTGTGATGATAACATCTGAATCAGTTGTTGTAGCAGCACGTTTGATTTTTTCTTTCAACGCATCAGTGATGTGTGGGATAACTTGAACAGTTGCACCAAGGTATTCACCTTTACGTTCTTTACGAAGAACTTCACTGTAAATTTTACCAGTTGTAACGTTTGAATATTTGTTAAGGTTGATGTCGATGAAACGTTCGTAGTGACCTAGGTCAAGGTCAGTTTCAGCACCATCGTCTGTTACATAAACTTCACCGTGTTGATAAGGACTCATTGTACCTGGGTCAATGTTAATGTATGGGTCAAATTTTTGGATAGTCACTTTAAGACCACGATTTTTCAAAAGACGACCAAGACTTGCAGCAACGATTCCCTTACCGATAGAAGAAACAACACCACCAGTAACAAAAATATACTTAGTCATTAAATAAAACTCCTTTAAAATAAAAAATGATAGCAAACGATAAGTGCTTGAAAATTAAAAAGCAAAAGAACATCAAATAATCAGCAACATTATTTGACAGATAAAAAGTAAATGGCCAATTACTTTTAGGAAAACAAAAATAGCTCCCTAAAAAGTTAGGGAGCTTTTCTCCGACCTCTAAAAAAGAGGTGCCCGAATAATACTATAAACTATCCAGAAACTTTTGTCAAATGATAAGACAAAGTTTTTTTAATTAAACTTTTTTGATTTAGATATTATTCTTCGTCTAAATCGTCGTCTTCATCATCTTCTTCGTTGATTTCAACGTCTTCATCCAAATCTTCATCTGGAATAATTTCGTTGATTTCAGAATCGTATGATTCAACTTCAGATTTTTCATCATCTGGATTTTCATCATCGTATTCCATGTCTGAAGATTTTGCAGAATAGTCATCATCTTCTGGATCATCATCTGAATAATCGATAGCATCTTCATCACCGTCCATAAACGCATTTACACGTTTGCGTTTACGTTTAGGTGCTCCATTTTCATCATCTTCAAGTGTAATGATTTCTTCGTCGATTTCATCGATAGCATACCATGAACGAAGTCCCCATTTGTTGTCGCCAAGTGGAATAAAGCTTCCATCAACGTTCAATGCAGAATAAAAATATGGTAATGCTTCACGAATTTCTGCATCTGATTTTTCAAGGTAATTTTGGATCTCATTTACAAGATCGCTGAAATACATTTCGTGATCACGTCCACGTTCTTCAAGGATGGCACGTGCAACTTCAATCATTGAAAGTTCGCTTTTTTCTTGTCCAGCAAATACTTCTAATTCCAAGATAGTTCTCCTTATTAATCTTAGGATATGGGCAAACAGCCACAAAAAACCTATTATCTTAATTTTCGTTACTCTCTATTTTACGCTAATTTTGCCAATTCGTCAAAAGATTTATCAAAAATTCCTGAGAAATGCATAAAAAGAGAGTGAGACAAACCAAGTTCCTGCTAAGAATTGTTTAAGATTAGAAATCTAGCTTGCTAAGCAGGCATCACTAATCAATGGTGCATATAAACATGGCACCTTCAATTGTATGGGCACAAAAAAGAAGCTGAGCACTTTTGTGCCAGCCTCTTTTAATTATTTATCTAAAGATAAATTATTTTACTTTAGCAGTGCTTGTTACCACTTCAACAGCTTTCTTCATAGCGATGTCGTGTTTAAGCATGTCTGCTGAAAGAAGGTTACGAACTTGTTCAACTTCCATGTTGTATTCTGAAGCAAGGTCGTTGATTTCTTTTTCGATTTCTTCGTCAGAAGCTTCGAATCCTTCTGCTTTAGCGATAGCTTCGATAACAAGGTTAGTTTTAACACGTTTGTCAGCGTCAGCTTCGTATTGTTTGTGAAGGTCTTCTTCAGTTGTACCAGTCAATTGGAAGTACATTTCTGGAGAGATACCTTGACGTTGCATGTTGCCCATGAATTCGTTCATAGCGCGGTGAACTTCGTCGTGAACCATTTCTTCTGGCAATTCAACGATTTCAGCGTTAGCAACAGCCAATTCAAGTGCAGCACCTTCAACAGCATCGTCAAATGCGATTTCTTTAGCTGATTCAAGTTCTTTACGGTATTTAGCTTTCAATTCGTCAAGAGTTTCAACTTCTTCGTCGATGTCTTTTGCAAGTTCATCGTCAAGAGCTGGAACTTCTTTAGCTTTAACTTCGTGAACAGTTGTAACGAATTTAGCATCTTTACCAGCAAGATCTTCTGCTTGGTATTGTTCTGGGAATGTTACGTTAACTTCTACAGTTTCACCAGCTTTAGCACCAACTAATTGGTCTTCGAAGCCAGGGATGAATTGACCTGAACCAAGTTCAAGTGAGAAGTTTTCACCTTTACCACCGTCGAATTCAACACCGTCAACTGAACCAACGAAGTCGATAACAACAGTGTCACCAAGTTCTGCAGCACCTTCTTTAACGATAAGTTCTGCAAGGTTGTTGCGTTCGCGTTCTACTTTTTCGTCAACTTCAGCGTCAGTTACTTCTTTAGTAGCTTCTACTGAAACTTCAAGGTTTTTGTAGTCACCAAGTTTAACTTCTGGTTTTGTAACAACTTCAGCAGTCAAAGTCCATTCTTGACCTTTTTCCATTGATTTGATATCAATTTTTGGTTGTGCAACAACGTCAAGGCTAAGTTCAGCAACTGCTGCTTGGTAAGCTGCAGGAAGAAGAGCGTTCAATGCATCTTCGTAAAGAGCTTCTTCACCAAATTGTTGGTTGAATACGGCACGTGGCATGTGACCTTTACGGAATCCAGGTGCGTTCAAATTTTTCTTAACTTTGTTGAATGCTTGATCAAGAGCTGGTTTGATTTTATCTTGACCGATTGTGAATGTAATCACGCCACGGTTAGTAGCTTTGTTTTCAAATGATACAGACATGAAGTCATTTCTCCTTAAAATTTTATATACAGTTTAGTTTAACATATTTCTGGCTTTTTTGTCAAAGAATAGTGCTATATCAAGGGTTTTAGACGCTAAGTTTTTTCGCTTGATTTCAGCATTTTTTCACTGTCAATTTTTGTTTCAAAAAACAAATCAATAAAGACTTGCTTGACGTGTATTTTTTTAATAAACTATGGGTATGAACATTATTTCAAAATATATCGAACGTCTGCAGGTAGAAGAAATTGCAGTTGATATCATCTCAAAAATCGTATCACTTCTCCTTCTTCTTATCGTATTTTTAATCGCAAAACGCGTGTTAAATTTCATTTTCACACACGCTATTGCAAAATCAATTTCACTTTCACGACAGACTGAAGCTCGCAAAAAAACTATTGTGAAGTTGCTTCACAACATCATGAATTACACCCTTTATTTCTTCTTTATTTATTGGGTGTTAAGCATTCTTGGTGTTCCTGTCTCTAGTCTACTTGCTGGGGCTGGACTTGCTGGGGTTGCCCTTGGTCTTGGCGCACAAGGTTTCTTAACTGATGTTGTTAATGGTTTCTTCATCTTACTTGAAAATCAATTTGAAGTTGGAGATTCAGTTGTTATCGGTTCTGTCGAAGGAAATATTTCAAGCGTTGGTATTCGTACTACGCAAATCCGCGGTTTTGACGGGACATTACATTTTATTCCTAACCGCAATATCACCGTTGTTTCTAACAAATCACGCGGCGATATGCGAGTTCAGATTGATATTCCAATCTATGCTCACACAGACTTGGAGAAAGTATCAAACATCATTAAAACCATCAATAAAGAGCAGTTACCTGCTTTTCCTGAAATCGTTGGTAGTCCAACAATTCTCGGTCCACGTACAAACAGCACTGCTCAGTTAGTTTTCCGTGTTGATATTTTCGTACAAAATGGTAAACAAAACTATATCTATTCTAATTTTTATCGTCTTTATCAAGAGGCACTTTTGGAAAATGATATCTCGCTACCAACCATGTACGCTAACCCAACACTTTCAAAATAACAAGATAAGAAAAAGGTTGAAGTTTAACACTTCAACCTTTTATTTTTAAAATTTACGAATTGGGTCAGCGGTGTAAGTCGCACGCGCACCACCAATTAATTTTGGTCGGCTAGCTAAAGCTGTNACATGCGCACCACCTAACTCACGCTGCACTGGAATCAATGGCACTTGCACGCGCTTAACATGCATTCCAATAAATGTATCACCAATATCAAGACCAGCATGCGCCACAATTTCTTCTACTTCTACAGGATCTTGCATGAATTTAAAAGCAGCAACTTGACCACTTCCTCCAGCGTGCAGATTTGGGATGACATTAACGATTTCTAAATCCTTTTTCTCAGCCAGTTCACGTTCTACTGTCAAAGCACGATTCAAGTGCTCACAGCCTTGAACTGCCAGATAAATGCCACGCTTAGTCAATTCTTCAAGAAGCGTTTTTACAATCACTTCACCGATTTCAGCGCTGCTATTTTTTCCAATCAAACCTCCAGCCACTTCACTAGATGACAATCCAAGGACAAAAATTTGTCCTTTTTTAATGGCAGAGCGTTCAATAATATCAACGACAATCACTCGTGTTTGATCCGCTAAAGCCTTTAAATCCATACTAAACCTCCGTACCTATTTATTTTCAAAACGTTGATAAGCCAGATAAACGAGGTAACCAACTAACATTCCAAAAAGATTTTGTAAAAGATTTCCAGGAATACCAGCCAAAGCTCCTCCTAGACCATAACCTAAAAGAAGAGCCGCTAAGAAATACCAGCCAACCATCAAAATACTAGCCAGAATAAGCCCTAAAATGCGTTTCTTCCCAGTCCATCCTGCAAAATACCCTTGCGCTCCATGAGCAATTAAACTGTGAAACATGTATTGTGGATAACCTAACAACAGGTCGATGAGAAAGCCAGATAAGCCACCAACAACCGCTCCAGATTTTGAACCTAAATAATAAGCCGTAAAATAAATACCAACATCTAACAGGGTCAAATAACCCGTCGGCGTTGGGACATGAATAAACGCCAAAACAACACTCAAGGCAGTCAAAACAGCCATTAGGGTTAAATGATATGTCTTAGTCCTGCTCATAATTTTGTTTTACTCCATATTGGTCTGAGTGACGAATTGCTTGAAAAACAAACTCTTTTGATTCAGCAACTGCTTCTTTAGGTGATTTTCCAAGTACTAGCTGACTTGCAATACTTGATGCCAATGTACAACCAGCACCAATATTATTTGTGTCAAGAATGTCAGTTTCAAAGACTGAAAACTCACTACCATCATAAAAAATATCGATAGCTTTTTCTTTACTTAAACGATTTCCACCTTTGATGACCACATTTTTTGCACCCAAATCATACAAACGCTTAGCTGCAGCTTTCATATCATCTAAAGTTTTAATTGACGTTTGTGCTAATAGCTCTGCTTCTACCAAGTTAGGTGTGATGATTGTAGCATATGGGAAAAATTTCAAAAGTTCATCACGCAAAGCTGATACTTCAACATCGTGTTTTTCCTTACAAACCAAAACTGGGTCAAGTACAATTGGAATTTCTGTATGAGATTTAACAAATTCAAGTGCTAAGTCAGCAACATCCACATTCGGTAAAAGTCCAAGCTTGATACCTGAAAATGGAACATCCTTGAGGCTGTTTAATTGATGCGCAAAAACGTCATTATCTGTCGCAAAAACTTCAAACCCTTTGTCAGTCACTGCTGTCAAACAAGTTACCGCTAAAAAACCATGCAGATGATTTGTCGTATAAGTGGCTAAATCAGCATACAGACCGCCACCACTAAAAATATCATTTCCAGAAATTGCCAAAATGTACTTATTCGTCATAAATAATCTCCTTCAAATAAAGACCGTTACCCGCAGCCGTAGGTCCAGCTAAGTCACGATTTTTAGACTCCAAAACCGTCTTAATCTGACTAACTGGCATACGACCATTACCAATTTTAAGCAAAGTCCCAACCATATTGCGGACTTGTTTATAAAGAAAACCATTTCCACTGAAGGTAAAGACAAAGAAACCAGTTTTTTCGTCAATGTCAACCGTTGCTCGTGTAATCGTGCGAACTTTATTTTCTACAGATGTTCCTGAAGCTGTAAATCCTGTAAAATCATGTGTCCCCACCAAATCCTTGATAGCTTCCTGCATTAAAGCCAAATCTAACGGATATGGGTAATGCGTCGCATAATGGCGCATCATNGGATTCTTAGGACGACCAGCATCNACTAAAAANTCGTAAGTTTTACTGTGTTTATTATAGCGAGAGTGAAAGTCATCACTGACTAATTCAACCTTCACCACGTCAATGTCTTCTGGAGATTGCGTATCCAATCCAAAACGCAATTTCTCAACATCACGCGCTTGAGGCAAATCAAAATGAACGACCTGACCATAAGCATGAACACCAGAATCCGTACGACCAGCACCATGTACTTTGACAGGAGTGCCACTGTTTAACTTCTGCAGCGTCTTTTCAAGTTCTTCTTGCACCGAACGTTCACTCGGCTGACGCTGAAAACCAGCAAAAAGCCTACCATCATATGAAATTGTTGCTTTATATCTTACCATGTGAGTATTTTATCACCTTCCTAAGAGACTTTCCAGAAAATTTCGAACAAGCTGTCCCCATACAGATTTTACCATAAAAAAAGAGACCGGAAAATAGATTCCAATCTCTTTTTAGTTTTCAATTATTCACCGTCAAAGGCGTCTTTAACTTTGTTGAAGAAACCTTTTTTCTTAGGATTTCCAACTTTGTCGCCACCTGCTTGCGCAAATTGTTTAAGAGCTTCAACTTGTGCATCGTTAAGTTTTGTTGGTGTCACAATATTAACAGTAACGTGTTGGTCACCTTGACCACCACCACGCAATTTTGGAGCACCTTTACCACGAAGTCGGAAAGTCTTACCAGTTTGAGTACCAGCTGGAATTGTCATTTCAACATCGCCATGGACAGTTGGTACTTCGACAGTGTCACCAAGAGCTGCTTGAACAAAGCTGATATTCATTGTGTAGTAAATTGTTGAACCATTACGTTCAAATTTATTACTTGGTAAAACATTGATGATAACAAAGAGGTCACCATAAGGTCCACCGTTAAAGCCGGCTTCACCTTGACCTTGCAAGCGAATTTGTTGACCTGTTTCAACACCTGCTGGAATTTTAACAGACACCTTGTGTGTTTTCTTTTCGTGTCCAGTTCCGTGACAAGTGTGACATGGTTCTTTGATTTCTTTACCTGTACCATGACAGACGTCACAAGTTACTTGGCGACGCATCATACCAAGAGGTGTTTGTGTATCAACATTAATCACACCTGAACCATGACAGCGACTACATGTTACAGGGCTAGTTCCAGGTTTCGCACCTGAACCTGAACATGTTGAACATGTTGATTCACGGTTGTAAGCAACTTCTTTTTCAACACCAAAGACAGCTTCTTCGAATGTCAAGTTAACACGGTATTGAAGGTCATCACCTTGGCGAGGCGCGTTAGGATTGCGCATTCCTCCGCCACCACCAAAGAAACTTGAGAAAATATCTTCAAAGCCACCAAAGCCAGCTCCATCGAAACCGCCAAAACCACCAGCTCCGCCGTTAAAGCCACCGTTAGCTCCAGCAGGACCGTATTGGTCGTAAGCTGCACGTTTTTGCTCATCACCTAGCGTTTCATAGGCTTCTTGAACCTTTTTGTACTGTTCTTCCGCACCAGGTTCTTTATTAATATCTGGGTGATATTTTTTAGACATTTTGCGGTATGCTTTTTTAATTTCAGCTTGCGAAGCGTCTTTAGATACACCCAAACGATCGTAAAATTCTGTATTGTTCATAATTATGATATTAAGCCGTTAAGCGACTCAAAGAAAAATAGGAAACTGTCCGACGATGCTTGCATCTAGGTAAAGTTTATCTTTTTTCACAGAGTCGTAGGCGTATTCAAATATATAAAATAAATTTTACGCCCTTTTCAGCCTGTGTCCACTTCTGAACACTTTTCCTTTCTACATCATTTAGAAGGTTATTAAAATAATCGTTGACTTTGTCTATTTACCCAAAAGCAGAGGCTGGGTTGCAACCTCTGCATTTAGATTTATGTTTTCAACTTTTGAGTTTCAACCCAATGTCATTTGTCTAGAAGACTAAATTATTTTTCAGTGAATTCACCGTCTACAACGTCGTCACCATTGTTTTTAGATGAGTCAGTTGATTGAGCACCTTCAGCACCTTGTGCTGCTTGTTGTGCTGCAGCAGCTTGTTCATACATTTTCACTGCAAGTGCTTGAGCTTTTTCGTTAAGAGCTTCAAGTTTAGATTTCATGTCTTCAAGGTTGTTAGCTTCTTGAGCTGCTTTCAATTCATCAAGAGCTGATTGAGCAGCGTCACGTTCTGTATCAAAGCCTTTACCTTCAGTTTCTTTGATTGTTTTTTCTGTTGCAAAGATTGCTTGGTCAACTTCGTTACGAAGATCAACTTCTTCTTTACGTTTAGCATCAGCTTCTGCATTAGCTTCTGCGTCTTTCATCATTTTTTCAATTTCTTCATCAGTCAAACCTGAGTTAGATTGAATAACGATGTGTTGTTCTTTTTGAGTACCAAGGTCTTTAGCTTTAACAGATACAATACCGTTTTTATCGATATCAGATACAATACCGTTTTTATCGATATCAAATGTTACTTCGATTTGTGGGATACCACGAGGTGCAGCTGGGATATCAGTCAATTGGAAACGACCAAGAGTTTTGTTATCAGCAGCCATTGGACGTTCACCTTGAAGAACATGGATATCTACAGCTGGTTGGTTATCAGCAGCTGTTGAGAAGACTTGTGATTTAGAAGTTGGGATTGTAGTGTTACGGTCAATAAGTTTTGTAAATACACCACCCATAGTTTCGATACCAAGTGACAATGGAGTAACGTCAAGAAGTACGACGTCTTTAACATCACCAGTGATAACACCACCTTGGATAGCAGCACCCATAGCAACTACTTCATCAGGGTTAACTGATTTGTTTGGTTCTTTACCAGTTTCAGCTTTAACAGCTTCAACAACGGCAGGAATACGAGTTGAACCACCGACAAGGATAACTTCGTCGATTTCAGAGATTGAAAGACCAGCATCTGAAAGTGCTTGACGAACTGGAGTTTTAGTACGTTCGATAAGGTCACGAGTCAAATCATCAAATTTAGCACGTGAAAGGCTTGTTTCCAAGTGAAGAGGTCCAGCAGCGCCTGCAGTGATGAATGGAAGTGAGATTTGTGTTTGAGTAACACCAGAAAGATCTTTTTTAGCTTTTTCAGCAGCATCTTTCAAACGTTGAAGAGCCATTTTATCTTGGCTAAGGTCAATACCGTTTTCGTTCTTGAATTCAGCAACTAACCAATCAATAATTTTTTGGTCGAAGTCGTCACCACCAAGTTTGTTATCACCTGCTGTAGCAAGTACGTCGAAGACACCATCACCAAGTTCAAGGATTGATACGTCGAATGTACCACCACCAAGGTCGAATACCAAGATTTTTTCATCTTTATCAGTTTTATCAAGACCATATGCAAGAGCAGCTGCAGTTGGTTCGTTGACGATACGTTCTACTTCAAGACCAGCGATTTTACCAGCGTCTTTAGTTGCTTGACGTTGAGCATCGTTGAAGTATGCAGGAACTGTGATAACTGCTTTTGTTACTTTTTCACCAAGGTAATCTTCAGCGTAACCTTTAAGGTATTGAAGAATCATTGCTGAGATTTCTTGTGGAGTGTATTCTTTACCGTTTGCAGATACTTTTTCAGAAGTACCCATTTTAGATTTGATAGAGATAACTGTATCTGGGTTTGTTACCGCTTGACGTTTTGCAGCATCACCAACAATGATTTCACCATTTTTGAATGAAACAACTGATGGAGTTGTACGGTTACCTTCTGGGTTAGCAATGATTTTTGATTCAGTTCCTTCAAGAACTGCAACAGCTGAGTTTGTTGTACCTAAGTCAATACCAATAATTTTAGACATGTTCTATCCCTCTTTTTTATTATGAATTTATCTTTTTATGCTTTCTGTTATAGTTTAATGACATTGCGGTCAGGTTTGCAATTAGTTGTAAACAACAACCATTGCAGGACGCAACAAGCGTTCGTGAAGTTTATAACCTTTTTGAAGAACTTGTGCAATGCTATCCACTGGATGTTCATCATCCGCTGGAAGTGTTTGAACTGCCATATGCAAGTTGTGGTCAAAGTTTTCAACAACCACTTCTTCAACACCTTCTTCGTTAAGCGCACGAACTAGGCTATCACGTGTCATTTCAAGACCTTTTTTAACATCGTCAGTCAAACCTTCAACAGCAAGGGCTCGTTCCAAGTTATCCAAACTTGGTAAAATAGCTTTTGCTAAATCTTGTGAACGGTATTTTTGCAATTGTTGACGTTCTTCGTTAGCACGACGTTGAATATTTTGCATTTCAGCATGAGCACGAAGGTATTTATTTTCAAAATCTTCAGCACGCTCAAGTGCTTTTTGTAATTCTTCATTTTGAGCATCTTCTTGAGGCTGCTCTTC
>JGI24714J26587_10001453_pt1 | contig 16564 bp, 17 predicted proteins | sample BioPla4DNA2_FD_26587 | JGI IMG/M metagenome (IMG submission 26587)
ACAGCAAGAGCCGATCACAGGCCTGGATCAGACTGATTGTAGCTGCGATGCTTGTGAGTATCTATGCAGCTGTGTGGTTTACCGGCGGTACAGTTTCTGCTNCTCCCCACCTATTTTACATCCCNATCATCCTCTCTGCGCTGGCCTTATCCTGGACAGAATCCCTTGCCACAGCCGTTATCAGCGGAATCTTGATGTCTCGGTGGTTAATGCCCCTCACCCGGGATCCCCTGGTCTATCAGACCACCAGCAACTGGATCCTGCGGTTGTTCATTTTAGTCAGCATCTCCCTCTGGACTTCCCTGGTTTTTTCGTTCTGGGAGCGGCGTTCCAAGGCGTATCAAGCCCAGGCTCAGGAATTTGCCCAGCTGTACCGGGCCAGTCTCCACGCTTTGGTTGATCTGACCGAACTGCGGGACAGCGATGTTACCGGCAGACACATCAACCGGCTGCACCACTATACCAAGCTGTTAACCAGCTATTTTAACTTAAGGGAGGAGCAGCAGAACATGATTGCCTGGTCGATTGCCTTTCACGATATCGGCAAAGTGGCTACACCAGACAGAATCCTCAAAAAACCGGGACCTCTGACTGAGGAAGAATGGGAGATTATGAAGGAGCATCCCCTCCACGGCGGAAAGATTATCGACAGTATCGCCCAAAGTGTGAAAATTTCCGATCCTTTTGTGCACCAATACTTAAAAACCACAAGGGAAATAGTTTTATACCACCATGAATGGTACGATGGCTCCGGCTATCCCTTTGGCCTCAAAGGCGAGGAAATTCCCTTCAGCGCCAGAATCGCCGCTGTATGTGATGTCTATGATTCCCTCCGAAGCAAGCGTCCCTACAAGAAACCGTACACCCACGCCGAGGCGGTTGCCCAGATCCTCTCCGAGTGCGGAACCCACTTCGATCCCCAAATCTGCCAGGCTTTTGAGGAGTTAGCGGATCAGTTTGACCGAGTGTGGCATGAGCACTCCCAAGAGGAACAAAAGATACCTAATACCGCATAAAATTAGTGATAGCAGGGCAGGAACCTGCTATCTTTTTTTGGAAATACTAGGGAGGCACTATCAACAATGGAGTGAACAATGTGAAAGCAATCAGCAAAAAAGATCGCGCCCGCAGCTTAATTGCAGCCAATCTCGAGTTATTCCAGTGCCCGGTCTGTGGAGGAGCTGTGGGTTTAGAACAATATTCCCTCAAATGCGACCGCAATCACACTTTTGACCTGGCCCGCAAAGGCTACCTCAATCTGCTCACTGATCATAAGGCGCCTGCCTATGATCTGAGCTTGTTTGCCGCCCGGCAGCAGGTGGCAGCAGCTTGTTTTTTCGATCCCCTCATTTTAAAGCTGGCAGAAATCATTAGGGACCATTCCCAGCAGATTTTAGAACTGAGAATTCTCGATGCCGGCTGTGGCGAAGGTTCCCATCTCTTCCGCCTTCACCAGGTACTTAACCAGCCTGCCCTGTGCGTTGGGGTAGACATTGCGAAAGGCGGGATTAATCTTGCTGCCAGCCGCACCGCCGATATTCTGTGGTGCGTTGCAGATCTAGCCCAGCTGCCGTTTCAGAAAGGCAGTTTTGATGTGGTCTTAAACATTCTTGCCCCCGCCAATTATGGCGAGTTTACCCGGATCGCAGCGGAGCCGGGACTGATTATTAAAGTGGTGCCCGGACCTAAATACCTGCAGGAACTGCGGCACCAGCGCCAAGGGGAAGCCTATTCAAACCAGGAAGTTGTGGAGCATTTTCAGGAGCGGCTGAAGTTAATCGCCACTGAGGAGGTAAATTACAGCTTTACCGCCACCCAAGATTTATGGCCCCATTTAGTAGCCATGACTCCATTAACCTGGTCCCAGGATCAAACTCGGCTGCTCCAGGCGGTGCAGGACCAGGAGCGGGTGACAGTTGATCTGACAATTTTAGTAGGCAGGAATTTCTAGAAGATAGGGGAATTCTTATGCAGTTATTCTAATGGCAAGGGAGTTGGTGGTATGAATCTCTTGGAGGTAAGGGAGATTACTAAAAATTATGGCGACAAAACTGTTGTCGATCAGATTTCTTTTGAAGCTCAAGCCGGCCAGATTTTAGGACTGCTGGGACCAAACGGAGCTGGTAAAACCACCGCAATCAGGATGATTATGGATATTACTGTTCCTGACAGCGGCGAAATTTGGTTTACAGCTGACGGGAACCGCACAGCTGGGGTCCCGCGGCATGCCATTGGTTATCTGCCGGAGGAAAGGGGCTTGTACCGGGATGCGAAAATAGTCCCGCTCCTGGTGTTTCTGGCAGGTCTAAAAGGAGTCGAGCCGGAAACTGCCCGCAGGCGGGCCTTGGAGTGGCTGGAAAGATTTGAACTGCAGAATTATGCCAATGCCAAAGTGGAGCAGCTGTCCAAAGGGATGGCCCAGAAAGTCCAGTTTATTGCTGCAGTACTCCATGAACCCAAGTTTATTGTGCTGGACGAACCTTTTTCCGGTCTGGACCCGGTCAATCAGGAGCTAATTAAAACGGAAATCCGCAATCTAGCAGCCCGGGGTGCGGTGGTGCTGTTATCCAGCCACCAAATGAATATTGTTGAGGAGTTATGCGACCAAATCTTCTTGATTCATCGGGGTCAAAAAGTTGTTTCCGGAACTCTCAGGCAGATTAAGGAAAGCTACGGCAACTTCCGGGTTTACATCGAAACTGAAGCGGGCATTGAGCAGTTTACTAAGCTGCCAGGGGTTGCCGATGTCAACCGCCTCAGCGAATCCCGGTGGATGTTAAATCTCCAGGACGGAACAGCACCAGCGAAGTTTATGAAAGCTGTACCTGACAGTGTCCAAATCGATGAGCTGCAGATTATGCGGCCGTCTCTCCACGACATCTTCGTTAAGGTGGCAACAGGAGGTGAAAACCAATGAACAACACATTCAAGATCGCTAAATGGGAAGTAATGCGCAACCTGACCAATAAGCAGTTTATTATTGGTCTGCTGTTGACGCCTCTGATCATGATCGCCTTTATCGCTTTTCCAATTCTAATTGAACGCTTTAATAAACCGGCGGATGTGGTCTATCAGGTGGTGGACCAGGTCGGGATTCTGCCGCTGCTGCAGGACATGATGCCGGAGCATATTACCTTAAAGCCCAGCAGTGATCAAGCTGCCGCAGAAAAGCTGGTTCAGGAAGGGGAAGCGGATGGTTATTTACTCCTTGAGCCTCAATTTCTCAGCACTGGCCATGCCCAGCTCTATTATGACAGCAGTAACCAGGAGGTCTTTGGAGCTCTTTCCTCTGCCCTCACCCTGGTGCTCCAGCAGCAGCGTTTAGCCGAGTCGCAGCTGGAACAGGCTCAGCTCGCCTATTTAACCCAAGCGGCGTTTCTGGAGTCCATTGCAATTGACGAGGCAGATGCCCCTAATTTCCACAAGATCACTGTCTCTGCGGTAGCGATTGTGGTGATCTACATCCTGATCTTCTCCTCGGGAAGTATGCTGATGATGAGTGCTCTCCAGGAGCGGCGGGATCGGATGGCAGAAGTGATTTTAAGTTCGGTCCGGGCCTCCGACTTAATGCGGGGTAAGATTATCGGCCATTTCCTGCTGGGAGTTATCCAGCTGACCTTCTGGACTGCTCTAGCTCTGCCGGCGGTGATCTATTTTACCGATTTTCCAGTGATGGAGGCTTTAGCAGCAGCTAATCTGCCGCTGATTCTGTTTTTTGGTCTCCTGGGCTACCTGCTGATTGCCGCGCTGTTCATTGGCGTTGGGGCAACTATGGAAGATGTGCAGCAGGCGGGGAATTCCCAGGGTTTGGTAATTATGCTGCCTGCCCTCGCCTTTTTGTTTGTCGGTCCAGTAATCCAGAATCCTAACGGCGCTGTGTCCCAGTTTGCCAGCTATTTTCCCTTTACCAGCTGGGTAATTATCATCATTCGGGATGCCTTCTCAGCTCTGCCAACATGGCAGATTGGACTGAGCGGTGCAATTCTCATCGCAACTACGATCTTGATCAGCCTGATGGCAGCCAAGATTTTCCGCGTGGGCATGCTGATGTACGGCAAAAATGCTACACCGCGGGAAATTATCAAGTGGCTCCGCTATAAAGATCGCTGAAATACAGCAAGAGGGGTTATACCCCTCTTAACACTATTGTAATTCTAGTACCCACGTCTTCGCGGCTGAGCACCTCAAAATGGCCGCCGTGGCGTTCAACAATCCATTTAGCAATTGAGAGTCCCAGTCCAGTTCCCCCGGTGGAGCGGGCTCGGGACTCATCTGCTCGGTAGAAGCGGTCAAAGATATAGGGAACCGCTTCCGGCGGAATGCCGATGCCATTATCCTGCACAGTCATCCGCACTTGGTCACCCTGCTGTTTCACCGCAACCTTAATTTCCCCACCAGCTGGGGTGTACTTAATCGCATTATCCACTAAAATCCGCAGCGCCTGCTTGATTAAACCCGGATCTCCCTCCACAAAAGCTGATTCAACATCTACCACAAAGTCATGGCCGCCATCAATCATTCTGGCTTCCTTGACCACAGTCTGGGCGGTATCAGCCAGATCAATCCGCTCAATCTGAAGCGGCATCCGATTGTTGTCTCCCCGGGCGAGGAATAGGAGCTGTTCTACCAGCTCCTTCATATTCGCAGCCTCTTCTTTAATCGCATCAATCGATTCCTGCAGCGCCTGGGGATCATGCTTGCCCCAGCGGTCTAACAGGTTAGCATAGCCTTGAATAGCCGCTATCGGTGTACGCAGTTCATGGGAAGCATCGGACACAAAGCGGGCTTGGGAGCGGTACGCTTCGTTAATCCGATCCAGCATACCGTTGATGGCAGCAGCTAAACCCTTTAATTCATCCTGAGTCTGCTCCAGGTCAATGCGGGTATCAAGCTTAGCAGCGGTGATGGCATCCAGCTTGCCTGCTAAAGCTTTCATTTCCTCCAGAGAGAGCGGTCCCTGCTCCACGTTCAAACTTTCCGCCTGCTTCGCTAACTCTGTTAACGGGGTCAGGGTTTCCCGGATCAGCTGGGCGCCGGAAAAGAACCTGGAAATCAACACGATGATCTCGCTCACCAGCACCACAGCCAGCAGTGCNGCCCCGATCGTTATCGGCTGTTTTAAGTTGATCACCAGGGCATAACCCCGNCCATTCTGGGCAAATTCCACGCGGTACACAAACTGCTCAACCGCAGTATTCCAGGAGCGGTCCCACTGCTCTGGCGGAGAGAGCATCTGGAAGCGTCTGGCTGCCTGGGCTGTTTCCCGACTGACTAAACCCTGAAGCGGCTTGGGGAGCACCCATCCCTGGGGCGGGGCTGCCAGTTCTGCAGTTTCAATGCCTAAAAGCGCAAATAAGTCCTGATCAGTTTGGTCAATCCCACCCTCAAGATAGGGAGCAACCGCTGCCACTTTTTCTTCCGCGTAATAAATAATGTTAGCCGTTACAGCAGCAAGGAGCAGTAGATTAAGGCCAATAAAAAAAGACAGCAGTCCCAACCAAAGGCGGATGTTCAGCCGAGCAACGATGGAAAAGCGCAGCCTGCTGCGGAGATCCGGTTTATTCTTCATCGCGAATCACATACCCCACTCCCCGTACTGTGGAAATAATCTTAGTGTTGAAGGCTTCATCAATTTTACTCCGGAGGAAGCGGATGTACACATCCACTACATTGGTTTCTCCTTCGTAATCATAGCCCCAAACATTGACCAGGAGAGTTTCCCGGGACACAACTAATCCTTTGTTTTCCAGCAGATACTGGAGCAGATCGAATTCCCGTTTGGTTAATGTGATCGGTGTCTCCCGATACCACACCTGGCGCCGCCCCACATCCAGCTGTAAATCTCCTGCGGACAAGACAGTAGAGTCTGCAACCCCGTTTGCTCCAGTGCTTTTTCTCAGGGCAGTCCGAATCCTGGCCAGCAGCTCCTCAATGGCAAAGGGTTTGGTAATATAATCATCCGCGCCGCTGTCCAAGCCGGAAACTTTGTCGATAACGCTGTCCCGGGCGGTGAGCATAATTACAGGGACGGAGGAACTGCGGCGGAGCCGCCGCAGTACTTCCATCCCATTGAGACCAGGAAGCATAATGTCCAGGAGAATTAAATCGAATTGTTCCGATTCCGCCAGCTCCAAACCGGTTCTGCCATCAAAGGCTTTAGTAACCTGGTAGCCTTCGTAGGTCAGCTCCAGCTCCACAAAGCGGGCAAATTTCTCTTCATCCTCGATAATCAAAATTCTTGCTGCCAAGGAAGTTCCCCCTCCCTGTTAGGCTTTCACTCCTGTGAGTCTTGATTCTGCTGCCCATTACCGCTGATTTTGTATCTAAAATTGAAGAACAAACCAACAATCAACAGCGGAATCACTACCCACGGTGCGAACAAAGTCAGCAGCACCATAATTGTCATCGGCAGTTTGACTTTGGTCACTTCATGCTGGGACACTTCAAAGCTGGTACTATTCCCTTTATGAATCAGCCTGACTAAAAAGTCCCAGAACCGCTGCAGACCATCGGTAAACGAATCACCATTAGAATTTTCCTCTTCGGCAGTGACTTCCACCGGCTTTGGTCGTTCGCTGCTGTAAAAGCCATCGCCTTCCGGCGGCTTGACTTTCCCCTGCCGTTCTAGAATGATCATTGCTTCTAATAAATCACCATCTGCTGCCTCGTAAGCCTGCTTAGCCTCATCATAAGAAACATTCGCCCGCTCCCGCAGCCGTTCAATTTGTTCCAGTCGATCCATCAGAGCGATACCTCCTTTGTGATTTACCTGCATTCTACCAGAGGCAGCTTTAAGGTAAATTTGAGCAAGATTAAAATTAGATTAAAAATGCTTCTGCTACCAAGCGGCAATCGTTCCATCGGTGCGGGGTTCAGTGCCTCCCGCCAGTACACCATTGGGCATGCGCCAGATAATCTGGCCCCGCCCGAAACCACCGGAGGTAACTGGAACCCTAACCTGGTGACCTTTCCGGGCTAAAGCTTGAGCAATATGGTTTGGAACGCTGCTTTCCAGCTCAACCTGTCTGCCTTCAATCCACTGCCAGCGAGGGAGATCCAGAGCGGCCTGGGGGTTAAGCTTAAAGTCAATGGTATTCATCACCACCTGGACATGACCCTGGGGCTGCATAAAGGCGCCCATCACCCCAAAGGGTCCAACCGGTTCGCCATCTTTGCTTAAAAATCCGGGAATAAATAATGGTATGGTAGGTCCGCTTGCCCGGTTTGAGGCAGTTCGGATGCTTTGAATCCAGCGAAAAGTTNTTGCCCCGGTTTTGGAGGGCAATTCCAGTTTCGGGAACAACAATCCCTGAGCCGAAGCCCATGTAATTGCTCTGGATATAGGATACCATGTTGCCCTGGTTATCCGCGGCTGCTAGGTACACTGTTCCACCCTGAGGAAACTGGCCGGGAGTTGGCTCCANGGCAGCTGCTCCAATCAGGCTCTGGCGTTTGCGGCCGTATTCCTCGGATAGCAGATCCTCCACATTAACCGGCAGCTCATTTGGATCAGTAATATAGGCTTTTCCATCAGCAAAGGCCAGCTTAATCGCTTCAATCTGCCGGTGATAGGTTTCCCCATGATCAACAGCCAGATCATCATAATTCCGCAGGATGTTCAATGCCATCAGCACCACTAAACCCTGTCCATTCGGCGGCAGCTCCCACACATCATAGCCGCGGTAGTTAATCCGCAGCGAACCCACTCAGGTGCGAAGGCTTCCAGATCCGAGCGGCGGATTAATCCGCCTGTGGCCCGGGAGAAGCGATCGATCGCATCTGCTAAATCACCGCTGTAAAAGGCTTTGGCATTAGTAGCGGCAATCGCCCTTAAGGACGCAGCGTGTCCCAGGGAACTCCAAATTTCCCCAATCTGCGGTGGACGTCCATTGGGAGCGAAGGTGGCAAACCAGTGCTCAAATTCTTCGCCCTCTAGGTTTTCCTGATAATTCTCAAATGCCCGCTGCCAATAATATCCGGTAATCGGCGAGACCGGATAGCCATTTTCCGCGTAGTCCACAGCCGGCTTTAACGTCTCGGTAAGGGGCAGCGAGCCAAAGCGCTCGCTTAACGCTGCCCAGGCTGCGGGCACCCCCGGCACAGTAACCGGCAGCCAGCCGTATTTGGGCATTGTCTCATGTCCCGCCTGTTTAACATAGTCAATCGATATTGCTTCTGGAGCGGGTCCGCTGGAATTTAATCCGTAAAGTTTGCCGCCGCTCCAGACCAGGGCAAAGGCATCGCCCCCGATGCCATTGGAGGTTGGTTCAACAACAGTTAGGCAGGCTGCTGCTGCCACTGCTGCGTCAATTGCGTTGCCTCCCCGCTTTAAAATCTCTAAACCGGCCTGAGCAGCCAGCGGTTGAGAAGTGGCCACCATGCCGTTTTGTGCATAAACTGTCATCCGCTGCGAAGCGTAGGGATATAATAAGGGATCAAAATTAAACATCTAAAAACTCCTTACATCGATAATTAAACATGATTTCAGTTCGGCAAATCCCGCCCATTCCCTNCAAAATCCAGGAGGNATCAAATTCCTGCTGCCGAATTACTGCTTGAGGAAGGTGAAAGTGATGACTGCACTAGGAAATCTGTTGTGGTTTGTCTTTGGTGGAGCTGCGCTAGCTTTAACCTGGCTGCTGATCGGCTGCGTTTTTTATCTAACCATCATCGGCATCCCGATTGGCAGAGCCTGCTTTGATTTTGCTAAGCTGGCTGCCTTTCCTTATGGGAAAGAGGTAATCAGGGTTACCGAGCTGAAGGGTAAAAGCAATGTGTCACTGCTGTACCGAGTTTTTTCCTGGATCCTCAATCTGGTTTGGATTCCCTTCGGTATTGCCCTGACAATCGGGCACCTGATCCTAGGTATTGTTTATGCCCTCACGATCATCGGAATTCCCGTGGCAATTGTCCATGTCCGGATGGGTCAGTTCCTGCTTGCTCCCATCGGCTGCCGAGTGGTCAGTCAGGAGCAGGCAACAGCCAGCAGAACCGCGAATGAGATCGAGGCGAGACTGAGAAAATAAGATCTTTTGCGGCAATATTTGACAAATCTCTCGAAGTAATTTATAATTTCCTTAACAAAAAATAACTAAAGACAATGATAGGGAGAAGTAGGTCAACCGGAAGTTTCCAGAGAGCCAAGGATTGGTGGAACTTGGCAGCGGCCGCTGACTGAAATACACCCTGGAGTTGCGGACTGAAACAGCAGTAGGTCTTGCCGTCTACCGTCGTTACCGGTTAGGGAAGTGATGACTTCCTGAAATGAGTGAATCTGTAAGCAGATTAATCCAGGTGGTACCGCGGCTGATAGTCGTCCTGAACAGGACGACTTTTTTTATTGCAAACATATAAGGAGTGAACGTGATGGTCAATCTGAAGTTTTATACTGGAGAACAATTTCCTTTAGAAATGCACAAGGTGAGGATTGTGCAGAAGCTGAACCTGATCCCGGTCACAGAGCGCCTCCGGGCTGTTCAAGCAGCCGGAACCAACACTTTTCTGCTGAAAAACGAGGATGTCTATCTNGACATGCTGACTGACAGCGGAGTTAACGCCATGAGCGATCGGCAGCTTGCTGCTATGATGGAAGCAGACGACAGCTATGCAGGTTCCCAGACTTTCTCCAAACTAGAAGCCAAGTGCACTGAGCTGTTCGGCACTAATTATTTCATCCCAGCTCACCAAGGCCGCGCCTGTGAAAATATTTTGGCACAAGTATTTGTCACGCCCGGCAGTATTGTGCCGATGAACTATCATTTTACCACCACCAAAGCCCATATTGTGCTGAACGGCGGCACTGTTGTGGAAACCCCAATTGAGGAAGCCTACAAAGTTACCAGCACTCATCCCTTTAAAGGGAATATGGATCTGGAAAAACTGGAGCAGGTTGTTCAAGAACACGGTCCTGACAAAGTGGCCTTTGTTAGGATGGAAGCAGGCACTAACTTAATCGGTGGACAGCCTTTCTCCCTCGAGAATTTAACCCAGGTGCGGGCGCTGTGCGATCGCTATGGTTTAGTGCTGGTACTCGATGCCAGCCTGTTAGCGGACAACCTTTACTTCATCAAAACCCGGGAGGAAAGCTGCCGCGATCTGAGCATCCGGGAAATCACCCGCCGCATCTCTGATCTATGTGATATTCTCTATTTCTCCGGCCGCAAGCTCGGCTGCGCCCGGGGCGGCGGTTTGATGACCAATAACGACAAGTTTTACAACCAAATTCGGGAGTTTATTCCTTTATATGAAGGGTTCCTAACCTATGGCGGGATGTCGGTGCGGGAAATGGAAGCGATAACCGTTGGCCTGGAAGAAACTATGGATCTGGATATGATCAGCCATGGACCGCAGTTTATTGCCTACATGGCAGAGGAGCTGCAGAAACGGGGTGTGCCGGTAGTAACACCGCCGGGTGGCTTGGGATGCCACATTGATGCGATGCAGTTTCTGGACCATATACCCCAATCTCAGTATCCCGCTGGCGCCTTAGCGGCCGCTCTGTATATTGCCAGCGGTGTGCGGGGAATGGAACGGGGCACCATGTCTGAACAGCGGGAGCCCGATGGTACTGAACCGCTGGCAGATATGGAGCTGCTCCGCTTAGCTCTGCCGCGGCGGGTATTTACTTTATCCCAAGTGAAATACACTGTTGACCGGTTAACCTGGCTCTATGAAAACCGCCGCCTGATTGGAGGACTTAAATTTGTAGAAGAGCCTGAAACCCTGCGTTTCTTCTTCGGCAGGCTGGCACCGCTGTCCGACTGGCCGGANCAGCTGGCTGCGAAGTTTAAAGCTGATTTAGGTGATTATTAGCAATAAGGGTCAGACCACAGGTCTAACCCTTAAANTTTCCCTTTTACAGCTCATTGATATTATCAATATGAGCTCCAAGACCGATAATATTATTTAAAGGCAGGGAGAAGCAGATGCCGTGCCCGTCAGTGTTGAGGCCAACAGCCTGAGAAATGCTCTCCATAATTGTCCGCTTCTTCTGCTCTGGCGCCACAATTAGAACCAGGTCTTTTTCCGGCTCAATTGTAATGCCGAGATACTTAACCGCTTCTTTTGATCCTAAGCCACGACCATGAACCAGGGTACCGCCAGTCGCGCCAGCATCTTTGGCTGCTTCCATTACCTGCTCAAAGTGGCCGGAGTTTACCACAGTAACAATCAGATGATATTTTTCTGTAGGTGTAGTGGACATTTCCTCACTTCCCATCTCCATATTCTCGTCAGCTTGTTTGAGGACCTTTGAGACTGTACTGCTGATACTGCTCAAACTAGCAGTACAGGCAATCCCTGTTCCAGGTTTGCTGAAGTCAATCATATGATTGAGCTGTTCCAGAAACAGAGCCGCCATTCCATGCGTTTGGAGGCTGATGCAGACAATCTTTTTCGGACCCCCGTAGCCGAGGATATCGTAAATTGCAGATTTAGCTGTGCCGGAACCGTGAAGCAAAAATGCCGCCGGTATGCCGCACTGTTTCAACGCATCAGCTAACCGATCCTTTAAATTGTAATCTAAAATAGTAATGAGCGCTTCTAATCTATCCTCTGAAGTCTCCACCATGGGTAGTCCTCCAATCATCGTTAAAATTGTTCAGATACCTCTGGAGCATCCTCTGGATAATCCAGGTCGATAATAGTATCTTCGGCAGGAACTTCTAGTTCCCTGGCAGCTTTTCTCGATTTTAGCACATACACTACTCCAAACAGCTGAAGTGTCAGCACGGGAAATAGGGCCACAACAGCGACTATCCCAAATGCATCTGTAAAGATATTGCCGCCAACCGCTTCACTAGCGCCAATTGCTAAGGGAAGCATAAACGTCGCAGCCAGCGGCCCGGAAGCAACAGCGCCGGAATCAAAGGCGATTGCGGTGAACAGGCGGGGAACAATAAACGTTAAGATCAGTGCTAAAATATAACCGGGAATGATAATATACAAAATCGATAAACCGGTAAGTACCCGCACCATGGACAGGGAGATTGCCAATCCCACACCAACCGATAAGCCGATGCCCATTGCCTTTGCCGGAATCGCTCCAGCGGTAGCTTCTTCCACCTGGCGTTTAAGCACAAACACTGCCGGTTCTGCAGCAACTACAAAGTAGCCAACTATAAACCCAACCACCACCAGCACCCACCTACTGGATTTAGCAATCAAGGAACTGCCGAGGAGATAACCAGCAGGCATAAATCCAACATTAGCACTGGCTAAAAACAGCACCAGACCGATATATGTGTAGACAGTGCCAACACCTATTTTCAAAAGGGCTTTGGTTTTTAAATGCAGAACTGCAATCTGGAAAACAACAAACAGAACAATCATCGGCAGCAGTGCCAGCGCTACCTGGGAAAACTGCTCAGGAATCCCTGTTTTATAAAGGGCAAAAATATCAGCAAAAGATGCCACCTCAGACACACTTATGGTGCTGCCTCCGGTAGGGGAAAAGAACATGCCCAGAACTAAAACCGCAATAATTGGAGTGATCAAAGTGAGGGCTACTAAACCGAAACTGTCCTCATGGGTAGCATTGTCACCGCGAATGGACGCCAAACCAAGGCCCAGGGCCATTACAAAAGGCACCATGATCGGACCGGTGGTCACCGCTCCAGATTCCCAGGCAATTGAGAGGAAATTTGTATTGGTAAAGCTGGAAAAAATAAATGCCAGCAGATAGCAGCCGATGAGAATAAATGAAAGCGGCCACTGAAATAAAATGCGCAGAAATGCTGCAACAAGTCCAAGACCGACACCAACAGCCACTGTCAGGATAATCGCTGCATCAGCAACTCCATTAATCTGCCCTGCTAAGAGAATCAGATCTGGTTCGGCAACTGTGACAAATACCCCAATCACAAATGTCATCACAATAATAAAGGCTAGTTTTCTGCTCTTGACTACAGAAGAACCTACATGCTCACCAATTGGGATTAATGATGTATCTACACCTAAATTAAATAAGGCAATTCCTAAAATCATCACCAGGGCACTCACTAAGAAAAAGACCAGATTCCAAGTTGGCATTGGCGCCGCAGTAAAACTGAGTATAAGTACGAGAACAATGATTGGAATTACTGAAAATGCTGACTCCTTCAGCTTATCCAATAATAAACTTAACATTTAACCACCTCTACCCCAATTCTTTTCTCTTCATGAAAAACGTTTTATTGTATCAATTTACTTAAATGCAGCAACGCTATTTTCTCATATTAAGTCACCAGCGTCAAGCAGGTCATTTTATGGCTATTTAAGACAAAAATACAGCGGATTAGCAAAATCCTGCTCATGATAAAATGCTAGTTCTAAAGTCTGCTGATCGTAAACAATTGACCACAGGGTACTGATTCTGCCCCTTTGGGCTGCAGCGGCCAGCGCGTTTTTGATCTCCTCATGAGACAATATGCCGTTACCGGCAGTATAATGCTCCATCAGCACTTGATAACGATCATGTCCTTGACCAACCCGATAATAGGAACCAGGGGTAAGAAAATAATTGGTCACCACCGGGGTAGCAAAAACATGCATTTTATTTTCAACATACTCCACTACAACACTGCGTCCAGCTGCATCGCTTAAAGCAAAGTGATAATCACTGTCTGCCGAAGCGTGCATATCATACTGCTTTAGCAGTTCTAAAGCCTCGGGAACATCTGCTGCCTAATCTAAAATCAGCCGCAGAGCTGTAGTAGTAGTCAAGTCTGGTTTTTCGGTGTTTTGATCAGTCTGTTCTCCATGATCGATGACCAGAATTGCGGCGCAAAGCCCCTTTTCATTCATGCCATCTAGGGGAGCATAAACAGCGGCAAGCATCTTAAATTTATCTAAAAAACCCTCTGGGGAAAACTCTCGGCTAAAACCGAGAAACTGCAGATTTGTTGTGGAAATGGAAGCATAACCATCCTTAGGGATAGTGCGGATAATTAGGGCACTGCTGGCGTCTAAATCTAAATTGCGCCCAAAGCCGTACCCGCCATCAGAGTTGGGCAGCAATGGTGCTGCATCCCAGCAGCTGTTCTGGTGGTTCGTATTTGTACAAGCCTTTGGTGAACAATTTTGTCAAGAATGCAGCCAGCTCTGCATCGCTTGATGCTCCTCCCTGTTTCAGAAAATCTGCCAGACCATAATCGCCCCGGTATTCCATGTAAAAAAGGCGATCCGAGATTGTGGTGATTGAATTAATTGCCCTAATCTGGTCGCCAAAGATGGAACAGCCGAATGCCAGCAGAACAAGCAGCAGCAGGGGAACAATAACCTTTTTCATCCCAACATTATCCTTACTTCTCTTCAATGATTACAATAGCGTTATTAATAATGATCCGTTTGCCATCTAGATCGAACTTTACTTTGTTGCCGTAATCGTTTGCTTCCACATCAATTTTACCCTCATACACTTTGAGAAGATTTCCGTTGTGGTCATACACTTCTACCCTCCGGTCCAACCCGGTATGGGCTGAGCTGAGGTCTTTTACCAAACGCTGACCCGCTTGGCATCCCGACAGTCCTAAAACAACAGCCAGCAGTAAAACAATCCAGAATCGTTTCATCCAGTTCTCCTCCATTACATTAGATCGCCATTATATTAGACAAATTACCACTTAAATATTTTACGTGATTTTCCTTTTTTTGGGAAGGAATTTAGCCGAATAATTAGTAACATGTCAGTTACATTAACAATATGTTTATATATAATGTAACTGCAGGAGGTTGAGTGTAATGGCAAATCTGGAATTAATCGGCGTTCGTCTTAAGGAAGCACGAACACGAGCAGGCTTCACTCAGGAGCAGGTAGCTGCTGCTTTAAACATTGCTCGCGGTCAAATATCCTATTATGAAAACGGACATCGTGAAATTGATCTAACTACACTGATGAAATTAGCGGACCTTTATGGATACTCGGTGCACTATTTTCTGGATGATTCACCAACAGTAGAGGATGATAAAATTTCTGTTGCTTTTAGGGCAGAAGCTCTAAGTAAGTCTGACTTGGATACAATCGCCTGGATAAAGCGGTTCACGCGTAACCTGAAAGAACTCAACGACCTTACGAATGCGAGGTGATTACAGTGAATCAAATTGAATCTATTGCCACTTTCAGGGCTAATGAAGTTCGAAAAGCACTCGGTCTCAGCGCATTTGAATCAATTGACATTATAAAAGTTCTAAGAGAGAACGAAGATGTAAACTTCATTCTAAAACCATTTGAATCCAGAATTTCAGGGATGTTCTTGAGATTAGGCACAACCAAGGTCATTGTCCTGAATACTGCCAGGACATTAGGGCATCAGCGATTCACCGCAGCACACGAATATTACCATTTATGTTTCGACACAGGTATGATGGGAGGATTATGCATTGCAGGTAGGTCGAAGCAGACTATAACCAGTGAAGCTGAAGCCGATCTATTCGCAGCGAATCTACTTATGCCTGCTGAGGGGATAGCACATAGCATTTATAAACGAACTCGAGGAGTCAGGAAAATAACCATAGATGATGTAGTTAATTTGGAACAAAAGTTTGGAGTCAGTCGCGCAGCTATGCTGATTCGCTTGAAAAAACTAGGTTATCTTACGGAAAAGCAGCTTAGCGAAATGAAAGAATATCCTGTAATACAAACGGCAAGGATCCTTGGGTACGAGCTAGACCTTTACCAACCTACAAACAGAGATGCTGTGCTTTCATCTTATGCGGAAAAAGCTAAGATTGCCCTTGAATCTGGTTATATATCTGAAGGCCGATATAGGCAATTGCTTCTGGAGGCAGGTTTAATCGACCTCATCTATGGAGAGGAGGTCGAAACCACTGAGACAGTTTAAGCTTCATCCGCCCATACTTATCGATACAGATTGCTTATCATCATTTCTCTGGGTAAAAAGTGGGGAGCTTATTCCCAAGATCCTTAATCAGACTATTTTCATTCCCCAGGAGGTGATTCGCGAAATCGATGAACTTCGAAAATATGAAAAGTGCCGCTGGGTACCAGAACAGGTTGATCTATTGCTTGAATCAGGGCAGTATTCCCGCTTATTATACGCGTGAACGATCCAGCCATTGAGGAATGGAAACAACTAACACAACCTTGTAACAAAACCGAAAAGCGCTTCGGGAGTGGCGAAGCAGCAATTATGGCCTACACAAGATTTCACGGCGGCACAATTGCCAGCAACAATCTTTCCGATATACTCGATTATTGCGTTAGATACTGCATCGAGTTCATCAGCACTGATGACATATTATGTCTTGGAGTCGTTGGTAAGTATATTTCAATGGATGAAGCTGAGAATCTTAGGCAAAATATGAAGAAAAGAAGAATAATACTACCGAATTATGATTTCGAAGAAGCGTACCGTCGTTTTCTCAATGATCTACCTAAAAACTAGAAAATTCGTAGGCTACTTAATTTGATCCTTAGGTTCAATAGGATTGTTTTTTGCAAAAAAAAGAAGACCGAAACCGGTCTCCTCATTTAATGGTGGAGATAAGGGGAGTCGAACCCCTGGCCTCTTGAATGCCATTCAAGCGCTCTCCCAGCTGAGCTATATCCCCACTGAAATAAAATGGC
>JGI24714J26587_10001459_pt1 | contig 16554 bp, 15 predicted proteins | sample BioPla4DNA2_FD_26587 | JGI IMG/M metagenome (IMG submission 26587)
AAGCTTAAGAATCCTCACCTAATATTCCCAGGCCAAGTAATCTTAATTCCATAGTTTAAATAGTGAAAAGTGAAGAGTGAAAAGTGAATAGTTAATGTAGAAAAATAAAGCTTCCAAAATGGGAAGCTTTATTTTTCTGTCTCATATATGTTTTTGCAATTGGTTTCCTTAACTAGGAAAATAGCTATAAAGCCTATAACAACCGATGCAAAACAATATAGAAAGGCTCGTTGAAATAGGTCTACGGGAGCCAATACTTCTCCATACTTATCTATTACATAGCCTACTATTGGAGGCAGTATAGCCCCGCCTAAGAATCCTCGAAATGGCTGCTGTCAATATGGCCAAGGGAGTTTGGGCCACAACTCCACCTAGGTTGCCAAAGAAACCTGTAATTCCAGATATGGTTCCAAATTCGCTTTCCTTCATAAAAGTCCCCTCTACAATTTTTTATCTAAGAATTCATACACTTATATTACCACTTTTGAAAAATTTTAATCCAAACTTAAAGATTTATATTAAAAAAGTAATTTCAAATAATTGGTTTTTATTATAAAATAGACTTTGTAAAGGAGGGTATTAGATTGGTCTTAAAAAATTTTGATGAAATGGTTGAAAAGGTAAGAGGATTATCTACTAAAAGGAAGGTAGCCTTAGTGGCAGCAGAGGATAAGCATGCTTTAGAGGCAGTATTACATGCTGAGAAGGAGGGAATAGTAGAGCCTGTTTTAGTGGGAGATGAAGTCAAAATAAAAGAACTTTTAAAGGAACTAAATGCTACAAAGGAATATGAAATTTACAATGAACCAGATGCCAACATGGCAGCCTATAAGGCAGTAGAACTAGTAAGAGACAATAAGGCTGATTTTTTGATGAAGGGGAAGATTGAAACTGCTGGAATATTAAAAGCAGTTGTAGACAAGGAAAAAGGACTTGGACAAGGTAGGCTTATGTCCCATTTCGCCATCATTGAGGTGCCTACATATCACAAGCTTTTGGTTGCAACCGATGGTGGCATGGTAATGTATCCAAGTTTAGACCAGAAGAAGGAAATTATAAACAATGCAGTAGATACCTTGCTTAGACTAGGCTATGAAAGGCCAAAGGTAGGAGTCTTGGCCGCCATAGAAAAGGTCAATCCCAAGATGCCTGAAACTATTGATGCTGATAAATTGAAGGAAATGAATCTTAATGGAGAGATTAAAAACTGTATAGTGGAAGGCCCCATATCTTATGATTTGGCCATGTATAAGGAAGCTGCCAAACTAAAGGGCTATGAAAGTGAAGTGGCAGGAGATGTGGATGTCCTTGTTGTGCCAGATATTACTACAGGTAATGTTCTAGGAAAATCCCTGATCTATTCTGCCAAGGGCAAGATGGCAGGTATTATCATAGGGGCNAAGGTGCCCATAATTTTAACATCTCGTGGCTCCAGTGCCGAGGAGAAATTTTTATCCCTAGCTTTAGCTGCAGCAACATCTTAGGAGGTGGAATTATGTATAAGATTTTAGCTATAAACCCTGGCTCTACTTCTACCAAGATTGCAGTCTACGAAGACGAAAACTTAGTCTTTAGACATAGTATAGACCATACAGCAGAAGAGTTAGCCAAATATCCTACTATAAATGACCAATATGAAATGAGATATGAGAAGATATTAAGCATTCTAGAGGAAAACAATATATCAGTTGAGGAGCTAAATATCATAGTTGGAAGGGGAGGGCCTGTAGCCCCACTAAAATCAGGAGCATATCTGGTAGATGAAGTATTAGTAGATAAGCTAAGAAATGACCCCTTAATCCATCATGCTTCAAACCTAGGTGGTATAATTGCCTATGAATTAGGCAAGAAACTAGGTATTGATGCCCTTATATATGACGCTGTCTCTACTGATGAATTGGTGGACATAGCAAGATTATCAGGCTTAAAGGAGATTCCAAGAAGGAGTTTAGTCCATACCTTAAATATGAGGGCTTCTGCCATAAAAGTGGCCAAGTCCATGGGTAGAGAATATACCGATTTAAACCTAATAGTAGCCCATCTAGGTGGCGGCCTGTCTATTAGCATCCATAATAAAGGCAGGATGGTAGACATAGTCTCTGATGATGAAGGAGCCTTTTCTCCTGAAAGGGCAGGTGTAATACCCAGTAGTGCCTTGATGGACTATTGCTATAAATATGATAAGGCTACTGTGGCTAAACTTTTAAGGGGCAAGGGAGGCCTTGTGTCCTACTTAGGTACCAATGATGCAAGGGAAGTAGAGAAGATGATTGAAAAGGGAGATGAATATGCCAAACTAGTCTATGAAGCCTTGGCCTACCAAGTGGCTAAGAGTATTGGCCAGCTAGCTACAGTAGTGGATGGTCAAGTAGATGGAATTATCTTAACTGGTGGCATGGCCTATTCCAAGATGTTAACTGGATGGATAGAAAAGAGGGTTAAGTTCATATCCCAAGTAATAATAGTTCCCGGTGAAAATGAGTTGGAAGCCTTGGCCATGGGTGGCCTTAGGGTCTTAAAAGGGGAAGAAAAGGTCCATAAGTTTAATCAATAGACAAATAAACCTTTCGCTTTTTAGCGAAAGGTTTATTTATTATTAGAATTTAATATTTTTGAAGATTCCCTGTAGATCATCTGCCAGTCTTGCCAAGTCGTCAGCAGAGGCTGTGATTTGCTCCATGGCAGCCATCTGCTCATCGGTGGCTATGGTTATATTGCCTATTTGGTCTGTTACTTCCTTAGATAGGTTGGATGCATTTTCAACGGAAGTTACTGACCTTTCTATGCTTGCAGCCACCATATTTATGGCTTCTATGCTTTTCACCATACTTGAATTCACATCTTCTATTATACCTGCCAGGTGGTCAAAGGTCTCCTTAGTAGTATTGACCTTTTCGATACCAGTATCTACTTCCCTGTTGCTATANTCCATATTTTCATTGGCTATGACTATCATGTTATGGTTATTTTTAATAATATTGTTGATTTCTTCTGTAGAATGCTTAGTCTGGTCTGCCAGTTTCCTTATTTCATCGGCAACTACTGAAAAGCCACGGCCAGCTTCCCCAGCCCTGGCAGCTTCTATGGTGGCATTTAGGGCAAGTAGGTTGGTCTGCTCTGCTATATTTTCTATGACTACTAGGATTTCATCCATCTTAATGGAGGCATTTTTTATATTTTCCAAGGACTCTTTTACCTTATTGGTACTGGACTTTATATTGTCCATCTGCACTATTACTTCTTCTATAACGTCCTTGCCTTTTTCTGTACTATTTAGGGCTTCCTTACTTAAGCTTTCTGCATTTTGGCTCTGTTCTAAGGTGTAGTTAAACTGTTCCTTTACCTTATTTATTTCAACATTGACCCTTTCCATTTCCTCCAATTGTTTTTTTGATTTTTCATTTATTTCATTGGAGGTTTCTGCTATGGCAGTAGATGTTGCGTTTGTTTCCTCAGTAATGGCTACTAGTTCCTCAGAGGAGGCAGCTACTGCCTGGGAGGACTCTTGGGTTTCATAGGCGAAGTTCTTTATGCTGTCGATTACTCTTTGGATTGATNTTGCCATGACTCCCAGCTCGTCATCCCTGTTGAGGATTTTTTCATCTAAGGTAAAGCTTAAGTCCAGTTCAGACAAGTACCTGGTCTTGTTGCTAATATCTATGATCCTATTGGTGATTTTCCGGTTGACGAAGTATGAGGCTACTAGGGCAAAGGCTAAGGAAATACCGCTGATTAAGAGTATGGATGTTTGCAAGGACCCTAATTCACTCAATATGTCGCTTTCGTTAATGCTGATTACTATGGTCCAACCCTTAGACTGAATAGGGGCATGTCCAACATGGCGGATTTCTCCATTTTCCCTATATTGGCCAATGCCAGGCTCATGATTTAGTACATTTTCTATAATCCTATTAACTTCATCCTTTGAGCTTTCAGCTACTACATTTATTAAAGAAGTAAAATTAACTAGGTTTTGACTATAGNTAGCTCCANCTATGACATCTGTAGTGGCACCACTTGTGGCACCAGAAGTAGCATCTAAAGNTATAGTTGGATGGGNTANTACATCTACTTCCTCATTTAATATATAGGCGTAGCCAGATCCTCCTACTTTAATGTCGCTGGCTAAATCATAAAACTCTTGTGCATCCTTAAAGGCTATAACAGCTCCTACAATACTATAGTTATAGTATAGGGGGGCTGCTATGGCAATTTCTACGGCATTTGTAAGTTCATTAAAGAAGGGTTCTGAAAAATAGGAATTTCCATTAATGGCTTCTTGAAAATAGATATAATCACTTACATTTACACTTGTACCATCCTGTAAGGAAAGATTTCCTCTAAAATCTGATATACCTAAACTGGATAGGCCTAATCTATTTCTTTCCTTTTGTAGTGTATCTAATTTTTGCATCAAAGGAGCTTGTGGGTCTCCTAGATATTCGATATTTCCAATTGGTTCAATGGAAGATATATACATCTCAATCCTAGCGTCTACTAGGTTTGCAGAATCTATTGCCTTATTAAAAATCATTTCCTCTACTGTATTAATTAGGGAATTTTTAGAAATTTGGTAGGTTGTAAATCCAATAACTGAAGACAAGAGAATTATGATAATGGTGATGGTTAATAACATTCCAGTGGCAATACTCTTGGTGTTTTTTTTCAAGTGTAAGTTTTTAACTTCCAAGGCATTCACTCTCCATTTTTGTAGAATAAAGTAAATTTATGTAACTTCTTAAACTTTCTTCTATTATACACTATATTGAGTTAGATTTACATATTTTTCTAGTAAGTATAATATATTTATTTTAAAGATTATAAATTGACTTTGGCACTTTTGTATAGTACACTAATAACATAATAAAATCATCTGTTTAAAAATTCAGTCAAAGACATATCTTATATGTCTTTAATTTAAAGAAGGGGGAAGTAAAATGAGGAGGAAAGTAATATTAATTATTCTATCTCTAGTTCTCGTTTTGGGAACATTAGCAGGTTGTGGTGCTAAGGAGACCTCAGGTGGTGACAGTGATGTAATTAAAATTGGGGTTTTCGAGCCTATGACTGGAGTCAATGCAGCAGGTGGAGAGATGACTGTAGAAGGTATTAAGCTTGCCCACGAAAAAGTCAATACTGTACTTGGCAAGAAAATAGAGCTAGTCATTGCAGACAATAAGTCTGATAAGGTAGAAGCTACAAATGCAGTTTCCAAGCTAATTGATAAGGATAAGGTAGTGGCTATTATAGGTAGTTATGGTTCTTCCCTATCTATGGCTGCGGGAGATGTAGTTAAGGAAGCTAAGGTACCGGCCGTTGGCTGTTCACCTACTAACCCACTGGTTACTTTAAACAACGATTACTATTTCAGGGTATGTTTCATCGACCCATTCCAAGGAACAGTTATGGCAAACTATGCTGTTAATGAGTTAGGAGCAAAAACCGCTGCCATAATCCAAGACGTTCAGCAGGATTATTCAGTAGGTCTATCTGCTTACTTTAAAGAAGCTTTTATAAAATTAACTGGTTCTGAGTCCTCCATAGTAGGAGAGGCTTCCTACAATACTGGAGACCAAGACTTCTCAGCTCAATTGACCAATATAAGGTCCTTAAATCCAGATGTTATATTTGCACCAGGAAACTATGGTGAATCAGCATTACTTATTAAACAAGCAAGAGACTTAGGTATAACTACCCCAATCCTTGGTGGAGATACTTGGGAGTCTCCAGAGTTCTTAGAAATAGGTGGAGCAGCAGTAGAAGGTATAGTTTATAGTACTCACTTTACATCAGAGGCACCTGTAACTGAAGTATCTGAGACCTTCTTAAAGGAATACAAGGAGAAATATGGCAAGGATGCCAATGCCTTTGCAGCATTAGGATATGATGCCTACATGGTTATTATAGAAGCTATTGAAAAGGCAGGTTCAGCAGATCCAGTGGCCATAAGGGACAAGATTGCTGAAACTACTAACTTCATAGGAGCAACTGGAATCATTACCCTAGACGAGAACGGAGACGCAGTTAAGTCTGCTGTTATAAATAAAGTAGAAAATGGAGAGTTTGTATACTTAACAACTGTTGATCCTGTTAACTAACTTTTCTTTTGGAGGAGTTTATTATGAATATGAGCATACAAGAGTTCCTACAACATATGGCTAACGGCATATCTTTAGGGAGTCTATATGCTCTGATTGCCATTGGATATACTATGGTCTATGGAATATTAAGACTTATCAACTTTGCCCATGGAGATATATTTATGCTGGGAACATATTTGACCTTCTACGGCATAATATTTACTCCAATACCTTGGTATATAGTATTTATACTGGCTCCAGCCCTTACAGGCCTTTTGGGCCTAGTATTGGAAAGACTAGCCTACAAGCCCTTAAGGGAGTCACCAAGGATTACAGTTTTAATATCAGCCATAGGTGCATCCTTCTTATTACAAAATTTAGGCATATTGGTGTTTGGGGGAAGGCCAAAGGCCTTCCCAACTCCTGCAATATTGGAGAAGGTATTAAATGTAGGGGGAGTTTCCATAGCAATTGTAAACTTTGTAATTCCAATAGTTACTGTTATCCTACTAATAGGTCTAAATTATGTAATCCAAAAGACAAAAACTGGAATGGCAATGAGAGCTTTATCTAAAGACTACGAAACTGCCAGCCTTATGGGAATAAATATAAATGGAATAATATCTATTACCTTTTTCATAGGCTCCTTTTTAGCTGCCATGGGTGGTATTATGTGGGGAGTTAAGTATCCTCAGCTTATGCCCCATATGGGAGTATTGCCTGGACTTAAGTGTTTTATTGCAGCAGTTATTGGTGGAATAGGCAATATCACCGGTGCAGTTTTAGGAGGCTTTATTCTAGGTTTGGGAGAAATCCTACTTATTGCATTTTTACCTACTCTTACAGGTTATAGAGATGCCTTTGCCTTTATACTACTAATTGTTATACTCCTACTTAAGCCTACAGGTTTAATGGGAGAAAAAATTACGGAGAAGGTGTAGCCTATGAAAAAGATCAGTTTAAAGGATAATATATGGTTAAAAATAGGAATATTAGTTGTGGCCTTAATAGGCTTAGTTGTAATAAATTTATTTTTAGATAGTTATAAGGTAAAGGTTCTTAATCTTTGTGCTATTTATATAATTTTAGGTTTGAGTATGAATTTGATTAATGGGTTTACAGGCCTTTTCTCCTTAGGACATGCAGGATTTATGGCCATAGGGGCTTATACTGTAGCCATACTGACTATGCCTTTGGAAGCAAAGACAATGAACTATTATATGAAACCTATGGTACCATTTTTACTAAATCTTAACCTGCCCTTTATCTTTGCCTTACTCATAGGTGGACTTATGGCAGCCCTATTTGGTTTTTTAATTGGGGCACCTGTTCTTAAGCTTACAGATGATTATTTGGCCATTGCTACCCTAGGTTTTTCTGAAATCATTAGGATAGTATTTATAAACCTTCAAAGTATTACTAATGGTTCTTTGGGGCTCAAGGCCATACCTCAGATGACTAATAAGTTTATTGCAGAACCCTTGGGACTTAGTTCAAAGACTAACCTATTGTGGGCCTGGGGCATAGCCATACTTACCATTATATTTATGCAGGTCTTGATGAAGGGAAGTTATGGTAAGGCCTTTAAGGCCATTAGGGAGGATGAAATTGCAGCCAGGTCCATGGGGATTAACTTATTTAAACACAAGGTTATGAGTTTTACTATAGGTTCCTTTTTAGCAGGTATTGGTGGCGGACTTATGGCTGTACATCTTGGTACTATTGACCCTGCTTTATTTAAATTTGCCCTTACTTTCAATATCTTGCTAATTGTAGTATTGGGAGGTATGGGGAATATCTACGGTACTGTAATCTCTGCCATAGTCATCACTGTAGCCATGGAAGCCCTAAGGTTCTTAGATGGGTCTATGAACTTTGGTTTCTTTACTACACCAGCATTACCTGGACTGAGGATGGTAGTATTTTCCTTAGCTTTAATGGTTGTAGTTATATTTAAACGAGATGGATTTATTAGGGATACCCTAGAGAAGGTGAGGGGAAAATATGCTAAAAATCAATAATATGACTATGAGATTTGGTGGTGTGGTGGCAGTAAACCAGCTTTCCATGGAGATAGAAAAGGGGCAAATTGTAGGCCTAATAGGCCCCAATGGGGCAGGGAAGACTACTGTATTTAATGTGGTTACTGGAGTCTATAAGCCTACAGATGGAGAAGTATACTATGGAGAAAACCATGAAAAGATTTCCCATCTTCGACCTGACCAAATAGCAAAACTAGGTATATGCCGTACCTTTCAAAATATAAGACTATTTAAGGAATTGTCTGTATTTGACAATGTATTTATAGGAGGACATTTGAGACTTAGGTCTGGTTTATTTTCCTCAGTACTTAGGCTTCCAATGTATAATAGGGAAGAAAAAGAGATGACTAAAAAGGCTGAATACCTACTTGAAAAAGTAGGCCTATTTGAGGAAAGAAATGAAAAGGCCTATTCTCTGCCTTATGGTATGCAGAGGAGGCTTGAAATAGCCAGGGCCTTAGCAACAGAACCACGACTTCTCTTATTAGATGAGCCTGCAGCTGGGATGAATCCTCAAGAGACTCAAGACTTAATGGAGTTTATCTATAATATAAAGGATGAATTTGATTTGACCATATTTTTAATTGAACACCATATGGAAGTAGTTATGGGGATTTGTGAAAATATCTTTGTATTAGACCATGGAAATCTAATAGCTCAGGGTAACCCACAGGAGATTCAATCCAATGAAAGGGTTATAGAAGCTTATTTGGGGGTGGAATAATGCTTAAGGTGACGAATTTACATGTTAGCTATGGCGGTATCAAGGCCTTAAGAGGTATTAATATTAATATTGAAGAAAATAAGATAGTTACCTTAATAGGTGCCAATGGAGCAGGTAAGTCTTCCACCCTAAGGGCTATTATGAACTTGGTGAAGAAGGATCAGGGAAGAGTTGAATATGATGGTGAAGATTTGACTAATCTAAAGACTATGGATATAGTTAAGAAGGGTATTGCTTTATCTCCTGAAGGCAGGAGGGTTTTTGCCAACTTAACTGTAGAGGAAAATCTGATTTTAGGGGCATATACTAGGGAGGATAGGGGAGAAATTAAAAAAGATATGGAAAAGGTATATGCTCTATTCCCCCGATTGAAGGAAAGGTCCTGGCAGAAGGCTGGTACCCTTTCAGGGGGAGAGCAGCAAATGCTGGCTGTAGGTAGGGCCTTGATGGTAAGGCCAAAGGTTTTGATGCTGGATGAACCTTCTTTAGGCTTGGCCCCTTTGTTAGTTAAGGATATTTTTGATATAATAAAGGAGATACACAGTCAAGGCAATACCATTCTATTGGTTGAACAAAATGCCAAGAAGGCATTGGAGATAGCAGACTATGGATATGTGCTGGAAACAGGAGAACTAGTTCTAGAAGGCCCAGGACAAGAACTACTTAATAATGAAAGGGTTAAGGAAGCCTATCTTGGAGAAGCTAAATAAACAATTGACAATGGACAATTTTAACCAATTCACAATTATCAATGCACAATTCACAATTGTGAAAGCCAGGTACTAGGGTCAAAAGGACCTCAAAGTTTGACCCTAATAATTGTTAATTGTGAACTGTGAATTGTGAATTGAAAAAGATTGTGAATTATTCTTTAGTTAATAAGGTCCTTCGTTAGTAATACTTATACTTAAAAGCTCAGAGTAACACTTTATTAACTTATCCTGTCCCGCCTCAGGAAGATCTTTAGTGCCAATCTGAGCATTAGCGAAGAATCTTATAAAATACAAAAATGGTAAATCACTAGTATGATTTGCCATTTTTTTATTTGTAATCATAATGTAACCTAATTTACCCTTTTATTAGTATATAATGTAATTAAAGCAATGTACAATTGTGAAAGCTAAGGACTAGGGCAAAAGGACCCAAAAGTTTGACCATAATAATTGTCAATTGTGAATTGTGCATTGTCAATTGATAAAAGGGGTTGGTAATATGAAAAAACTAGTTTCCTTAACTCTGATCATCTTTATGATTTTCAGTGCAGCCATATCCTTTGCTTCCTACGAAGAAAAGGTTTCAAATCATTGGTCTAAGGATTTTATTGATAAAGAGTTTGTTGCCTACTACTTCCCTTATTTAGCAAAGGATAACTTCCAAAGGTTTGACCCAACTGCAGCTTTTGATGAAAAGGATTTTACTCTATCATTAGCTTCCCTTTCTATGGACTTTGATATAGAATTGACCTTTGACGATATAGGGATTTCAAAAGACTTAACTAGAAAGGAAGCAGTTAATATTATTGGTAGGAAGCTTATTGAAGACCCTACATTAAAATATGAAGAAAAAGAAATTCCCTTCCAAGATATTAATACTATGGATGAAGAAAGCATAGAATTATTAAGAGTACTATTTAGTTTGGGTATTATCAATGGAGTTTCAGAGACGAGTTTTGCTCCAGATAAATTTTTGACCCAAAGTGAAGCCATAATAATTTTACAAAGATTGAAAGGAGTTTGGGAAGGGATGAGGGAGGTAGTATTCAATATTAGAGGTATAATCCAAAGCTATAATAATCAAGAAGCTATAGTAGTAAAGGAAGAAGGAGATAAGCTCCTAGTAACTATTACTAAAGAGTTCCCTACACCTGGATATGCTATGGATATTAATAGGATATTTAGGGGGAGAGGCGAATACAAGATAGAGTTAGATATTGTACCGCCAAAACCAGATGCCATACTGCCCCAAGTAATTACTTACAAGACCATGACCATAGAAATAGATAAGGAACAACTAACACAAGGACCACCCTATGTATTTACAGTAGATGGTATAAGGCAATCTATTAGATAGTTTGCCTTTTTTGCTTTTTTGACTTTATTAAGTTATTGATGACAGAATGTGACATATTTGATAGAATAATAATGAAAATAGTGATAATTATGATTAAATAATTGAATGGAAACGANAAAATCTACTAGGAAGTGGTCAAATGAGATTAGATAATAAATTTAATGAAAAAGTCAATCCTACAAAAGAAGCACTAATTGTAGCAATTATTTACTTAGTTTTAAGCTCAATGCTAACGACTATATATGATATTAGGTTTTTTATTTTGATTAGTACTGTGATTATATTTTTTATNATATATGATAGGGTAAAAAGGATTAAGAAGATAAATAGTGTTGTAGCAGAGAGTTTAGAGGAGCTATCGGTCACTAAAAAGGGGATGGAAGATGCTCAGGAAAAACTACAGATGGAGCAGATGTTAAGCGAGAATATCATCAAAAATTCTTCCCTAGTAATATATACTTGGGATTTAGACTATAATATCCTAAGCTTTAACCCATATAGTGAAAGGGTTACAGGCTATAAAGAGGAAGAAGTCATAGGTAAGTCATGGGTAGATTTATTTTTGTATATATAGATAACTTTAAGCAGATAAATGATACTTTGGGCCATAGTGCAGGGGACAAGCTTTTGGTCCATATAAGTGAATTACTTAAGTCAGATAAGGAAAACATATATTATCTTTCTAAACTGGGAGAAGATGAATTCTCCATTATTTTAGATAATGTAAACTGTAGAGAGGATGTTATTAGAAGAACAGAGAGGATCTTAGAGCTGATTAGACAGCCTTGGTCTACTGACAACCATGAATTTCATATTTCTGCCAGTATAGGCATAGCTATGTACCCAGATGATGGGGACAATTTTTATGACTTGATGAAATATGGCAATATGGCCATGTACCATGTTAAACAAAAGGGTAAAAATGACTATTATTTTTATCAAGAGGACCTAGGCAAAAGGATATCCTTTAATACCTTTATAATAAATCAGATTAAGAGGGCCATAGCGGAGGAGCAGTTTAAGCTCCAATACCAGCCTATTATTGACTTGAAAACCGGTGATCTTTATGGTTTAGAATCCCTACTTAGGTGGCATCATCCTAAGAGGGGCTATATTTCTCCTTTGGAATATATACCTTTAATCGAGGAAACAGGCCAAATTTTAGATGTTACATCTTATATATTGAAGGTGGCCATTAGGCAGAAAAAACTTTGGCAGGATAAGGGCTATCAAGGCTTCCACCTAGGAGTTAACTTATCTAATAAGTCTCTTATGAAATGTGGCATAGATGTTGAATTGGAAAAGTTGTTGGCTGAATACGATATTAACCCAAAGGAATTTGTTTTGGAAGTTACTGAAACTGCTTTTGTCGACAATGTAAACTATTGTATAGACTCCCTAATAGGGGTCAAGAAACTAGGAGTAAAAATGGCCTTAGATGACTTTGGAACTGGCTATTCTTCCTTAGCCCAGTTAAGGAGTTTGCCAATAAACTTTATTAAGATAGACAAGATGTTTATTAACAATATTACAAAAAGTCGTCAAGATGAGTTGCTAGTTAAGACTATTATAGATTTAGCCCATAACATGGATTTAGGTGTTGTGGCAGAAGGTATAGAGACTAAGGAACAAAGAGACCTCTTGTGTCAATTGGGATGTGACTATGGTCAAGGGTTTTATTTTGCTAAACCCTTAGACGCTATTGATGTTGAATCTATTTATTTGTCAAAGGTGAAAGCAAATGTCTAAGAAAGTTGGATTGGTACATTCAGCAGCTATGATATCTATCTTAACCCTTATATCTAAGGGGTTAGGCTTTTTAAGGGAGATTATGATAGCCAATAGGTTTGGTTCAGGCATGGAGACGGATACCTATTTTGTTGCCATGACTGGAACAGTGATTATAATGGGAACATTAGGTGCTGCCTTAAATACTACCTTGATACCTATATTTACTGAAATAGGACAAAAATATGGGAGAAGGGGCAAGCTAAAATACTTTAACAATGTTGTAAATTTGGTATTAGCTATTACCTTAATCATAGTAGCCCTTGGTTTTATTTTTTCACCCATTATAATAAAGATCTTGGCTAAGGACTTTGAAGGAGACCAGTTCCTACTAGCTGTTAAATTACATAGGATAGGTATGCCCATAGCCATATTTTTAGGGCTTACTTATGTGTTTTCAGGCCTATTACATAGTAGTCAGATCTTTGGTCCACCTGCTATTTCTGGCTTTCCTTACAACTTTGTATTTTTAGCCTATTTAATATTCTTTAGCAGAGAACCAAATATAGTTGCTTTAATGATAGTGTCAGTTATAGCTGCCTTTTTCCAATTCTTTATACTTGTTCCTGCAACTAGGCATATGGGATATAGGTATAGGTTAGGGTTTAATCTACGTGATAGGTATTTGCAAAAGGCCATGGGGCTAGTATTGCCAGTCCTTGTTGGGTCAATGGTCCAACAGATAAATGTTATCATAGACAAGACCCTAGCCTCTGGTCTAGTGGTGGGAAGTATATCGGCCCTGAACTACGCTTCTAAGATAAATGATGTGGTTATAGCTGTATTTATAATGGCCATAACTACTGTAGTCTTTCCTATGTTATCTGAAGCCTTTGCCAGGGATAGTCTTGGAGATGTGAAGAGGATTTTGGGCCAGGGTATAAATATAATACTAATAATTACAGTGCCTGCAACTATAGGTTTGATTTTGCTGGGAGAGCCTATAGTATATTTATTTTTCCAAAGAAATGCCTTTGATGAAGTGGCTACTTATATGACTAGCCAGGCTTTGATCTTTTATTCTTTAGGCCTTGTAGGTTCGTCTTTAAGGCTTATGCTCAATAAGGTTTATTATTCTTTTCAAGATACAAGAACTCCTATGGTCAATGGGATGGTGGCAGTAGTAGTGAATTTAGTATTTAATTTGATACTTATTAAGCCCATGGGCCATAGGGGCCTTGCCTTGGCTACCAGCATATCTGCCACTGCAACGACCATTGCCCTATTTATAAGCTTAAGAAGAAAAATAGGCCCCATAGGGTTGACAAGGTATTTAATATGCTTTATAAAGACCTTGGCTGCTTCTTTAATCATGGGCCTAGTAGTATTTTTAATCTACTATAAACTAGGAGCCTTGTTACCGGCTATAAAGCTGGTTCAAATAATAATCCTACTAGCCTCAGTGGCCATCGGGGCCATAGTGTATTTTGTTTTGTTGATAGTCTTTAGGGTGAAGGAACTGGGGCTGATAGTGAGAAAGTTTTAAAGTAGTGAATAGTGAAAAGTGAAAAGTGAATAGTTAGTTAGGGTCTAGCTTTGGGGAAAGAAACTTGACTTAGATATTATAAAAAAATATTTATTTATTTAAAAGGAGTTTTATGAAAAATAGGGATTTAATGAGAAGAAATACTTTATTTATAATCTATTTTGCAGCTTTATCCAGGTTTCTAATTATTATTAAGGATATGATTACAGCTTCAAGGCTGGGAGTTAGCTACAAAATGGACTCATATATTTTGGCTTTAAGCACCATTATGCTAGTTACAAAGATAGTGGGGGACGGAATAGTGGTTGCCCTTATTCCACTGTTACAGGAAATTCAAGGGAAATATGGTATATATAAGAAGGTAGACTATACCAATAACTTGATAAATATAACTATTATAATATCTTTAATCCTATTTGTTACTGGATTTGTTGGAGCTCCTATAATAATGAAGATATTTGGTCCTGGATTTGGGGCAGTGGAGCTTGAAAAGGCTGTACTCTTGTTTAGGTTAGGCCTGCCTATTATAGCCTTGTATTGGCTGAAGTCTATAGGTGGTGGCTATTTACAGTCAGAGCATGCCTTTAGGGCAGGAGCCAAGGGAGGAGTAAGTTATGAATTAGTCCTTATCCTATATCTGCTTTTCTTTTCTAGGGATTTTCAACTAAGGGGCCTTATGGTGGCAACTATATTAGCAGTTGTATCCCAAGTCTATTTTATGTTTAGCACCATGAGGGATAAAGGATATAGGTATGAATTTAGATTAGATTTTAAAGATAGGTATATTGGAAAGGTATTCTTGTACCTTTTACCTATAGTAATAAGCGTTGGGGTAAATGAATTGAATTCGTCTATAGACAATGCTGTTGCTTCTACCTTGCCTGTAGGAAGTATTGCAGAGCTTAATTATGCCTATGAAATTGTAAATTTATTTATAAGTTTATTTTTCATAGCCATTGTTACGGTTATTTTTCCTATTTTGTCCGAAAGCCATTATAAAAAGGAAATAGAGGAGTTAAAGAATGGAATCCGGCATGGAGTTAAGACCTTACTGATATTCACCGTACCTGTGGCTATTATCTTAATGATTATGGCGGAACCCATAGTTATGATATTCTTTGAAAGGGGTGCCTTTGGTAGGGAAGCTTCCTTCTTCACTTCCCAAGCTCTGGTATTCTATGGCCTTGGTCTACCAGCCATGGCATTGTTGCCACTTATAGCAAGGACATATTACTCCATCCAGGATATGCAGACTCCTACCATAATTAGTGTAGTTTCCTTGGTAGCTAATACAATCTTAAACTTATCCTTGGCAGCTCTAATAGGGACTAAGGGCATCGCCTTGGCCACTAGTTTGGCAAGTATCCTGGCAGTAACCATTGGCTTTGTTGACCTAAATAGGAGGTTAAGTTATTTTAGAAATGAGGGCATTAAAAAGATGGTCATCAGGATTTTACTAGCATCTACAGTTATGGTACTAGGTATTACCTTGGTTTATAGCTTAATATCCATATCTACTGAAAATATACTGTTATACAATATTGTCACTGTTGGTTTGTCCTCTATAGTAGGCGGTCTACTATATGTTATAACTTATAAATTTGTCAAGAAAAAGCAAAAAATATAATAGGGCCAGTTTGGCCCTATTTTTTACCTAATTTTTAGGAATCTCTCTTTGTGTATAGTATACATCAGATGGAAGTGCTAAGTTACCGTCTAGGTCCCTAATATAGGATAGAGTTCCAGTATCTGAGCGTCCAGCTAATCTTACTAAATAGCTAGAGGAGATATCCCTATTTTTAATTGTAATTACTAGAACAGACTTATCTGTAGTCTTTAAGGCAGTTGAATAATCATCATCCTTGTTTAGGATCTTATTATCTGCAAGCCTAACTATTTCTAAATCCCTCTTATATAATGAAGCACCTTCTTCTTCTAATTCTTCTGTGAAAGGCAGCTCTATCATGTTGCCAAAGACAGTTAGGTACTGTACATCATCTTTTACCTTTGGTGCTACCCTATCAAGTATTTGGATAGTTCCACTTTCAACACCAGTATCTATGATGGTCTTCATTGTATTGTTTTGATTTATGGTTATTGTATTATCTGGTAAGTTAGTTTTGTTATCGTTGTCTAGGTATATGGTAACTATATCTGTACCATCAGCTATTACACTATTTATGGTCCTGCCGGTTATTGTAAAGTCTTTAGTACTTGCTTCAACAATAGGCATATTGAATCTAACTTTAATTAAGTTTGATTCCAATAGGGCTCCTTGTCTTCCAGGCCTTTCTTTATCATAATCTATAGCCTTTGCATTTCCAGAGGAAGAGGAGTCAAAGTAGATGTCTATCTTTACTGGGT